>RCNF010001639.1_pt1 | contig 11875 bp, 6 predicted proteins | sample 2041311 | NCBI WGS metagenome assembly RCNF01 (sample SAMN09708228, study PRJNA481090) | Marine sediment metagenome, whole genome shotgun sequencing project. | biome: marine sediment; feature: ocean; material: sediment; isolation source: Sewage treatment plant 2 marine sediment (STP2) ... | reverse complement strand
CCCAAATCGTCCCCACGGGAAACTTGAGCCCCTCCGGCCTGAAAGTCCGCTTTGTCGAAGTTGCACCGCAGGAAAAAATCCTGGGCACCGCCATCGTTGGTGGTGACGGGATCGCAGAGCTGGTCTATTTGGCGAGCAAAAAAGACAAACCCGCCACTATCATCGCAAATATTGTCGGTTCGGACGATGAATCTGCCCGCATCATCTACCAACTGCCGGTCCGCAAGCCCACCTGGGTCATGTTCATGATTTTTGGACTGCTCGGCGGCCTGGGCCTGTTCCTGTTCGGCATGGAAATGATGAGTTCGTCCATGCAGCGCTCGGCCGGCGGCAAGATGCGCTCGATTCTGGGCGCCCTGACCCACAACCGTTTTGTCGGCGTAGCCGTCGGTGCCTTTGTCACCATGGTCATCCAGAGTTCCAGCGCCACGACCGTCATGCTCGTCAGCTTTGTGCAGGCCCAACTGATCACCTTTGCCCGCACTCTCGGCGTGATTCTCGGGGCGGATATAGGCACGACCATCACCGCCCAGTTGATCGCCTTCAAACTGACCGACTACGCTCTGCTGATGATCGCGCTCGGCTTCGGGCTCAAACTGCTCAGCCGTCGCGACAACCTGCGCAACATCGGCGATGTCCTGCTGGGTTTCGGCCTGCTGTTCTACGGCATGCACGTCATGAGCAGTGCCATGCACCCGTTGCGCACCTATACGCCATTTTTGAATCTGCTGACCGAGCTGGAGAACCCCATATTTGGTATCCTGATCGGCACGGCTTTTACAGCCCTGATTCAAAGTAGCAGCGCTTTTACCGGCATCATCATTGTCCTGGCCCAACAGGGGTTCCTGACCCTTGAAGCGGGCATACCGCTGATCTTTGGCGCCAATATCGGAACCTGCATTACGGCGGCCCTGGCCAGCATCAACGCCGGACGCGACGCCAAGCGGGTGGCCCTGGCCCACACGATGTTCAAAATCATTGGCGTGGCGGCGGCCATCGCCTTCATCCCCATGTTGGCCAAATTTGTGCAGAATATCTCCCCCGGCGGCATCATCGACACCAATGACCAGGTGGCCCTCGCCCGCTTCATACCACGGCAGATCGCCAATGCCCACACCGTCTTCAATGTCAGTCTGACCCTGATATTCCTCCCCTTCACCGGCCTGTTTGCCAAATTGATCATGCGCATGCTGCCCGATCGTGTGGAAGACGAAACCGTACGCTACAACACCCGCTTCCTCGAGCCTTCGCTGCTGAGCACCCCAGTCCTGGCCCTGAATCTGGCCAAGGTCGAGATCATCAAAATGGGCGAACTGGTCAAGGAGATGGCGGTCAAGTCCATCGAACCCTTCTTCAGCGGCGACCTGTCCGAGCTCGATGAATTGCACGAAATGGAAGACCGTGTCGACGCCCTGGACGAACAGATCAGCGCCTACCTCATCGACATCGGCAAGCAGGAAATCAACGAAGCGCAGACCGACGAAGTCTACCTGATGATGCATGTCACCAAGCAGTACGAACAGATTGCCGACATTGTCGACAAGGAGCTGCGCCCCCTGGCCCAGAACAAGGCCGCCCAGGCTGCCCACTTTTCCGCTGCCGGCGCCTCCGAAGTGCGGAAATACCACATCAAGATGATCAAGCAGATCGCCCGCAGCATCGACAGTTTCACCAACGACAGCCTCGAGAAGGCTGTCCGCATGACCAAAAAACAGGCCAAGTACGTGGCCCTCGAGGGCGACCTGCGGCAACATCACTTCGAGCGCCTGCGGGAGAATGTGCAGGAGTCCGTGACGTCTTCCGAAATTCATCTGGACCTGATGGACTGTATGCGAAAAATGAACAGCTATTCCGCCAATGTCGCACGGGCTTTGGTGCAACGGTATGGAGAAAAAAGTGAGCCAAAGGAAACGGTTGGTGATCATGACTAGCAGCCTGGCAGCACGGTGGGCAATGGGTATGGGTCTGCTCTTGATCCTGGCCCTGGTCTGGTCGACACCGGCCCGGGCCGAGTATCCCGACAAGCCGATCGTGATCATCGTGCACGCCAAACCGGGCGGCGCCATCGACCTGACTGCCCGGATGGTCTCCAAGGTCGCCCGCAACTACACCGACACGCCCCTGGTCATCGAAAACCGTTATGGCGGCTCGGGGGCCGTGGCCATGCGCGCGATATTGGGCAAGGACCCCACCGGCTATCACGTGCTGGCCTTTCCGGCCACGTTCATCTCCACGATTCAGGTCACCCGCAGCAAGATCACCATGGACAACTACCGCTTTCTGGCCTGCATGGTCGAAGCCCCCGAAGCCCTGATCACCAACCGCAATACCGACGTGGTGACGATCGAGGACATCGTACGGGACGCCAAAGCCAAGCAGGGCAAACAAATCTGGGTCGGCCCCGGTGTGGGTAGCCTGGATCACCTGATGGCCATCAAGACCTGGGAAAAGCTGGGCATCACGGCCACCTGGCTGCCCTACGACGGCGGCGGCGAAGCGGTCGCGGCCTTGCTGGGTGGCCACGGCATCGTTTATGTGGGCAACCCCGAAGATGTGCGCGGGCGGCCCGACCTGCAGATTGCCGCGGTCTCGGCCGAGCAGAGACTTGAGAGATATCCCGACGCACCCACGCTGGTGGAATCCGGATGCGACCTGCCCAACGAGATCATGTGGCGCGGATTTGCGGTACACGCCGATACGCCCGATGCGATTTGCGACTGGTTGACCACGCTGTTGTACCAGGTTTCCACGGATCCGGAGTGGATCGAATTCGTAGCGAATAATTCTGCCGAGAATGTCTTCTACGAGCGAAAGCTGTTCACCGCCCTGGTCAACCGTGACAGCCATGACTCGGTGAAATATCTCAAAATGGCCAACATCATCGCCGGCGACCCCGACAGTCAGGCCAAACGCAAACGGCTGCTGGGCTGGATCCTGGTGCCGGTGGTTCTCGGCGGTTTGTTGCTGGCGGCCAAAACGGGCGGGCGCAAGGCCACCGGGCAAGCCGGCATCGCCTCGTTTTCTTTGGCCCTGGCCCTGCTGTTTCTGCTCTACGCCCTCAGCTTCCCGCCACCGACCAACGGCCAAAACGTCGGGCCGGCCTCGATACCGATCATCTGGGCACTTGTCCTGATCGTCTTTTCCCTGGCTCAGGTCAGCGGCGCCCTGCGCAGCCCACAGGACAACGCGACAGGTCGCATCGGTCTGGTGTTTAAAATTTCGGTGCTGATGATCCTGTTTGTGACCCTGTTGCCAGTGATCGGGTTCTTTCTCGCCATGTTGATTCTATTGGTGGGCGGCATCTATGCCATGGGCTACCGCAACCACCTGACGGTGGGATTGCTGAGCGCCGGCATGCTCATGTTCTGTTGGTTTGTCTTCGTAAAAACCCTGGGTCTTCCGTTGCCAACCGGCAGCATATTCGGATAGGACGTCATGGAAGTCTTGCAAAACCTCGCCGAGGGATTCGCGACACTGGTCGGCGCCGGCATTGACGGCATCGCCTGGTGGGAACCCAGCCTGGTCATCGGCGGCGGCATCATCATCGGCATTTTTGTCGGCGTGATGCCCGGCCTGTCCGCCTCGACCGGTGTGGCCCTGATGGTGCCGTTCACCTACGGCATGCATCCGTTGATTGCCCTGATCCTGCTGGCGGCCGTCTACACCGCCAGCGCCTACGGCGGGTGTATCACGGCCATTGCCATCAACACTCCGGGCACACCGGCGGCGGTGGCTTTGTCCTTCGACGGCTATGCCCTGACCAAGCGTGGTGAACCCGGGCGCGCCCTCGGTTCGGCCGTGGTCGCCAATTGCACCGGAGGCATCATCGGCACGTTCATCCTGGTCCTCTTTTCGGTGCCGCTGGCCAAGGCCGCCTTGGCCTTTGGGCCACCCGAATATTTTGCCCTGGCGATCTTTGGCCTGACCATCGTGGTCTCCATGGAGCAGAAAAACATGCTCAAGGGCGCCGTCAGTACGGTGCTGGGCCTGTTGCTGATGACCATCGGCCTGGATCCGATTTCGGGCTACATGCGGTTCACCTTCGGCGTCCCCGAATTGACTGATGGTATAGCGTTTATCCCGGCCCTGATCGGCCTGTTCGCCGTCGGAGAAGTGCTGCTGAACATTGAGAGATACGAAGCGGTGCAGGCCGGCCTGCAGACCTTTTCCAGCAAGATGCCCAGTGGCAAAGAGTTGTGGGGACTCAAGCGGAGCATCCTGCAGTCTTCGGCCGTCGGCACGGTGATTGGCGTGGTGCCCGGTGCCGGCGCCACCATTGCGGCCTTTATTGCCTACAACGAAGCCCGGCGCACCAGCAAAACTCCGGAAGAATTCGGCAAAGGCAGCCTCGAAGGCATCGCCGCCCCGGCCGCGGCGGCCGGCGGTTCGGTCGGCGGCGCACTGGTGCCCTTGTTGACCCTCGGCATTCCCGGCAGTGCGGCGACTGCCGTGCTGGTGGGCGCCCTCATGCTGCACGGCGTGACGCCCGGTCCGGAACTGTTCGCGGGCAAAAACTCGTATCTGGTCTATGGCTTGTTCGCCAGCCTGGTCCTGGGCAACGCCTTTCTGCTGGTATTCGGAATACTGGGCAACCGGCTGTGGGTGAAGATCATCTCGGCGCCCAAGGCCTTGCTATTCCCGGTGATCCTCGTGATCGCCTTTGTCGGCAGCTACGGCGTGGCCAATTCCATGTTCGACGTGGTGATCTGCCTGGTGTTCGGCATCCTGGGCTGGATCCTGCGGCGCTACGGATTCCCCACGGCACCCTTGGTGCTGGCATTGATTCTGGGCTACATGGCAGAGAGCAATTTCCGGCGCGCGCTGATCATGGGCGATGCCAGCATTTTCCTGACGCGGCCGGTGAGCGCGATCATGCTGGTCTTGGCAGTGCTGTCGTTTTCCATGCCGTTTATCCGGGCGCGGAAGCAAAAGAAAGAGGCGCAGAAAGATTAGTCTCTCGGCCCGGGCCAATCTGACAAATCATCATCCGGAAGGTCGAAGGCCCGGTTTTCCACAATCGGGTAGTCTCTCTTCCAGCCACAGGCGAAGCACTCGTAGGCCAGGACTCGACGGGCACTCTTGTAGGCCCTGATTACCCAGGTAACCGGCAGCATCACCACGACGACCCACAACAGGGCCGTGACCCTGTCTGGATGCGCCAGGTCAGAAGGCACGATATCGAATGATTGGAAGACCAAGCTCACGAGTATCGCGTAGAGAAATACGCCAATCGTCCATACCCTGACCCGCCCACGGAGCCGAGCGCGGGGTTCCAGCAACTCCAGTTTGCATTGCGGACACTTCTCCGGAATCTCGAATATTTCGGCCCGATAGGCGATCCCGGCTTCATTTTCGGCAAGAATTTTGGATCGCTTGTCCACCTGCATCACCCCCCTTGTTGTCACCCTGAAGGTTAGCGCCGGCCCAAAAGCCAAGCTCCACCGGCAATCCCGGCCAGGATGGTCGCCAGTATCAACAACAACCGCCCACGACCACTGTCCTGTTCTGCCAACAAAGCCACACTTTCGCTGCCCACACCGGTCAAAACGAACGCCGCCCACTCCCGCGGCGGCATGCCTTGCTCGCGACACAACGCACGCGCTTGAAGCAGAGCCTCGTCCCTGGCGGCACCGGCGCGCAAGGCGGCGTAAAACTCCGTCATAAATTTCCGCGCCCCAAGGTCATCAACATCCCACAGCGTGCTGACCACGGTGCGAGCGCCGGCGGCCAGGAACGAACGGGGCAGCCCAAACCACCCCTCGCCCAATACCCGGTGGCCGCCAAAAGTGCTGCAACCGCTGAGCACAACCAGATCACCACGGAAATCGAAAGTGGAAATTTCCTGGGCCGTGACGGCGTCGAACCCTTCGGCGCCCGCCATGACCACGGCCGAGCGCCCACCATCAACCGGGTCAACCACGGCATGAGTGGCCAGATGCAAAACAGCCAACGGCGTATTCATGGCCGAGCGCAGTTCCTGCCCCGAGGCCTGCGCCCCCACGCGTCGCTGCCGCTTTTTCAGGGCCACGGCCGCAATTTCAACCCGGGCTTCGGGCAGAGCCACACCAGCGACCGAGCGGGCGGGCGAAGAGGGCAAACGACTGGCAACACCGCCCTGGGTTTCGGGGTCACCAAAAGCCAACACACCTTCGGGTGGCGCTTGTCGCGCGCCCAAATCAAGCATGGACGACGCATTTGGCAGATAATTGAGCGGGCGGGTTTCGCTCCAGGCCTGGCTCGCCTCATCCCGCAAAAGCCCCAAAGGAAAACCGGCCAGGAACGAGGGCGGCACGACCGAGAACCGTTCCACGCCGGGGTCCACCGCGGCCAAAATAGGCTTGGACACCAATTCCTCCAGGCGCGTCAGGGCCGGTTGGCAGGTTTCCAGGCTCTCGCCCGCCGCCAGCAGACGCAAGGCCGCCTGGGCATCGGCCGCGATCGGGTCAGGAGTTCCCAGCTCAACCACGCGCAGACCGCGACCATCCAGTACGAAAGCGACCAGGGGATCATATACCGGATCATTGAACAGGATCAGGGCCGCGTTGCTTTTGGCCAACTCGGCCTGCAATTCGGCAATGCCAGCCACTTCGCCGTCCACCTGATCGCGAAACACCGCAGCCCGTCCCCGCTCCACCGTGGCAAAGGCTTCTTCGGGGCGGCCGGTGGCCAGTTGGCAATGGGCCAGTGAGGCATAGATTTCGCCGCTGGCGGCAAAAATGCCGGCGCGGCTGCGGTCGTCGTCCAGGTTCTCACGGCGCTCTTCAAAAAGCGCCAGCGCCTCTACCAGCACACTTTCGGCTTCGGCAATGCGCTCCAATTCCAACAGGGCCATCCCTTCGAATCTCTTCAGCACCGTCAACAATGGCAACTGACCGGCCGCTTCGACCTCAACCGACAAGGTCCGCACTCTGGTCAACGCTTCTTCAGGTCGACCGACCACCAGCAGGCCACTGATGATCGACTGCTCCACAAAGGTCGCCGAAAATTCGTCGCCGCTCTGCAACAACAACTCGCGCGATACGGTCAACACCGGCAACGCTTCGTCGGGGCGACCGCTATCCAGCAATGCACCGCCATAACTCATGGCTGCCATGCCCCGCACATTTTCATCCCCGACCTCATCGGCCAGCGCGACAGCTTCTTTTCCTTTCAGGATGGCTTCATCATAGCGCCCCAGATTACACAGGATCTGCGAGCTTCGAATGGCAGTGCCGACGCGCCCGGTCGGGTTGTCCACCAGTGCGAGCCATTTCGCTTGTTCGGCAGTCGCGACCAGCGCCTCGGCCGTGCGGCCGATGTTCGAGTAGGCCGTGGCCAGGTTGCCCCAGGTGCCGGACAGACCCATCGTATCGGCCAGGGCCTCGCGAATTTCCAGGGCCCGGTCGTAAACCGGAAACGCGCCTTCGATATCGCCGCTGGCGGTATAGCCAACAGCCAAGGCATTGAGCAGGGAAGATTCGGAACGGATCAACTCGGCGCCCACGGCCCAATCCACGCCGCGCTGCCAGCGCGCCATGGCGCTGTCCAAATTGTTCGTGCGGAAGGCCGCGATGCCGGACACCTCAAGACACTTGGCCGCCAAGGCCACATCCAGAGTGCGCAGGCTGTCGGCGTACTGGGCCAGCAGATCACCATGGGGTTTGAAGTCCGCTTCCTTGTCGGCCAGCGCCACACGGGCCCTTTCGACCAGGGGTTCGTCCGCCGCCGCAGTGAACACCGGCCACGCCGCGCACTGGATCGCTACCAGGACTCCCACCAACCAAATCCGCCGCATCATTTCTGCCCCTTCACGGTAAACTTGATGGCCGCACTGGTTGGCCCTTCGAGGCCATCAGGCTGCAATTCGACTACCAGCCATAGCCAGTTGCCGAGGCTGTCGGCGGGTGTTTCGCTGTGGGGCCGCACCAATACACTGTCGGCCACGATGGCCACGCCTCGCAATTTGGCCTGGGCGTCATACAGTTCCCAACGGTAGCGCGAGTCCTGCTGCGGATCGTCCGGATGCCAACTGAAGGTCAGTGGGAAGTGGGCCAAGTCTCCACTCGGCGCGATGCCCACCGCAGCTTCCCCCTGGCCGGCGCTGCGCAAGCGCAGATCCAAATTGCCGCTGATATCGTCGGAGCGGGGCATCAGGATCACGAAGGCCAACAAGGCCGCCATCATGCCGCCCGCCCAGGCCCAGCGCCGGGTCACGACGGCCCGGTGCGGACGGGCCGCCGCCGCCGCCGTCAATTCTTCGTCCAGCGCCAGCGCGGCGTAAGCCTCATCGGCGAGAACGGGATCGCTCAATACCTCACGCTCGAAATCAGCATGGGTGTCAGCGCCAGTCTTGTCGGCCAACCACCGTTCCTGCTTTTCATCTCGGCGATCGTTCACGGGCTCACCCCTTTTCGTTGCAGGATCTCGGCCAGCAACCTGCGGCAGCGATAGATTTTGCGGTAGAAGGCGGCCTGTTCGATGCGGGCACGCTGGGCCAGTTCGCCGGCCTTGGACCCCTGGGCCAGTGACCACAACCAGTCGGCGCAGTCCGGACGGGCCAGGCGCAACTCGGCGACCGCGGTGCGGACCGTCTGGGCCCGCTCGTCAGTCGCAAGCGCGGCCAGGGCATCCGGCTGGCTGTCCTGCAAGTCGTGATCATCGACCGATTCGTGCCGGCGACGCTTCTGATACCAATTGCCGATGACATTGCGCAATACGCTGAAACACCAGCGCAGCGAGGGCTCGGTGCTGCCGCTTCGTTGCGCTTCAGCCAGGCCTTTGGCCAGGACAACACCCAAAGCGTCATGCACGACATCCTCGACGGCATCAGCCGGCACGCGCCGCGCCGTGATCTCAGCAAAGCGCTGGCGCAGCTGCAAGAGCCAGTTCGAATCCAGGGAAAATTGCTGGTTGTCGGTGTCCATAGGGCCTGTGCAAAAAGGTGCGAAGTGGCGGCGCCCAACATCATGTTGGGCAAGATTGCCCCACTATAGTCGCCACTTTCGAACAAGGTCCACACTCCTCTTGCACTATTTTCTCTGTTCATCACGGCCACACCCCTTATTTCATCAACATCATGCGTTGCCGTTGCACGTCTTCACCGCTGCGCAACAGGGAAAAATACGCCCCCGAAGCCACCGCCTGCCCGGCCTGGTTGCGACCATCCCAGCGCACGTTGTGGTCGCCGGCGGGCAATACGTCGTCCACCAAAGTCCGCACCAGGCGACCCGACACGTCGTAGATTGTGAGCTGCACCTGCCCGGCTGCAGCCAGTGAATAATTGATCCGCGTGGAAGGGTTGAACGGGTTGGGCACCGCACCGTGCAGGACAAAGGCTGGGCCGGCCGCCGGCGCGTCCGAAGCACTCAACACTTCGCCCGCCAGGCTTTCGTTGCCCGAGAAATCCACCGCTGTGATTTTATAGTGGAACTGCCACGGGGAAGCTGTCGCATCGGTCCAGGCCGGTGCCGCCACTTCACGCACCAGGTTGCCGCTGCCGGGAATGAAATTGGGATCGGTTGCACGATAGACCCGGAACATTTGGAAATCCGATTCGGGCGCTTCCTCCCAGGCGAGGTCAACCGCGGCGGGCCCGTAGGCGGCCGTGATGGCCAGCGGCACGCCGGGTGCGAGGTCGTCGCTGGAGCTGCCGCTATTAGGGTGGGAGGTGAAAAACACGCCGGGTGTGGCGGTCAGGGCCACGACCTTGAATGTGCTCTGGTAGTTCCCGGCCGTCACTGTCGAATCGGCCAGGGTCGGCACGACCACGGCGTAGCGGTCTTCCACCAGAACCGGCACGGTGCTCAGGAAATCCCAGCCGGCGGCTTTCATGGCCAGGACATTCTCCTGCAGCGCCGCGCTGGCACCGATCAAGCCGGCGGTGGGCGTCGCCTTGTTGGTCAACCCGCCATCGATCTGGCGGTAAATGGCGTACTCCACGACCTGCGAGGCATCGCCCACGAAATCGTGGCTGCTGCGGGTCCACTCCAGGCGCACCTGACGGCCCTGGTCGTTGGGAATGTCCGTGACAGTTTCGATATGGGGCACATCGTAGAGCCACTCGACGGTCAGATCACTGACGGCCGAAAGCGTGCCCGGGGCGAATTTGAGAGCAACCTCCCAGACCAGCCCCGAGCCCGGAGAAGGCACTTCGTACCAGGTGTTTTCGACAGTTTCAGCACCCGCACCCGAAAAGCTGCCATTGATGTACATTCCCCACGATACGGTGCCGGTATGGGTCGAATTGGCACGCACCCGAACCACCTTCTCGGAGCCCGTGTCGATCCACTCGGAAACCGCGCTGTCACGGGTCAGGTCCACTTCATGCTGATAGATTTGTAGAATGTCCGTGACTCTTCTAAAGCCCAGCAACATCTCACCCGTAGGGACCAGATGTCCGTAGGTCGTTCCCGGGCTATCAACAGAGGGCAGTTCGCTTGGGAAGTATGGGTTTGAAATGTCGTATATCAGAATCCGGGAACTGCCAGACAAATACACATTGTCCCCGATGACCGCCACTGCCTGGGAAGACTCTGTTCCCTCCCGCATTCCGATCTGCACGGGCAACGAAGGGTCGGTGATATCTACGACCCGTAGCAGCGTGTTTCCCCCGGCGATGTAGATCTGGTCGCCATGGACCGCGATGTCGTTGAATTGGTCCGGCGAGTGGTAGGTGCTGGCGACAAAGATCAGAGTGGGGTCCAAAATATCGATGATATCCAATTCGTTGCCGTTGTGGTTGTGGACAAAGGCAAGATCGCCATCGACAACAATCCTCTTATCAGTGTTGGAGGCGCTGTAAGTGGAACCGAGCCATCCGGCGAGGGCGGGCTGCACTGGGTCTGATATATCCACAACCTGCACTCCGCTGTTGTCGGCCACAAAGGCGAAGTCACCGCTGACCGCCACATCACTGGCCACATACGGCATGGCGAGCTGACTGATCAGAATCGGATTCAACGGATTTGTAATATCGACGACTTGCAGACCCCGGTTGGCATAGGCCAGATATGCGGTATTTCCGTCGATACAAACACCGTTCACGGATATGCCGGGATCATCATATATAGCGGCCACTATTGGCGCATCCGGGTCAGAAATATCCAGCACCTCAAGACCGTAATTGCGTATGGGTATGTAAGCGTAACGGCCGGACACCACCGGCTTTCCTGTGTTGAAAAAGGAACCGGCACTCCCCCGCAGAAGAGGTGCCGTGCGCTGGGCAATACGCACCGCCTGCAATCCCGCCCCAAAGTCCGCCACAAACGCATACTCCCCATCGACCACAACGTCGTACGCAGTGCCCGGAGTATCGATAACCTCCGTCAGAACCGGCACCGCCGGGTTAGAGATGTCGATCACCTGCAAACCCGCCTGATCATTGGCCAGAAACGCCCGGGCGCCTTCCACATGAACTCCAGCCACCACACTAGTGCCGGCAAAATTGCCCACCAATACCGGCAACATCGGGTTCGAGATATCGACAATTTCCATACCGACATTGTCTCGCGCGATGTAGGCGTAGTCCCCCCGGACGTCCAGATCCCGCGCATATCCCGACCCGATGTAACCGGCGGCCGGATATGGGCCGGCCGGATTTGAAATGTCCAATACCACCAGACCATTGTTGCCATCGACGGCGTAGGCATAGTCGCCGTCAACCCAAATGCTCCGCACCGCGTCGCCCGCTGTATCGTGGATCCCCGCAATGGCAGGGAGCAGTGGATTGGTGATGTCGACCACCACCACACCGGCCCCTCCGGCCCCCACATAGGCGTAGTTGCCGGCTACAAAGACGCCAATGGCATTGTCAGGCAAGGCGAGTGAAGCCACTTCAACTGGCGCCGTCGGCAGGGTGATGTCCAATACCCGCAGCCCTCCGCTGTGGTCCGCGACG
>RCNF010001637.1_pt1 | contig 11886 bp, 10 predicted proteins | sample 2041311 | NCBI WGS metagenome assembly RCNF01 (sample SAMN09708228, study PRJNA481090) | Marine sediment metagenome, whole genome shotgun sequencing project. | biome: marine sediment; feature: ocean; material: sediment; isolation source: Sewage treatment plant 2 marine sediment (STP2) ... | reverse complement strand
ATCAGAAAGATGACTTTACAGGTTCGGTATTACGGCGTCACCGCCCTGTGTTTGGCCGGGTGTAGCAGCCGCATCAGTGCATAACTGGCAATGGTCCCAAGCAGGGCGAACGCCGACAGGAACCAGAAGAAATGCTGATGTCCCACGACGCCGGGCGACTGGTCAATTAGTACACCCGCGACGTACGACACGAAAATATCGGGCGTGTAGCCGATCACAGAGACGAAACCTACCGCCGTGCCGGTCAGGGCTGCTGGCACCCTGGCTTCCTCGAACAACGCGAAGTACAGGCCTCTGAGGCCGAAAATGGACGCCGCACCAATCAATATGTTCCCGAGCAACACCCAGGCAGCACCCGGTATCGGCGTTGTCGCTGCGAAAAAGAGATCCGAGGCAAGCAACAGGACGAACGCAAGCACAGTCATGCGCGATACATTAAAGCGGTCCCCGAGCAAGCCGGCGCCGAGAGCCGCGATGGGTCGCATCCACGAACCGATGGCGACGACTCGTGCTGCGTCGACCTCGTCGAGCCCGTATGCCTGCACGGCAAACAGTGAGTAGTTGTCGAAACCCTTGTATGCCACATACGCGCAAATGATGATCACCGCCTGTAACCACACGGCCGGTATGCGCAGCACACGAACGATATGTACCCACACGCTTTCCGTGTGTGGCTTCCACTCTGTGAGTTCGGGCTCGTCCGCGGGATGACCATCGGTCAACACAAACCAGACGAACACGCCGGCGAATGCTGTCACAGCTGTGTAGCCATAGATGATCAGGCGTAGTGCAGCCTCCTTCTCTTCAAGCGTGGCGGCGCCGTAGCCCTCGGGAAACGCCATGCCGAATATCATCACGCCGATGGACGCCAGCCCCGCCGCAAGAATGCCTCGGCCGCCATCCAACAGACCGTACGCACGTCCCTGCTCATCGTGACCACCCCAGTCCCGTGTTGCGCGAATCAATGCCGCCCAAAACAGCAGGATTGTGGTAATGCCGAAGAAACCCCAGACTAGTAATGCACCTTGATAATTGGGAAATGTCGCCATGTAAAGGCCACCGGCAGCCGTCGCCCACAACGACGTTGCGAGCAACTTGCGTGCCGAGAAACGGTCTGCCAACGGACCGCCCGGGAAATAGGCCAGCATCGCTACGAGACCATATACGCCCTGCGCAGCACCGAGTTCGGTGGCCGAGATCGAAAACACCTCGAGTACGGTCGGACGGAAGAAACGTGCGACGTGAAACGGCAGTGCAAATACTGCCTCGCCCGCGAGAATGAGACCCAGCATGAACAGGAAGCGATGCGATTTCTCAGATGAATTGGAAATGGTCTTGTGCTCCCCTACGCCTAGCCTACTATTTTGTATGTGCGATTGCGTTGTTGTCCAGAAATCGCCGAGGGCATTTAGTCACTCGGCTCCAGCATCGGCTCTTCTCGTCCCAGTGTTTCCTTACGCTTCGCGACATAAGCTTCGAGTTCCTCTTGAACCGCGGCATCGGTCGGTGGCGGCGTGAACTCGGCCAGTATCTTCGGCCAGAGCTCCGTTGCTCTCGCCGTGGCATCTTTCGAACCAGCTATCGTCCAGTTCTCATAGTTTTGCCAGTCGCTTAGGAACGGAGCATAAAACGCCGTCTTGTACCGCTCTTGAGTATGATCGCAGCCGAGGAAATGGCCTCCAGGACCAACCTCCTGCATGGCTTCCAGTCCTACTTCGGCCAGGTCAATTTTGAGCGGCTGCAGCATTGCGGACATCTGCTGCAGCATCTCGCAGTCAATGACGAGCTTTTCAAACGATGCGACCAGTCCACCTTCAAGCCAGCCTGCCGCATGGTAGACCAGGTTGCCGTGGCCCATCACTGCACCCCACAGAGCCATTTGTGTTTCATATATCGCTTGCGCGTCTACCGCATTCGAAGCATTGCACGCACTGGTTCGATAAGGAAGTTTGTAACGTCGGGCAAGTTGACCTCCGGCGATATTGGCGAGACTGTTTTCCGGCGTTCCGAATGCCGGCGATCCTGATCTCATATCGACGTTGGAGGTAAATGCACCGTATATCGACGGGGTACCGGGCCGCGTAAGTTGCAGCAACGCAATACCGAGCAATGCTTCAGCGTTTTGCTGAGCCAGTGCGCCAGCCATTGTGGCAGGTGTCATAGCTCCCATCAAAGTGAACGGCGTGACCGCCACGGGCTGTCCGAATAGCGCCATTTGCATGGCACCGTATGCCATCGAATCGTCCAGTTTGCGTGGCGAATTGACGTTGATGTTGGTCATCACACTTGGACTGTTTTTCATTTCTTCGAGACTGAGGCCGCGAGCAATCGCCGACATTTCGATTGCGTCACGAGAGCGACCGGCACCGATTCCGGTCGTGAAAAATGCCTTGTCGGATAAAGTCAGGTTGACCAAGGTGGTGTCGAGGTGCCGCGAGTTAGCCGGCATGTCGGTCGGCGCAGTGGCCTGATTTCCGAAGAAAGTCAAAACATTGAAGTACTGACCGAAGCTGATCAGCTTCTTGTAATCTTCGAAATTGCCCGCTCGCCGGCCGTTGATATTGTCGTGAACGTTTGGCGGACCTGACACCAGCCCAAAGTTAATAACGTCATCGCCGACATGTAAGGCCTGTTCCGCATTGCGAGGCGTGACTGTAAACGTTTCGGGGGCCTGTGCGACGGTATCGAGCAGCAGCTCCCGCGCGATACAAACGACTCCATCGCCATCTACCGACGCCCCAGCTTTTCGAAACAGATTCAGGGCCCGCTCACCCACTACCTCTATGCCCTGTTCCTCGAGTATTCGTAGCGACATGTTGTGGATAATATCGAGCTGCTCTTCGTCGAGCGGCTCGAGTGGCGCCATGCGGTTGCGCAGGACTCTTCTGTCAACCTGGCGAATAACGGTTGTTTCGGCGTCGATTCCTTTCCGGCCGCCACGCCGGCGACTGGTTCTCGCCATGAGATACTCCTATATTCGCAAGATGATTTAAGTCGTCGATGCCCCTTAGGGCATGCTAGCGGATTGCTCCCGCCGTTACTTTAACTATTTGGACATTTTTTGTTATATTTGAGAAGTCAATTCCAGGCTTCGCCGAATGTCTAGTACACATAGTCGCCACATCACTTTCTGCCTTTGCCGGGGATTTCCGCTGTTCTGCATCGCCTCCGCACTAGAGGTGCTGCGCCACGCAAACCGGCTTGCACAGGGATCATTCTATTCATGGTCTTTCCTTTGCGAAGACGACAAGCCGATTCAAAGCAACAGCGGACTATGGCTAGTCCCTGAAACCAAGATAGAAAATGCCAGATCTCCGGACATGGCGTTTGTAATAGCGGGTTTCAATCCCACTAAATTGGAGGCGCCAAATCTATCGAACTGGTTGAGTAAGCAAGCGTCATCAGGCTGCACAATTGGCGGCATCTCCAACGGTGCATTCCTATTGGCGCAGGCCAATTTACTGGATGGCTATGCAGCTACCGTTCACTGGGAAGACTTCAGCTTATTTTGTACTCTGTATCCACAAGTGCTGCCACGGTATCAACGGTTCCTGATTGATCGCGATCGCATGACCTGTTCTGGCGGTACCTCTTCGCTTGATCTGTTCATCGAGATAGTCCGGCGGGAACTAGGCAATGAACGGTCTTTGATGGTATCCCGTCAGATGCTGTTACAGGAGTACACGCAACCTGGTAATGACGAGCAGGAATCGATTTACGATGGTAGTCATCATTTTTCACTTCGCGTACAACGCGCGCTTAGTCTGATCGACGCCGGCACCGAACGAAAATTGAACGTGAGTGAATTAGCGGCACAGGTAGGACTCAGCAGACGCCAACTTCTCCGCCTGTTTCGCCGCGAAACAGGCAAAACACCCGGTGCTATTTTGGTACAGCGCCGACTTGAACGCGCCCATTCACTGGTGTTGCATTCCCACTTGCCGTTGGCGGTAGTTTCAAGCGCGGTCGGATTCAGCTCGCAGTCGCACTTGACCAGTTCTTACAAGAAGTATTACGGCACGACACCGGCCGAGCATCGCCGCAGTCATCAAATGGGGCGTTGAGACAAATACACTCGTATCCCTCGCCTATTCCCGTTTTTGATAAATAGCGTCCCATTTCAGTAAGACCTGACCCCGATTTGTTTGGAAAATGGGGGCTATGGTGAGAGTTTTCCGTCGCGTTGCGGAATGCCGCACAACAGAGAGTGGACAATATGACCGAAGATTCAGAAGAGATCGTCCTGTCCGAGCTATGTGACGAGGAACTGGTCGAGCAGATGCACGATGATCTCTACGATGGCTTGAGAGAGGAGATCGAGGAAGGCACGTCAATTCTTCTGAGTCGCGGCTGGTCCGCTGACAAGGTTCTTAACAAGGCACTTGTTAAAGGCATGAGTATTGTCGGCATCGATTTTCGAGACGGTATTCTGTTCGTACCCGAAGTCTTACTCTCCGCAAACGCTATGAAGGGGGGTATGGCCATTTTGCAGCCCTTGCTTGCCGAATCAGGAGTAAAACCGATTGGCAAGATGGTCATCGGCACCGTCAAAGGCGATATCCACGATATCGGCAAGAATCTCGTTACGATGATGATGGAAGGCGCCGGCTTCGAGGTAATCGACATTGGTATCAACAATGCGGTGGAGGATTACTTTGCCGCGCTCAAGGAACACAAACCCGACATCCTCGGCATGTCAGCGTTGCTGACGACGACCATGCCGTACATGAAAGTCGTTATCGATGAGATGGTAGCAACGGGAATTCGCGACGACTACATCGTGCTCGTTGGTGGTGCACCTCTCAACGAAGAGTTTGGCCAAGCGGTTGGCGCCGACGCTTATTGCCGGGATGCTGCGCAGACAGCCGAATTGGGTCCGCAGTTGATCAAGGAACGACGCGAGGCGGCAGTCTGTGCCTGAGCAGGTACTTGTTATTGCCTGCGGCGCCCTGGCTCGGGAAATCAATGAGCTTAGGCGGTCCTACGGATGGGATCACCTGCATCTCAAATGCATTGATGCTCGTCTGCACAATCGACCCGCGCTTATTCCTGAACGGTTGCGAGAGAAAATTCGCCGCTACAAGGGTGAATACGATCAGATATTTGTTGCCTATGCTGATTGTGGCACAGGCGGCGCCATCGACGCAGTGCTCGAAGAGGAAGGAATCGAACGGCTACCCGGCGCACACTGTTACCAGTTCTACGCTGGAGCGGAAAGGTTTGCAGCGCTGGCCAAGAAAGAACCAGGCACATTCTATCTGACGGATTTTCTTGCGCAGCATTTCGAACGCCTGGTGATCGGACCACTGAAACTCGATGTGCACCCGCAACTGCGCGATGCTTTCTTTGGCAACTACCGCCGGGTCGTCTTCTTGTCGCAGACCGATGATGAGTCTTTGCTCGCCGCCGCAAAAAATGCCGCGAATCGCTTGTCGCTCGAATTCGAGCATGTCCATTGTGGCTATGGAGCATTGGAGACGAATCTCCGGTCGCTGACAACAGGTCAAACCTATGGTCAAGAAAATTCTCATTTATTGGCGTGATATTCCGGCTCAGGTCATTGTGCAGCGAGGCCGAAGACGCGAGAAGGCACAACTGAGTTCGCGTTTTCAGAAAGCGATCGATCGTGCCGCGATGCGCGCCGGCAAGGGCAGCAGCGACGCGTACATATCTGAATGGCGTCGGGAGTCCTCATCTATGGTAACTGATGCCGCGTTGCTTGAAGTTGCGGAACAGGAAATTCGCCGCCTCGAATCAGAATTTTCTGACGAAGCGCTGTTGCAACTGATCCACAGTAACGGCGCTGCGGGGGAGCGGTAGAAATGTACCGCATGCGGTCGTGGTCGGTGCGAAACGCACGCTGGCTCAAAGCCCTCTACGGCGTTTTAGAGTTCACTCTGTCGGCATTCAATCCCCTGTTGAAATTCATCGGCCACGAGCGTCTGGACAAGCCTTTTGTTGCTGTTGAAAAGACGATAAAGGGCTTCCTCTTCGACTCACAAAGCTGTGGTCAATGCATCGTGGGCTTTACAGGTATGTCTTGCCCGATGAATTGCCCGAAGAAGATGCGCAACGGGCCATGTGGCGGCGTGCGTTCCGAAGGCAGATGTGAGGTCAATCCTGAGATGGCGTGCGTCTGGGTGCTGGCGTGGCAAGGCAATAAACGATTCCGCGAAGACGAATACCCCATCCAGATTGTTCAGCCGCCCGTCGACCATCGCCTGATTGGCACGTCCGCATGGCTGCGCGAGTTACAACAGAAGTCACAACCGCCCAATTCCCAGGTGATAGCTGGCAATGAAATTTGACGACGAACCGCTCATACCGGGCGAGCATCTGCCGATCCGGCCAGGTCATGACTCACCCGGCCGGCTCGAGCGCGTATTGCGTGCTGGCGTTTTCGCGGTAACCGCCGAGATTGCGCCGCCCGACTCTGCCGACCCGGAGGAGGTCTACGACCGCGCTGCGCTCTTCGACGGCTGTACGGACGCCATCAACGCCACCGACGGATCCGGAGCCAATTGCCATATGTCCAGCGTTGCCATGTGCTCCTTGCTGACACGGCGCGGATACTCAATGGTCATGCAGGTGTCGGCACGTGACAGAAATCGAATCGCCATTCAGGGCGATCTGCTCGGCGCCGCAGCGATGGGTGTGTGCAACGTACTGTGCCTGACCGGCGACGGCGTCGAGGTTGGCGACCACCCGGAAGCCAAGCCCGTATTCGACCTCGATTGCATGTCGATGCTGAGCATGGTCCGCGGAATGCGTGACGACCGGCAGTTTCTCAGTGAACGCAAGCTCACGAGTCCACCACAGGTATTCCTTGGCGCCGCCGCAAATCCGTTCGGCCCGCCGCTCGACTACCGGCCGCACCGGCTCGCAAAAAAATTAGTTGCAGGAGCCCAGTTTGTGCAGACGCAGTACTGCTTCGATATCGACATTTTCAAAGACTACATGACCGCCGTGCGCGACATGGGCATCCACGAGAACGTATTTATTCTTGCCGGCGTAGGGCCGTTGGCATCGGCGAAGTCTGCGGAGTGGATTCGCACACATGTACCTGGGGTTCACATCCCGGATCACATCATCGACCGCTTACGAGGCGCCGAACATCAGAAGGAAGAAGGTGTCAACATCTGCATCGACATGATCAACCAGTTGCAAGAAATCGAGGGGGTTCACGGCGTTCACATCATGGCGTTCCGCCAAGAACACCGGGTGGCGGAAATCGTTGAACGTTCCAACGTGCTGCAAGGCCGCGAGCTTTGGCATCCGGGCGTGGCGCGAGATGCCGAGCCTGCGCTCAGCTAAGACAGCAAACAATTTCGGCGCAGAGCGTCGGTTAGGAGTAAACCACAATGACAGAGACTCTACTCAGTTCCGCCAGTAAGGAGGTTCGCATCGGCTTTGATCGGCCGTTCGTCATTATCGGCGAGCGCATCAATCCGACCGGCAGAAAAATTCTCGCTGAAGAGATGAGTAAGGGCGACTTTAGTCGTGTACAGGCCGACGCGATCGCGCAGGTTGAAGCCGGCGCGCATATGCTCGATGTAAATGCAGGCATCCCGCTTGCCGATGAACCGGCGATTCTGGCTGAAGTTGTGAAGCTCGTGCAGTCAGTCACCGACGTGCCATTGTCGATCGACTCGTCGATCGTAGCCGCGCTTGAGTCGGGTTTATCGGCTTACCAGGGCAAAGCGCTCATCAACTCGGTGACTGGTGAGGAAGAACGGCTCGAGGTCGTGCTGCCGCTGGCAGCGAAATACGGTGCGGCAGTCGTTGCAATCTCGAACGACGAGACCGGTATCTCCGAAGATCCAGACGTGCGCTTTGAGGTTGCGAAGAAAATCGTGGAGCGCGCTGCAGACTACGGCATTCCGCGCGAGGATATCGTTGTCGATCCGCTGGTCATGCCGATCGGCGCCATCAATTCGGCTGGCAAGCAAGTCATGCATATCGTCCGGCGCCTGCGAGAGGAACTGAAGGTAAACACGACCTGTGGCGGGTCGAATATCAGCTTCGGATTGCCCAATAGAAACGGCATCAACGGTGCCTTCCTGACTATGGCGATGGCGTCCGGCATGACATCCGCGATCACAAGCCCGTTGCACGCGGAAGTTATGCAGGCTGTGATGGGCGCAGACGTCATGATGGGACACGATCCCAATTGCGCAAACTGGATCCGCAAGTATCGTGAGCCATTCGCCGACGGCGAAACCCGTGGTCGGCGTGGCAGCAAGCGCCGCCGCCATCCGACCTGAACATTAGGCAATACCCAAACTTTCTTTCAACGGGTCCAGAAATGGCTCAAAGTTTTTCCACTGCTCGACACCGCTTTTATACAATGGCTGCCTGACCTGCTCTGCACTTGGTGTGTGCACGGCTCGCTCGGTCTTGTGGAAGTCGATACAACGCTGGTCAAACGGCAATCCAAGGAACTCGAGCAGGCGCCGCACCTGCGTCTCCAGATCCTCCACCACATCTTCATACTGCACACTCAGTATCTTGCCGGGCAGTACGTTCTCCCAGTGGTCCATCAACTCTACATAGCCGCTGTAGTAACGCCCAAGCTCTTCCAGTCCGTAACTGAACTCCTGCCCGTCACCAAATAACTGCTTAAAATTACTAAAGCAACACGCCATTGAATGGCGTCGCGCATCAATGATTTTGCAATTGGGAAACATTAGCTGAATCAAGCCAATGTGGCGGAAATTGTTCGGCATCTTATCAGTGAAGAAAATGCCGCCTTGTCGGTAGACCCGGGTCGACTTCAGATACTGGTTAGCGAAGCGTTCGAATTGTTGCTGATCCAGGGTCTCGAGTATCGCCGGATAGCGCGACTCCTCGTCAATCTTGTGACGCCCCCCCAATTTTTGCGCCTGGGACATGATATCGGGCAATTCGATGGTGCCGTCGACCATAGGGTGAGACGCCAGGATCTGCTCCAGGAGCGTAGAACCTGCCCTCGGCATACCGACAATGAAAATCGGTTCATTACTCTGTGCCCCAAACCCTGCCCTGTCTTCGAAAAACTGCTGCGTACAGGTCTCTTTTTGCCGTGCGAACTCATCGTCCGTGCGCTCTGCCCGATAGCGCGTTTCGGCCAGTTTCAGCTTGTTGCCGCGCGCATAGTATTCGAAGGACGCGTCGAAATTTTCGCTGTCCTCGAAACTCTTACCGAGCGCAAAACACAGTTGATATCGATCAACAGTCTCGGTGGCCACTTCCGCCTCGGCACGCTGCATCTGCGCGACCTCGGCGTCCTCGAAATGGTAAGTCTTGACGTTGGCCAGGCTCCAGTAAGCATCGCCATGATCAGGCTTGATCTTCGCTGCCCGTTGATAAGCCTCGATGGCGCGCTGGCGCTCTCCAAGGGATTTCAGCGCATGCCCTTTGAGCATGTGATAGTGGAGATTGTCCGGACTCTCTTCTATCAGCTGGTCATAGTATTCCAGAGCCTCGTCAAACTCACCCACCGGTACAGCCGCATTGGCATAAAGCAGGCGAAAGGCAGGGACAGCCGGCTGAACCTTCAGCAGCAATGCTGCCTGCTCCATTGACTTCTGGAATCGCTGGCGTTTGAACAAAACCTGGGTGTAATCGTAACGCGCTGCAAGAAAATCCGGTGCGAATTCAAGGCAACTTTCAAGGAGGAAGTCGGCATCGTCGAGGACACCCAACTCAGCAGCTATTCTTGCCAGCAATCGCATGCCTTCCACGTGCTGACGATTTTTCTGCACAAAAGCACGACAGAGCTGTTCCGCCTGATAGAGCTTGCGTTCATGAATCATGCTGGTAACGGAGAGTAATTCCGGTGGAAGCCCGAGCAATCGGTCTGAGTGCTTCTCACAAATCCTGCTGCGTTCTTTCTCGCCGCAATCACGATGTAGCCTGGTGAGATTCTGCCAGCTAACCAGTAGCGCCGGGTTTAGCTCTACTGCTCGCTCATAGGCCTCTAATGCCGTATGAAACTGTGCCTGTTTACGATAAATATGGCCGCGCTCCTGAAACGCCCGAGCATAATCCGGAAAGCGCTCAAGGAGCGTGTCCAATGTCGTTAGCGCCGACTCCGAATTGTCGTTGTAGCGGTAGCAGACAGCGAGAACATACAGTGCCTCTTGATCCCCGGGATCCTGGTTCAGTATCTCCTGCAGATGGGCAATCGCGTCTTCGATCTTTCCCCGTTGCAATAACATTTTTGCAAATGTTATTTCCTTTGGAATATCCGAATCTGCGAGATCACCTGTTGCAAGCAAGACCTGCTACCTCAGTTCAAAAGGCCAACAGCAAAGCGGCCGGGTATCAAACGATAACCCGGCCGCTCGCAAAGAGCTATCCGTTGCAGGCCTAGAAATTGTACGAGAGCTTCAAACTGACGTTTAGCGGCCGATTGACAACCGTTCGCGAAATATCATCCTGGTTACTGACGAATAACTCTGCTCGTTCGTCGGTCAGGTTATTGATAAACAGATTCACATTCCAGTTATCCATGATCAGACCAAAGGAGAGGTCTGCGGTGGTATAGCTGTCAAGGGGAAAGTCTTCGTCAATCACGACACTGGTGTGGGTACTACCACGATGCTGAACGCCAAGCTGCGCATAGGCATCCTTGCCGACCAGATCAAAGTCGTAACGAGCGTTGAAATTGCCCTGAAATGAAGGCGTCAACGCAAGATCGCTACCGGGCGCCAGCAGATTTGTAGCGCCAGCCGGACGATCAGTCAGCTCCGTATCGTTGAAGGAGAAAGCGCCCGTCAAAGTCCAATTGTCGCTGGCCAGGAAAGTGAAATCGCCCTCAAGACCCGTGACTTCGGCTTGCCCGGCGTTAGCCGTGTACAGCAGTCTGTTAACAGTCTGATCGAAGATGTCGATCTGGACATCGGTCCAGTCGATAAAATAGATCGAGCCGTTAAATCTCAGACGACCGTCTGCCAATGTCGTTTTCCAGCCAAACTCATAGTTGTCTATCGTGTCAGTGTCATAGAACGCCGGGAATACAAACTCCCCGGTCGTTCGATGGATGATGTCGCCCTGGCGATTAAATCCACCGCGGCGGAATCCTTCCGAAAACGTACCGAAAAGCAGGATGTCGTTATTTGGCGTGTAGTTCAGAGTGAACTTGGTAATGGTGTCGCTCGCATTCTCAGGTTGAATGGCATTCAACGTACCACCAGCATCTCCGTCAACAGTGGTGAAGCCACTAACGAAGTTAAACGAACCGGCGACTTCCAAGTCGATATCGTAATTACGCAAACCAACCGTTGCGCTCCAGGTATCGGAGAAGTCGTAGGTTAATTCACCAAAGAACGCGACCTGATCAGACTTGGGAACCAGGTCGTTAAAGAAAGCAACTTCCGGGTTTCGGGTGCTAGGGTCAAAAAAGGCATTCGCCTGAGAATGCGGTGCATTCGGGGCAAACTCTTGATTACCCGGTGGTACACCACCGATTGAATGATATTCCCACTCCTGGGAAACACCGCCTTCGGAGTCATCAACGTAAACACCGGCAACGAAATTCATGGAGGCGCCCAGGTCCCCGGAAAAGCGCAGTTCATGCTGCGAGTCCTCGGAGCTTTGGATGCCGTGGTAGCGCTGTTCTGGTGCAGCACACTCGATAATATCAAATTCCAGGGTACTAAAATCGCCAGAGCTGTAGCTGCAGTTGTAATAAGGTTGAAATCCGCCACCCAGGGTATATCCCACATAATCGATACGCTGATCCAGATCACGTTCGAGGAACGAGCCGGCATAGACTACGTCCAGCTGCCCGATACGTCCTTCTAACGTCCAATTGATCTGATCAAATTCGTCTTTCAGTTTGTCGGGGGAAAAGCGTTGCACCTGCAGGTCACCGACCTGTGGTGAATAGTCGAACACACCGTC
>RCNF010001636.1_pt1 | contig 11887 bp, 13 predicted proteins | sample 2041311 | NCBI WGS metagenome assembly RCNF01 (sample SAMN09708228, study PRJNA481090) | Marine sediment metagenome, whole genome shotgun sequencing project. | biome: marine sediment; feature: ocean; material: sediment; isolation source: Sewage treatment plant 2 marine sediment (STP2) ... | reverse complement strand
GGTTGATCGCCACCACGTCTACGAGCTTTGGGCCGCTGGGTGCCGCGACATTGTCCGTGAAACCTACGACAGCTCATTGCGCATGGGGCGGTCTGCGCTAGAGGCGCTTGATGTGCCAAAGGACCGCGCCGCAATGATGGTTGACGCATTTAACCGCGCGGACCGCGCGTCGATGATCACATTGGCAGCTGCCTATGACCCCAATATCCCCGTGATGGAAAACGAGACATACATTGCCCGCGTTCAAGAAATTCTTGGGCCCCGCGAGGTCGCGATGAATGCACAGATGATGCATATCTTGGAAACGGGCGAGATGCCTGAAGAGGACGAGACTGACCAAGGTCCGACGGGTTAACGCGGAATATCAACCTCTGGTGCCGCAAGATCAAATCCCGCGAACTGGAAGCCCGGTGACACAGTGCATCCGACCAATGTCCAGTCGCCAGTCGTAGCAGCCTTTTGCCAATGGCCTGTCGGTACAATGGCTTGAGGCAATTCACCCGCGCTTAAATCGGGGCCAAGGCGCTGATCGATAGCCGGTCCTTCCAGCGACGGGGCCAGCGACAAGGTCAGTGGTGCGCCCGCATAGTAGTGCCAGATTTCAACAGCATCGACTGCGTGCCAATGGCTGGCTTGTCCGGCTTTGAGCAAGAAGTAGATGCACGTTCCCGTGGCGCGCCCCCCGTTTTCAGCCACCCATGTTTGACGGTAATAACCGCCCTCGGGGTGGGGGCTTAGGTCTAATTGCGCGATGATTTGATCCGCGGTTAAGTCAGGCATGGGATCTGCGGGGCTGCTGTCTTTGGGTGCATGCCTTGAAGGCGTGGATCGGGGAAAACTTCGACTTCGTATTTATAAGGCGAAAAGCCCGCCTTTTGGTAAAACGCCAAAGCGCGCGGATCGTCCCAATTGCAGGTGTGCACAAAAAAGCGGGTCACATCGCGGGCAAAGGCCTGTCGCTGGGCCAATGCCATCATTGGTCCGCCTAAACCCTTTCCTGTGACCGCTGGAATCATCCCGAAATAGGCCAATTCACAGACTTTGCCGTCTTGGAAATCTAGCTCGACCATCGCGATGGCGTCACCATTCTTTCGGACCACCCAGACTTCGGTGGTGTAGCGGTTCAGGATTTCGGCAAGGGTTGCATCGTCCATCTCAAGTCGAGATGACCAAAGCCAAGGTTCACCTACCGCACGAAATAGCGCGCGGTAGGCGTCTGTTTTTGGGTTCTCTTGCGTGGCCGTCATGCCATCCGGAAAAGGCTTGGCTGCGTGCATCGCAGGGGCTGCCATTTCCAAATAAGTGACCACAGCAGGGAGATGCCCCTGTGGCACTGCATGCATGCCTGCTTCGATCATGCTTTGAGAACGCTGCGACCTGCGTAAACAGCCGTTTCACCCAGCATTTCTTCGATGCGGATCAACTGGTTATACTTTGCCAAACGGTCAGAGCGCGACAGCGATCCGGTTTTAATCTGGCCACAGTTGGTAGCCACAGCAAGGTCCGCAATCGTCGCATCTTCGGTTTCGCCAGAGCGGTGCGACATCACATTTGTGAACCGCGCACGGTGCGCCATATCGACGGCTTGCAGAGTCTCGGTCAAGGTGCCGATCTGGTTTACTTTTACCAGCATAGAATTGGCAGATCCTTTGGCGATGCCATCCGCCAGACGGGCAGGGTTCGTGACGAACAGGTCGTCACCGACCAATTGCACCTTGTCGCCGATCATATCGGTCAGCATTTTCCAACCGTCCCAGTCATCCTCAGACATCCCGTCTTCGATGCTGATGATTGGGTAATCTTCGGCAAGTTTGGCAAGGTAGGCCGCGTTTTCCGCCGAAGTCAGTGAGACACCTTCGCCGTCCATCTCGTATTTGCCGTCTTTGTAGTATTCCGTCGCTGCGCAATCGAGGGCGAGGTAGATGTCTTTGCCCGGCACATAGCCTGCCTTTGTGATCGACGTCATGATGAAATCAAGGGCGGCACGCGTGCTGGCAAGGTTCGGGGCAAAGCCACCTTCGTCGCCGATACCGGTGTTGTGACCCGCAGCAGAGAGTTCTTTTTTAAGTGTATGGAACACTTCCGCACCCATACGAATGGCCTCGCGGATGTTTTCAGCCGCGACCGGCATGATCATGAATTCTTGGATGTCGATCGGGTTGTCCGCATGTTCGCCGCCATTGATGATGTTCATCATCGGGACGGGCAGGGTGCGCGCGGATGTACCACCAATGTAGCGGAACAATGGCTGGGCTGTGTATTCGGCAGCAGCTTTGGCCACGGCTAGCGACACACCAAGGATCGCGTTCGCGCCAAGGCGGGCTTTGTTCGGGGTGCCGTCCAGTTCGATCATCGCCATGTCGATGGCGACTTGTTCTGTGGCTTCAAACCCAAGCAGTATTTCCGCGATTTCACCATTCACAGCAGCAACAGCGTCTAGCACGCCTTTGCCCATGTAGCGGGCTTTGTCGCCGTCACGCTTTTCGACGGCCTCATGTGCGCCAGTGGATGCGCCCGATGGGACAGCCGCGCGGCCCATGGTGCCATCTTCCAAGATCACGTCGACTTCGACGGTGGGGTTGCCTCGGCTGTCGAGGATTTCGCGGGCGTGGATGTCAATAATGGTGCTCATAAGATGCTCCTAAGGGCGAATGTTAGCGGTATCAGCGCCTCTATAGCGCGTGATTTTCGTTTAGGGAAGCGCGGCGCAAAAGCGTTTCGCGCCACACTGTGTAGATGCCGGATACGATGATGATGGTAGCACCGATCAATGTGGCCGTATCGGGGACTTCGGCGAAGATAAAATACCCGATGATTAATGCAAAGATCATCCGGCTATACCGAAACGATGAGATGATGCCCGCATTGCCGCCGCGTGTCGCAGCAACAATGGCCAAATAGGCGATCATGCCGATGATGATAGCACAAAGCAAAATGAACCATTCTCGGGCGTCTGGCATCACAGGGGTTTGGCCTCGGAACAGCGTGAGTAGAATACCGGCAGGCACGATCAGCGCAAACGTATGCGTGGCCAGTTGCGCGCCGGACAATTGCACGGTCAGCCCGCGCGTGAACAAATCACGTGCTGCCAATCCCAACATACCACCGACGGCCAAGAGCGTGGCAGGCATGAACCCTTCCATACCGGGCCGGATAATGATCATCACCCCGACAAAGCCCACAAGGATTGCCAGCCAGCGCCGCCAGCCTACTGATTGGCCAAGGAAAACCGCAGCGCCCATCGCTACGACCAATGGCGTGGCTTGGATCACAGCAGACGCGGTGGTGAGTGGGATCAAGGTCAATGACGTCACGAACATGACTGAACCGGAAACATCACACAGGCTGCGTAAAAGCACCTTGGTGTCCAGATAGGCGGGCTGCCATAGGCGTTCACCTTTGAAAGCCGACCATGCCAGAAAGGCGATAAGCCCACCCAAACAGATGATTGACAAGATTTGCCCAACCGGGATCGCATCTGCCAACAGCTTGATCAGTGCGTCTTCGATTGCAAAGCAAAGCATCGAAAAGACCATAAAGGCCGCGCCACGTATATTGTCCAAGCCTAGTCTTCCTTGTCCGTCAACGGCACGGCGTATAGCTCTAGTCGGTGACCCATCAGGCGGTAGCCCAGCTTTTGCGCGATACGTTCTTGCAGGGCTTCAATCTCTGGATCGACAAATTCAATGACTTCGCCGGAATGCACGTCGATCAGGTGATCATGGTGTTCGCGGTCTGCGGCCTCATAGCGCGCTCGGCCATCACCAAATTCGTGCTTTTCAAGGATGCCAGTTTCTTCGAACAGCTTGACCGTCCGGTACACCGTCGCAAGCGAAATGCGTGGGTCAACTGCGGACGCGCGATTATACAGTTCTTCGACATCAGGGTGGTCAACGGCGTCCTGCAAAACGCCGGCAACGGTCCGGCGTTGCTCTGTCATGCGCAGCCCGTTTGCTTCGCAGCGGGCTAGAATTGTCTTTGTCATGGGCCGCCTCGTGTCAGTCTCGTTTTGTGATAGCGGGCCTTTGGGCAGGTTTCCAGAGGGCAACGGGCCTAGAACCACTTGATCCATCGTAAGATCAGATACCCCAAGCCACCAACCGCCGCCATGGCAAGGCACAGGATCAAAAAGCCAAGCTCGCTATCGACGCCTGGCATACCGCCGACATTCACGCCAAAAAGTCCGGTCAAAAACCCAAGAGGCAAGAAAATCGCAGCGACGACCGATAGTACGTAGCTATTGCGGGCCAGTCGGGTGTCATTATTCAAATCGATATGCTGTCCAAGTGCCATAAGGCGATCCGATACTTCATGGACTTCTTCGACGGACCGCGTGGCGCGGTTTGCGGTATCGCGCAATCTATGCCGCAGCTTTTTAGGGATCAGCACGGTTTCGATCGTCGCCAGAGATTTTAGCGCATCCGACATCGGCCCGATGTGCCGCCGCAGTTTGATCACGCTACGGCGCAGCGGTGCGAGGGTCGTCACATCCCGGCTGTCGTTATCATAAATAGCCTCTTCCAGTTGATCGGTGCGCAGTTCCAGATCAAGCGAGACTTGTTCAATCCGCGCAACGAGGTTTTCGGTCACGCGGGCAACAAGACGGGCAGGGGTTGGCGGCACGTCGGTTGTCAGCATTTGCTTTGCAAGGTCCTCCATCGCAAAGACCCTATCCTTGCGCACTGTGACTACCAATTTTTCGGTCATCCAAAGCCTCAGCGACACCATATCTTCTAGTGCGGCACCTTCGTTAAAATTGACGCCTCTGAAGGTGGCTAGCAGTCCGTCATCACTGATTTCAATATGGGGGCGGGTCTTGGTGGCCAGCAACGCACGGCCTGCCAGCGGGGGCAAGACATCTGCACACCAAGTGGTCAGGCCTGGCGTGGACAGGTCAAAGTGCAGCCATCGAAAGGCGCATGTTTCCGGATCAATTGATGAAGCAATGTCAGCGACGGTCACAGCCGTACCATCGTGCATGACATCAAATGCACTGAGTGGCTTTGGAAGGGTAGCAGACGTCATGGTTGCTTCTCTGGCTTGCTGCCAACCCGCTCTGCCAAGCCGGCAACCGTCAGGCCTTGGACAATAATCGAGAAAATCACGACCATATAGGTTGCGGTCAAGATCACGGGCTTCCATTCGCTTGGGGGCAAAGACAGCGCGAGTGCGACCGAAATACCGCCCTTCAATCCGCCCCATGTCATGATCGGGATAACGCCCGTTGAAAACTCGCGGAACGGCCGCAAGATCAGAATGGGCACAGCCACAGCAGAGAGACGTGCCACAAGGGCCAATGCGATGGCCGCGACACCTGCGGTGAGGTATTCAAAGTTGAACGCAATCGCGAACACTTCGACGCCGATCAACAGGAACAGGACCGCGTTCAGGATTTCGTCGATCAGCCTCCAAAATGCATCAACATAAAGCCGCGTTTCCTTGGACATGCCGTATTTCGTACCCACGTCACCGATTAAAAGCCCAGCACAGACCGCCATAATCGGGGCCGAGACATGCAAATAAACAGCCAGTTCGTAGCCGCCAAAGGCAAGGCCCAGCGTGATCAACACCTCGAGCGAATAATCATCAATGCGGCGCATCACGCGGAACGTCAGCCAGCCCAGTACGATCCCCAAGACAGCACCGCCGATGGCCTCTTGAAAGAACAGTTGTGCCGCACCGGCCAGCCCACTTCCATGACTATCCCCTTGCGGAAAGGCGAGGCCGATCAGGACCAGAAAGACAACATAGCCAACCCCGTCGTTAAACAGGCTTTCGCCTGCGATCTTGGTCTCAAGTGATTTCGTGAGGTTTGCTTGCCGCAACACGCCTAACACCGCGACCGGATCTGTTGGAGAGATAAGCGCGCCGAACACCAAAGCCACCAAGAGCGGCATGCCTGTCAGCCATGAAAACCCGAACCCCACCACGATAGTCGAAAGGGCGATGCCCATCGTGGCCATTAATGCGACGACAATCCATTCGCGCCGCAGGTCCGACAGCTTTACGTGCAATGCACCCGCGAACAACAAAAGCCCCAACATGCCTTCCAGCAGAGCGTCTGAAAACTCGATCTCGAGCACGGCCGTACGCACAACATCGGCTACCCCAAGGGACGGCACTGAGATATCTAGCAACATCACCCCAAAGGAGGCCAGCAGCGACACCACAAGGATACCGATGGCAGAGGGCAGTTTCAGATAGAGATAATTGATAGCGCCAAACGCGCCTGCCAAGACGATCAAAAGGGATGTAATTTGGAGAAGGGTCATAGACGAGCCTTTACAGTGTTCATGCTGGTTTAGCATTAGCCGCATCGCTGTGCTAGCCGCGCAGGCGACCAATCCGCAACCAACTTCCCCCAAGCGGGCGGACCTGCGCACCGCTCGCGATCTTAAAACGTGCAAGTCCAGGCGCGTTTTGCGTATCAACGGCTCCTAAATCAAGGCGGTGATAGCCTTGATCCGCAAAACACGCAGCAGCTGCCATTAAGATGCGATGATGCAACCCCCACTGGCGACCAGCGTCGCTAATCCAGCCCAGATGATATGTTACCACAGGCCGGTGATGCACAAACAGCATCGCGGCGACAGGCGCGCCCGCATGATAGGCCACCTGCACGCTGACCGCATCAGGGTGCTGATCCGCGAACGCATCTATCAAGGCATGCGGCAAACCGCGAAAACGCTTTTGTTTTTGCTGTGCGCGATCGGCATCCAACAGCCACTGATGGCGTTGTAGATCAAAGCGTTCGTCGCGTATTGTGACCGGGGCGGACAGTGCGCGCCGCCACTGATTACGCCATTTGCCTTGTGCGGCGGCTAGTCGGGCAGTGGCACTTTGGCGTAAATCAAGTTCTGCAACGGACGCTGCCGTTGCAAGTTTGCGAAAACCCGCATGGGTGAGGCCGGCGTGATCTTCGGTTTCAGCATTAATAAGCCGCAGACCGGATCGCGCGAGTGCTGCCGCTTTAGTGCAATCCTCATATGGCGCACGCCATATAGGCCCACGTGAGGCAAGCAATTGGCCGAAGATACGCACAGCAACAACCGGATGGGCATTCGCCATTTCAATGCGGCGCACATCGCGACCTAAGCGCCGAAGCGCTGCCGCAAATCGGGGGTGTTGTTGAAGTGGCAGGGCGGCGGGGACATTCATCATCCCCGTTAAGCCATCTGAAACCTAATTCATGATTAATGCGGGCATGAAACATAGAATTCAAAACAAGGTGGCAGGTGTTTGCGCGCCTGCAGTACGCCCCACAGCCTTGGGGGCGGCCCTTGCCGCCGCCATCATCACGTTTCCAATCGCGGTGACGATCTTGTTTGTGGACCTGCTTTTGCTTTAGCCCAGCTGCACCAAAGCATGGCGCTTTTTGCCAGCGCTTAGTTTGATAGGCTGCGCAAGTGCCGCGACATCAATGGTCAAACCCGCGTCGGTCAAGGCTTCATCGTTCAGCTTAGCACCGTTCTCGGCAATCAGGCGCTTGGCCTCTTTGCCAGTTTTGGCAAGACCGGATTTCACGATCAGCTGGACGATGGAAATACCATCGCCGACCTCATCTGCCGTCAGCGTAAGCGTGGGCAAATCATCACCAATCCCACCTTTTTCAAAGACCTCATGCGCTGTCGCTTCGGCTGTTTTTGCAGCCTGTGCGCCGTGCAACAGTGTTGTCACCTCGTTGGCGAGGATGATTTTGGCGGCATTGATGTCAGAGCCTTCAAGCGCGCCAAGACGGTCGCAGTCTTCGATCGGCAATTCGGTGTAAAGCTTGAGGAACTTGCCAGTGTCAGCGTCAGTCGTGTTGCGCCAGAACTGCCAGAACTCGTAAGGGCTGCACATATCAGGGTTCAGCCATACGGCACCTGACAGGGATTTACCCATCTTTTTGCCATCGCTGGTGGTCAGCAGCGGCGAAGTTAGGCCATAGATTTCATGATCCAGCACGCGGCGCGTCAGGTCGATACCGTTGACGATATTGCCCCATTGATCCGAACCACCCATTTGCAGCAAACAGCCATAGCGGCGGTTCAGCTCTAGAAAATCATAAGCCTGCAAAATCATGTAGTTGAATTCAAGGAACGACAGCGATTGTTCGCGGTCCAGCCGTGATTTCACGCTTTCAAACGACAGCATCCTGTTGATTGAAAAATGCCGCCCAATGTCACGCAGGAAATCAAGGTAGTTCAACCCGTCCAGCCATTCGGCATTATTGATCATCATCGCACCGGTGGGCGCGTCGTCATAATCAAGGTAGACAGAAAACACCTGTTTGATGCCTGCAATATTGTCGTCGATCTGGTCTGGACCCAGCAACGGACGCTCATCCGCGCGGAACGACGGATCGCCCACTTTTGTCGTGCCGCCACCCATCAGGGTAATCGGCTTGTGGCCGGTCTTTTGCAGCCAACGCAGCATCATAATCTGGATCAGCGATCCGACATGCAAGGACTTGGCCGTTGCATCAAAACCGATATAGGCAGGAACAACGCCTTTGCTGAACGCCTCATCAAGACCTTGATAGTCCGTGCAGTCCGCCAAAAAGCCGCGCGTGATCATGACGTTCATAAAGTCGGATTTTGGATGGTAAGTCATTGGCTTGTTCCTGTTTGCGTCTCGGGGCACTCTATAGTCAGGCATGGGCGTAAGGGAAAGCGGATGTTGCAAGCAGGCAGAGTTATGGCACTTGGTACGATGTCCGGCACATCGCTGGACGGGGTTGATGCGGCTGTCATTGACACCGATGGTGAACAGGTTTTCGGGTTTGGGGCGACGGGTTACCGCGCTTATTCCATGGATGAACAGGCGCTACTGGCCGCGCATCTTGGGTGCTGGCCTGAGGATGGCGTGACACAGGCAGCTCAGATTGTTGAGGATGCGCATCTGGCTGTCATGCAAGGCTTTGCGGACGTGGCAATTGCAGGTTTTCATGGCCAAACGCTTGCTCATGATCCGCGTGGGCGTGGCACGCATCAATGCGGTGATGGCGCGCGATTGGCGCAAGAATTGGGCTATCCTGTCGCGTGGGATTTTCGCACACATGATGTGGCCCAAGGCGGGCAGGGTGCGCCGCTTGCCCCGTTTTATCATTTTGCACTGGCGAAGTGGCTCAAGGTTGATGCGCCGTTGGCGTTCTTAAACCTTGGCGGCGTGGGCAATATCTCATGGATCAATCCTGCGTTTGCTGACCCAACAGATGCCGGGGCTTTGATGGCTTTTGATACAGGTCCCGCCAATGCCCCGATGAATGATCTGATGATGCGGCGGCACAGTATCGGCTATGACAAAGGCGGCGCTTTGGCAGCTACGGGTATGGCTGACGACACGGTGCTGCGTCAGTTCTTGGCGCATCCCTACTTTGCCCGTGCCGCCCCAAAGTCGCTCGATCGCGATACCTTTAAAGGCCTGTCCGGTGACGTGGCGGGGCTGCGTGACGCCGACGCCTTGGCGACGCTGGCCCAAGCGGTCGTGGAAAGTGTGGGCCTTGCGATATCGCATTGCCCAAAGCCACCTGCGCAGCTTTTGGTTACTGGCGGCGGGCGGCACAACTTGACCGTGATGTCAGGATTGGCAAACACGCTCGATTGCCACGTGAAACCGGTTGAGGACGTGGGCCTTGATGGCGATATGCTAGAGGCGCAAGCGTTTGCCTATCTCGCGGTGCGCGTTGCACGCGGCTTGCCACTTTCTAGTCCGCAAACCACTGGTGTGCCGATGCCTGTCACAGGGGGGCAGATCTCACAGCCCTAAGCTGCTTTGCTATGCGCAAACGCGACCAGTCTTTCTAAGGCATCGACATAACGCGCGTCATCAATCGTCATTGCCACCCGCACATGGCCTGCTGCGGCTTGGCCAAAGCTTTCGCCGGGCATTACAGCTATCAGTTCCTGATCCAGCAATGCGTTGGCAAAGGTTTCGCCATCCATACCCGTCGCACGGATGTCCAACATTACATACATCGCCCCTTGCGCAGGCACGGCACGCACGACGTTCTGGCCTGCGAGCGCTTGCATGGTAAGATCGCGGCGGCGGCGGAAGGGGGCAGCGACTGCCGCTTCGACAGCGTCCCCTTGGTTAAGCGCGAATTCAGCGCCGTCTTGGATAAACCCTGCTACGCCATAGGTCGTATTGGTTGCGAGGTTCAAAAGTTGTTCGATTGCGTCCTCTGGCCCGCAAATCCAACCAACGCGGCTGCCCGTCATCGCGTGGCTTTTAGACATAGAGCCAACCACAAGCGTGCGTTCGGCCATACCCGGCAGGCTGCGTGGGCTCATATGGGCGCCATCCCAGACCTGAGTGTCATAAACCTCGTCCGAAATCAGCCAAAGGTCGTTGGCAATGCAAGCGTCCGCAATCGCCTGAAGCGTTTCGGCTGAATAGACGACGCCTGTCGGATTGTTCGGCGTGTTCACCAACAATGAAGTAGCGCCTTTTGTGCCCTCAAGCAGTGCGGCGGCCGTTGGCTGAAACAGCGTGTCGGGGGACGTCACGATTGCTTTTGGGATCGCCCTCACACTGCGGACCGTACCAGGGTAGGTGGCATAGTAAGGGTCGATGAAAGCTGCAGTATCTCCGGGGTCACAAACGGCGGCATGCGCCGCATAAAGGGCGGCTTGCCCACCTGGTGTGATGAGGATGTTTTCTGGGGTGGTTGGCACACCTGTGCGCGTTTGAATGCGCGTCGCCACGGTCTCGCGCAGCGCATCAGTGCCGGGCACCATTGCGTAGCCCGTATGCCCACCCATGGCCGCTTCGTGCATTGCCGTTAGAATATCGGGGCTGGTGCCAATGTCATGCTCGCCGATTGTCAATTCGACCACCGGCATGCCGTCTGCAATCATACGGCGTGCTTTGTAAAAGACGTCCCAGCCATCAGAGCCGCCGACAGTGATATGTGTGATGCGATGCGATAATTTCATGTGCGGATGGGAACGATCTTAGGCACAAAGAGTCAAGTCTGCATTGCCGTCAAATTGCGTGGGCCAGTGCCTTCTTTGCCTTTCAAGTCTGAAGGGTTGTAAAGCGCGCAGGATTTCAGGCTAAGGCAGCCACAACCGATGCAGCCATCCAACTTGTGTCGCAAGTCCTCAAGGGCTGCGATCCTTGCGTCTATATCGCGGCGAAAGGCGCGGCTGATGCGGGTCCAATCGGCCTTTGAAGGGGCTTTGTGATCGGGCAGGCGCTTTAGATGTGGGGCGATTTCCGACAGGCTGAAGCCCAGTTTCTGGGCGGCCATCACGAACGACAATCGGCGGATATCACTGCGTCCATAACGCCGATGTCCACCAGCGTTGCGCATCGGCTTGATGATGTCGTGGGTTTCATAAAACCGGATCGCAGACACCGCGAGGCCGGTACGTGCGGATAGATCACCAATCGCTAATCCAGTGGTCATTAAGTTATTCCTTGATCTCAAGTTAACTTGAGAAATTACAACAGATTCGAGAAACGTTGAAAATAGGAGAATTTAACAATGGCACATCTTGAGCATGTGAATATCACAGTGGCAGACCCCCAAAAAACCGCCGCAATGCTGTCAGACCTGTTCGGCTGGCACACGCGCTGGGAAGGGTCCGTGCTGAACGGTGCGGGCTACACAGTGCATGTAGGGACGGACGACAGCTATATCGCAGTATACTCTGGTACGGACCCTGCCCAAACGGTGCCAAAGGCAGACGCCAGTTACCAAACGCGTGGGGGGCTGAACCATCTAGGGGTTGTCGTTGATGATCTTGATGCGGTTGAGGCCAAGGTGAAAGCACTGGGGTTTACCGCACACAGTCACGCCAACTACGAACCCGGTCGGCGGTTCTATTTCCATGATGCAGACGGGATAGAGATCGAAGTCGTCAGCTACGCCTGAGTGATCTGTTCCCTGACCTTTTTT
>RCNF010001634.1_pt1 | contig 11892 bp, 9 predicted proteins | sample 2041311 | NCBI WGS metagenome assembly RCNF01 (sample SAMN09708228, study PRJNA481090) | Marine sediment metagenome, whole genome shotgun sequencing project. | biome: marine sediment; feature: ocean; material: sediment; isolation source: Sewage treatment plant 2 marine sediment (STP2) ... | reverse complement strand
TACATGATGATCATGACTGGCGCCTTCAAGACGGTCGCTATCGAGGCCCACAGCAAGGCATCGAACATCATGAACATGAGCGAGCTGATGGGTTTTGCCCAGGACCCGGTATACAACCGGCCCCTGAGGGAAACGCCTCACGCGATCGCCGGCCTGGAGATGACAAGGTTCCTCTTCGAGTCGGTCACCTCTTCCGAGCAGTGCGCTCAGGTCGTGGTGAAGAACAAAAGAAACGCGATGAGGAATCCATACGCCGCTTTCGGCGCCGACCTCACAGAGGGCGACGTGCTCACGTCAGAGCCGATCTCCCTCCCGCTTCACTCACTCGACATCGCTCCTCATGCTGACGGCGCGGTCGTGGTAGTGCTGGCTGCTGATGACATTGCGGATACGATCTGCGATGCCCCGGTATGGATCGAAGGAATCGGCTGGTCGTCCGATACGCCGACTCTCGAGATGCGCGACTGGGGCGACGCGGCCTACGCCCGCATGTCGGCGGAGATGGCCTACAAGATGGCAGGGATCGAGGATCCCGCCGCACTGATCGATTTCGCGGAGATATGTGACGAATACTCCTACAAGGAGCTCCAGCACATGGAAGCGCTGAAGCTCTGCATGCCCGGCGAAGCGGGCTTCATGCTCGAAAGCGGAGCCACTTCGTACCAGGGCGAGCTTCCAATCAACATTTCAGGCGGCGCGCTCGGCGTCGGACACCTCTTCGAGGCATCCGGTGCGCATAAGATACTCGAGCTCGTCGAACAGCTTCGCGGTGAAGCGGGCGCCCGGCAGATCCCCGACGTAAACGTCGGTCTTGCTCAGGTCTGGCGCGGTGTTCCGACTGCTTCCGGAGCGGTCGCTATCCTTTCGAACATGTAGGAGGTCTTTTGCGATGGGAATGAGGAAAGTAGCAATTGTGGGAGCCGGCATCACGAAGTTCGTGCGCCGGGCGCAGGAGACGGGAAAGGAGCTGTCCTGGCAGGCATCCAAAATGGCCCTCGACTCCTGCGGTCTTACCCTTGATGACGTAGACATGGTCACGCTGGGAACAGCGCCCGACGCGTTCGACGGCGTCCATATGAAGGGTGAGTATCTGTCAGACGGCGCCGGAGGCATCGGCAAGCCTTACATGCGCCATTTCGTCGGCGGCGGCACAGGGGTATTCAGCCCGATACACGGCTGGTTCCACATAGCGAGCGGCATGGCTGATATCGTTCTGGTCGTTGCCGAGGAGAAAATGTCGAGCTGCTACCCGCATCCGCAGGGAGCGTTCCTGACGATCTTCGACCACACGACCGAACAGCCTCTCCTGCCGACACTGATCTGGATCTTCGCTCTCGAGATGAACCGGTACATGGAGACGTACGGTATCACGAAGGCGGACATCGCCCAGGTCTCGGTCAAGAACAAACTCAACGCGATGGATCATCCATCGGCACAGGTAGCCGGGAAAATCACAGTCGATGACGTGCTGAACAGCGAGACGCTCTGCTGGCCGGTAAACCGCCTCGACATCTCCCCCGCCTCAGACGGCGCCGCTGCAATAGTAATGTGCAGCGAGCGCGTCGCCCGCCGGCTCACTGACAAGCCGGTCTGGATCGATGGCGTGGGACACGCGATCGACACGGCATACTGGGCGACACGCGACCTCTCCTATCCCCGCTACGTCGAGACAGCAGCGAGGCAGGCTTACGAGATGGCCGGCATCACCGAGCCCGACAAGGAGATCCATATCGCCGAGCCGTACGATCCGTTCGATTACAAGGAACTGCACCACATGGAAGGGCTGATGCTCTGTCCGCGCGGCCAGGCTGCACAGCTGACCGCAGACGGGGTCACCGCCCGTGACGGCAATATGCCTATCTGTCCCTCGGGAGGCGCCCTCGGCGTCGGAAACCCGATCGCCGCTACCGGCCTGATGAAGATCATCGAGATCTTCCTTCAGCTCCGCGGCGAAGCGGGACCACGCCAGGTACCGGGTAATCCGCGCTGCGGACTCGCCCAGGCCTGGGGTGACCTGATGCAGATGGGTACCGTCGTTGTGATGAGGAACTAGTCTACGAACGGAACGAACAAGGAGCTTAAGAGATGAAACTCGAAGATTTTGAACTAAGGGGGACCAACCTGAAGTCCTCCGACTTCAAGAAGGGCAAGGTACTCACTGTCGAGTGTGAACCCGACCTGAAGTACGCATGGGACGACGGCGTCGCTATCGGCCGTTATCTCGCGGAGCTCGGGAAGGGAAAGATCATCGCCAGGACATGCTACAAGTGCGACAGGACAATGCTGCCGCCGCGGATGTTCTGCGAACTGTGCTTCCGCCCCACCGATGAGTGGACGTATGTGAAGGACACAGGCGTGATCGAGACATTCAGTATCGCGAAAGTCAACTGGGACGCATCGAGGCGCGGCCCCAAGGAGCCGCCTCTGCTTCCCGCGGTCATCACAATCGACGGAGCATCAGAGCAGATGGGCATAATGCATATGCTCGGCGAAGTCGATCCGAAGGACCTGAAGATAGGCATGAAGGTACAGGCAGTCTGGAAGAAGGCCGAGGACCGCACCGGCGCCATTACCGATATACTTTATTTCAAGCCTGTCGGCGCGAAGAAAAAGGCCAAGGCCAAATCGAAGGGAAAGAGGTGAGATAAGCATGGCGATCACGGAAAAGATTACAAACACGACGACTCCTACCTACTGGGAAGGAGCCATCCCCGTCCGCTACGTCTACACCTGCGGACTAGCCGGCGAGAAGTTCTTCCGTACCGTCAAGGACAAGGGCACCTTCCTCGCGACATACTGCGAGGACTGCGACATCTCCTTTGTCCCCCCGAAGATCTATTGCGACCGATGCTTCAACGAGCTCGATGAGTATATAGACGTCGGAACGGTCGGATACGTCGAGACCTTCACCCTGTCGTTCCGCAACATGGACGGCTCGGAGAAAGAGGTCCCTGAACTCGTAGCGATGGTTCGTATCGGTGATACCGATGGCGGCCTGGTCCACTACCTCAAGGGATTCGATATCGATGAGATAGGGATCGGGATGCCCGTAAAGGCCATATTCAAGCCGAAGGCGAAAAGGACCGGTTCGATAGGGGATATCATCGGATTCGGGCCCCTGAAGTAGAATAGGCGAATCGTTCGAACAGGCCGGGCCCCGTATCTTCGGGGTCCGGCTTTTGCGTTGTGGCTCTTCTGCCCTTACTGGTATATTCGTTCCCATGAAGACCTGCATACATGTCATACATTCCCTCGAGTATGGAGGCGCGCAGAGGGACCTCTACTACTACGCGAAGTTCCACGACAGGGACAAATACAGGATGGAGGTGGTCTCGTTTCATCCCGGCGGGGATATGCTGCCGGAAATCGAGGCGCTCGGTCCGAAGGTGCAGGTCCTTGGCACCAGATCCGCCGATCCGCGCAGCATCACGCGCCTTGTAAAAATATTCAGTGAGCAAAAGGCTGATATCGTTCACTTCCACAACTCCCTCCCGATCTTCAGCGGAGTTCCCGCGGCGATAATGGCAGGGGTACCGGCGAAGCTGATGACCGAGCACAGCATCTACTATCCCGGGAAGGCCGGAGGAAACCTGAGCACCTCGATGTATTTCAATCTGCGGCGAAGGCTCGATATGGTGATCGCCTGCTCTGAAGGGGTCAGGGAATCCCACCAGCCCGAACTCGATACCGCCCGGACCGTAACGATCGTAAACGGAGTCGACATAGATCATTTTAAAAGTTCTGCTAAAATACAAGGCAGCGATCCGGGGACCTTCCACATCGGAAGCATCGGCAGCCTTACGATACAGAAGGGGTATTCGAATCTTCTGCAGGCAGTAAAGATACTTGCTGACAGTAACGTTCCCGCGAAACTGACATTCATCGGAGACGGCCCCCTCAGAGAGGAACTGGAACAGCAGGCCACAGCATCGGGTATAATTGACAGGGTGACCTTTGCCGGGACGACAAGTGACGTCATGCAGGTACTCCCCTCTTTTGATATCGTTGCGGGATCATCCCTGCGTGAAGGCCTGCCTCTTTCAGTACTCGAGGCTATGGCCGCCGGGCTGCCGGTAGTGACTACCGATGTTGGCGGAAACAAAGAGGCGGTCATCACCGGATCTACAGGGATCCTGGTTCCCGCTGGCGACCCCTCCGCTCTTGCCGAAGCTCTCGAAGTCCTCTGGAAGGATGAAGAAAAGCGCGTTGCGATGGGAAAAGCGGGACGCAGCAGGGTCGAGCAGCATTTCTCAGCGCAGAACATGGTCAGAGCTACTGAAAAGATATACGAATCGATCCTGGAGGGCAGATCATGAGCGGGAAGATCCTTCTCGTCGCCCCCCTGCCGCCTCCGATAGGAGGCGATACCGTCTCGACCACCAGGCTGCTCGAAAGCAGGTACTGGAAAGAGGCGGGATACGAGATAGAATGTATCAACACATCCGCGGGAGAAGGGGTCAAACCGGCGGAAGTAAAGCGGACCTGGAAGGACCCGTTCAGGGCGCTGAGGATCATCTGTCAGATCATGTTTAAGCTCCCCGGCGCCGAGATCATGCTGCTCTGGGCGAACAGCAGTTTTGTCGTCTCTCTTGGCATACCTGTCATGCGCCTAACCGGACTATTCCGGAAACCTTATATCGTCAAGCCGTTCGGTACGATGCTCGCTGACAGGATAAGCGAGCTGGGACCGGCGCGCAGAAAAACAGTGGTCTCACTTCTCGACAGGTCAGAGTATATCCTTCCCCAGACGAGGATGCACGCCGATGAACTTGTTACACATGCCGGCCTTGATCCTGAACGTATCGTCCTCTTTCCCAACTTCCTGCCGGATAATGCGGTCGCAGATTCCCGCATCGGAAGAAAGTTCTCAGGTAGATGCGTCTTCATCGGCCAGATCAAAGAGGAAAAGGGAATATTCGACATAATCGAAGCCCTGAAAGACTCGGAAGGCCTGAGCTGTGATTACTACGGGCAGATCATTGCCAGGGACAACGAGAGATTCTTTGCTGAGATCGGTTCATGTCGTCAATGTCAATACCGCGGAACTCTCTCAAACGAGGAGATCATAGACACTCTTGGCCGGTATGACGTTTTGCTCCTCCCCACGCGCCATCCAGGCGAAGGTTATCCGGCCGTCATCATCGAAGCCTTCGCTGCCGGACTTCCGGTGATTGCGTCCGACTGGAAATCGCTGCCGGAACTCGTGGAAGACGGGAAAAGAGGCATAATCGTTCCGATCTCATCACCTGCACGGATCTCGGAAGCGCTCGCCCGGCTCGCCGATGACGACGACCTCTACGATTCTATCTCAAAGAATGTCCGCGAATACGTAAAGGGCTTCTCTGAGAAGGCAGTCGTCAATGACCTGCTGATCGGACTCGTCCGGCGATCGATCAAGCGGTAAACATTTCACTTCATCTGCGTCACGAAACAAACATAGTGTTGATGCGTATATCCAAACATTAAGATCCCACCTTTTCGCAGGGAGAGATATGTTAAAGATCAGAAAAGTCTCGTGGGTTGCAGAACTTATGGGTCTCTTGCTCATCTCGGTTTTCACGGTCCCCGTTGATTCTCAAGAAACAACACCATTACTGCTAGACAGGGATATCGACTCCGTTGTATCCGGACTTGATTCAACCATCCCCGGTCTGCTCAAGAAGGGCCATGTTCCAGGACTTCAGATCGCCCTGATAAGGGACGGCAGGACCGTATGGACGGGCGCCTACGGGATCAAGAATGCTGAGAGCAGTGACGCAGTCACCAGCGAGACTATCTTCGAGGCAGCATCTCTTACCAAACCTTTCTTCGCCTACTACGTCATGATGCTTGTCGATGAGGGTACGATTGACCTCGACACATCGATAATGGAATACCTGCCCCGTGAAGAGATCGAGAAGCTGCTCCCCCACCCTCTCGACCAGGATGGATTCCGATTCGACTGGTTTGAAAGGATCACGGCGCGGCACGTTCTTAGTCATTCATCGGGATTGCCTCACGGAGACGGCGGTAATCCAGTCACCTTATTCTTCGAGCCAGGTACAGAGTACAAGTATTCCGCAGAAGGTTACTACTACCTGCAGAAGGCCGTCGAACACCTGAAAGGAAAGAAACTCGAAGTCCTGATGAAGGAGAACGTGATCGACCCTCTCGGAATGACTCACAGCTGCATGGTCTGGCGTGATGAGTACGAAAATACGATGTCAAACGGACACGATGCGAACGGAAGGCCGCAGGACTTCAGGAAGAGAAGCAATGCCCATGCGGGAGCATCGCTGTACACGACAGCAGCCGACTACGCTCTCTTCGTCCGTGCAGTCATGAATGGTGCGGGTCTAAGTAAAGAAACCGCAAAAGAGATGCTCACTCCGCAGGTAGAGGTCGACAAAGAGCACGGACTCACCTGGAGCCTCGGGTTCTCTCTCCAGGAGGACAGCAACGGGAAGGCTTTCTGGCAGTGGGGAGATTACGGGATATTCAGGAACTACATCATCGCCTATCCGGAGGAGGGATCGGCTGTTGTCTACCTGGCCAACAGCTTCTTTGGCCTAAGTATCTGCGGCGATCTCGTCGCAGGAAGTATCGGCGGCCGGGCCCGTGGGAATGAATTCCTCGAGTACCTCCCCTGGGACTCCCCGATATACACTTTCGTCTGGCAAGTCTCGGAGATGGAGCCCGGATCGGTGAATCGGCTGCTCACGGAGATGGTCGACGAGAACCCGGAGATGCTTTCCGACCGAGGCATAGCTATAACAGGATATATGCTCACAGAAGGCGGGAAGCACGATGAATCGATCGCCTTCTACAACTTCGTATGCGGTAGAAAGCCAGAATCGGCGGGGCTCAGGGCCTCGCTGGCCAGGGCATACCTCGAAGGCGGCGACCTCGAAAGTGCCAGGAACAGTTACCTCAAGGCGCTCGAAGCGACGGACAGGAAAGACTTCGACTCGACTTCAGTCGACTGGGCGCTCGGCTTCATCGGAGCCTTTGAAAATCCGCCTGATATATCGGCAAAACAGCTCGAAAAGTTTGCCGGTGACTATGGCCCCAGGCACATAAAATACGAGGACGGGAAGCTGTACTATTTCCGCGACGGCACCGGCGAGGCCGATTACCGGGAGTTATTTCCAATTTCAGAAGACACATTCGTCGCAAGCGACCTGATCTACTTCCGGATACGTTTCGATCTCGATGAGAACGGTAAGCCCCTCGCGATAGTAGGCCTCTACGAAGGTGGCTACGAGGACCGGTCACCGAGAGACAAATAGAACTGTAAAAGAAGATATAATAAAAGGCGCCCCATCGATAACGGGGCGCCTTTTTCATACGTATGGGTATCAGACTACTCGGTCAGCCTGAAGGTGACCTTGTTCAGCTCACCGGTAAACGGGAAGTGGTTCTTCACCGTATACTTGTTGCTGACCGGAGTCCCGGCGTCTATTCCCACATCGAAGGTCTCCGAAAGCGAGAAGGTCGAGATGTGCATATCGGGCATCTCAACCTCGCCTACCTTCTTGCCGTTGATGTAGAGCTCGCCCTTGCCGCCCGGCAGGCCCTTCGTGACTCCACCTGTCTCGATGTAGTCGAACTTGATGTCGACCTTCCCGGTGCCGACAGGTGGCGACTCGAGGGTGTAGTACAGCCCATTGTAGTAGTTGTAGTCATAAAAGACCTTGTTGTCCTTTATGAACAGGGTGTACCCGCCTGTGAATCCGCCGCAGGCGACTATGACGCCCTCCTCCTTGCCCGTCAGTTCAAGTGTGGTCTCAATAGAATGCGACTTGCCCTTGACCGGTGCGGATGCCTTTTCGGCAATGCGCCTGGCTCCAGGATAGTAATAGACGAACTCGGTCTTACCCTTGAACAGATTGTCCTGCTGCTTGGAGATGCGCATGATCATGTCATCATAGAGCGGGTAGACGTTGTTCTCCCAGGCCAGCTCTTCCCAGCGCTTCTTGAGCTCTTCGAGTTTCTCGGGATACTTGTCCGCGAGATTCTTCGCCTCCGAGAAATCCTCATCGATGTGATAGAGCTCCCAGACATCGTTCTCGAAAGGAGCGACCTTGTTGAGGTTCCAGGGCATACGGCCGGCATGGATCGTAACAGCCTTCCATCCGTCCTGGTATATCGCCCTGTTCCCGAAGAGCTCGAAGTACTGCTCCGGGTGATTTGTAGGAGCCTCCGGAGTATCGAACGAGTATGCCATGCTGACTCCGTCGAACTGCATCTGTTCGTGTCCATCCAGATCCTCGAGGAATGGCGTACCCGTGACATCGAGGATCGTCGGAGCGATGTCGATGATATGATGGTACTGCTGACGGACCTCGCCCTTGGCCTTGATGCCGGCGGGCCAGTGGATGACCATGGCATCCTGTACCCCGCCCCTGTGGACTATCTGCTTGAAGTACTGGAACGGTGTATTGCCGGCCAGCGCCCATCCCGCGTGGAAGTGCGGATAGGTGTCCGGCCCGCCCCAGCCATCGTAATGCAGCATATTCGCATCGAACGGGGTCTGAAGGCCGTTGAGCACATACGTCTCATTAAAGCTTCCGGTAAGCCCGCCCTCGCCCGACGATCCATTGTCGGCGGTCACGAAGATAAGCGTATTATCCAGTGTACCTGTCCTCTCCATCACGTCGAGGATCCTGCCGATCTGCTCATCCACGTGGGTGAGCATCGCGGCGAAGACCTCCATCTGCCTCGCGTAGAGCTTCTGTTCCTCAGGCTTGAGGTCCTTCCAGGCAGGGATCTCTTCTGTTCTCTTCGTGAGCTTAGTCCCCTTCGGGATGACTCCCATCTCCAGCTGTCTCTTGTGAATCTTCTTTCTCGTCTCATCCCAGCCCATATCGAACTTGCCGTGGTACTTCTCGATATACTCCGGTGGAGCCTGGTGGGGCGAATGCATCGCCACAGGCGCCCAGAACATCATGAACGGCTTGTCCGGTGTCACGGAGACGTGAGAGGTGATGTTTCGGATCGCTTCGTCGGCCATCGCGGCCATGTAGTGGTATCCCGGCTTCCCCTCCCAGTCTTCCATGGGATAGTGGTCTCGCCATACCAGAGAACGGTAGCAGTCCGCGTCTGCAGCCATGAAACCGTAATAGTGGTCGAATCCCTCGCCGCTCGGCCAGCGGTCGAACGGACCGCTCTCCGAGACCTCGTAAAGCGGAGTGTGATCCCACTTGCCGATGGCGTAGTTCACGAAACCGGCCTTCTGCAGGTGCTTCGCGACTGACTTCCCGCTCTCGGGAGGGAATGCGTTGTAGCCAGGGAATCCCATCGCTGTCAGCGAATGCGAACCAAGCCCGACACGGTGATGGTTGCGGCCGGCCATGATCGAGGCCCTCGACGGCGAACAGAGGGCCGTAGTGTGGAAGTTATTGTAGCGCAGGCCGTTTGCGGCGAGCCTGTCGATATTCGGCGTATCGATCAATCCTCCGAAGGAGCCGATGTGACCGAATCCGGTATCGTCGAGGAGGATTATCATCACGTTCGGCGTGCCCGCCGGCGGTGTGGGTGATGATGGCCACCATTCCTGTGACTCCTCGTACGATTTAGCGATCTTTCCCTTGAATTCCTGTCCATACTTCTCGAACGACTCGTCCTTCTGCTCCTGCGCGGAACAGGCGGTCGAGGCGATGATTCCGGCCGGGATAAGGCCGGCGAAAAGGATCTCCTTACGCATCATATCGTTCTCCTTTCGATATCAGTAGTCCCTTAGAATCCTGATCAAGGAAGGTCCGGCATTCCCTCGTACCTGACAACCTTCTCAGGCATTCCGCAATATACAAAACTGTTGTTCATGTGGTCGCGCTCGTCGAGGCCGATGCGCATAAATACGTCGGCCCACGTCTCGAGCACTCCTTTATCGTCAACTATCGGATTGTTCACCGGCTGGTCCGCCAATTCGGGATGGTCCTCGACGAACTTCGCGTAGACGTGTTCGGCGTGGTCCTCGAACTCGGCATTGAACAGAAATGCCCCGCGGATGTTCAGGACCGCCATGATCCGCGTCATGATCACGTACACCGTAATCATGATCCAGGGGATCAGCGGGAAGAGATACCACGGATCTTTTACGCCGTCCTCTTTCATCTTCTCGTTGATAGCGAGCAGGTGCCAGTACTCGTTGTCCTGAGCCTCTCTCCCCCATTCCAGGATCTTTTCCGCATGAGCGACCCTGTCGAGGTTCCTGTACATCCGGGTAAGGCGCGTATACTGGCGGATCTCCCACGACCGGTAAGGGATGCTGGCCAGCATCTCGATCAGTTTGGCCTTAGCCAGTGTCGTCTTTTTCCCCGTCACCAGGTCCATCTTGAAGAAGAAGATCCTTGCTGCCAGTGAATAACGGTATCTCGGCCTGGCAAGGCTTGCCTGTTGTTCTATTCTGAGATCTATTTCCAATTTGAATCCTCCTTGAGCCTCGATGCTAACCCAATCCTGTTAATAATGCACTGGAATAATTCTGATTTGGAAAAGAACCAGATTCAGAATGCTTTTACGCTGCGCATATAGGATACTCACCCGGGTATGGGGAGAGGGAATTACCATGACAATACATGCAAGAACCAGAATATCGATAATCCTGCTGAATGTCGTTCTGTTGAGCATTCAGATGATTACCGTCCGAAGTGTACTCGCGGGACAATCAGACGACATCCCTTCTCTGGTGGAGATACGGCAGCTTCGACAGGCCGGCGAATACGTTCAGGCGCATCAGCGCCTGGAATCTCTGCTCACGCTTGGCGATATCCCCGAAGAAGACAGGCGACTGGCGTACAACGAGCTCGTCACTATCGCATTCCTGACTGGCGGAGAGAATAGCGCCATGCCCGTGGCTAGAACGGTGCTGGCCAGATATCCAGATCTCGAGGCGGATCCCCTGTTCTACCCTGCTGAAATCCAGTCGATCTACGACGAGATAAGGAAAACGATGTATGGTGTGCTTCGCCTCGACAGCGACCCCGAGCAAAGCACCGTTTACCTGGATGACCTGGACATAGGAAATACTCCGATCACGGGCCTCCATATCGCTCCCGGCGAATATACTCTGCGTATTGAAAAAACCGGCTACGCCGGAGACACCCTCACCGCTCTTATCAAACCTGCGGGTGAAACATATCTCTCTGTCACACTGCTCCCTCCTGAACGAGATGTTCCCCAGGTAGGATTCGGATTCGAAGCAGGATTGAGCCTGGTATCACTGAATTACCCCAACGGTACCGGAGGAGTTTTCGCAGGCGTCGGTACCATTGAGAGCGTTTCGAGTGATTTAAGGTTCAGTGCCAGCATCTTTATCCATATCAATCCTCACGAGAGGTTTGCCATCCAGGCAGGTGCGCGACTGAGTTCGTATGGTAATAAGGCTGAATATAATATGACCGGGGATTACGAATCCGGTGAGTATAAATCCTACCTGCAATATCTGTCCCTGCCGATATTGTTCAAACATTACCCTATATCCGGAACAAGACTCTTTGTCTGCGCAGGTCTGGAACCGGCCTATCTTCTCAGAGCATCGCTCTCCAGTACCGGGGATTCAGGAGAGATAGATATAATTGAGGATCTGGGAAGAGCTCAGTTATTCATGGACCTTGGATTGGGTTATGAGTCGCGTATCAGGGAAAGAACAGCCGTGATGATCTCACTTTACTATTCTTTCGGGGTTCTGAGCATGAGGGATGAGACCCGCTGGGATAATGTCGACTTCAGACCTCGCGAGATCCGGTTATCACTGGGATTGCTGTTCCAGTAATCCTCTTCTGCTTGTCATCCCCTCTCCCGATCATCTCTCCTGTAAATTCGCGCTTCATCTCCCCCAGTAACCTGATCGACCCGAACTTTCACAGCTGCCGGCTCTTTCAAAAAAAATGCGCTGTGCTTTATGCACAG
>RCNF010001633.1_pt1 | contig 11893 bp, 12 predicted proteins | sample 2041311 | NCBI WGS metagenome assembly RCNF01 (sample SAMN09708228, study PRJNA481090) | Marine sediment metagenome, whole genome shotgun sequencing project. | biome: marine sediment; feature: ocean; material: sediment; isolation source: Sewage treatment plant 2 marine sediment (STP2) ... | reverse complement strand
CGTTCTTTTGATATGAAGCGAATAGCCACATTATTTGTCTTACTACTGCTCGCCGCTTGTGCCGGAAATGGTGCGCGCACCGTCAATAAACTCGATTCGGTGACAGGCGTGACGATCACCTTCAGCGAAGCGCCGATGGTTTTCTATCGGGACAACTCCGGAAAGGCGGCGCATGCACGAAACTTCGTTTACCTTGGCCCGCTTGAGATCAACCGCATGGGCGAGTTCCGTTATTTCTTGTGGCTGGGAATCTGGAACACCCTGCAAAATGCAGACCCCGGCGATGCACGTGATGGTTTCGAGTCGATTGTGATATTCGCCGACGGTGAACCCTTGCCGCTGGATTTGTCCGGCTGGACCGCTACCACTATCGGTGCCAGCGAACCTGTGTACATCAAACCCGTCTCATCCGCCGCCGATGCTTATTACGAAGTGACAATTGACCACCTGCGCGTGATCGCCGGGGCTACGGACCTTCGCATTAAATCGACGGGTCCGCGCCAGCGGTCTTATGAGCTCTGGGACAATCAGACGGCGGCGAAGGCGAGCCTGCGGGAATTTCTGGGGAAATCTGTCTACTAGGGGGTTAAACCCTACTGTCTTCGAGTTATGTCCAGAGCAACTTCCGCCCGGGTTCGTTATCGGAATTCATTCCGAGTGCTATAACGACGATATCTCGTGCAACAGCAACGGCTTACCGATCGAGCGCTCCTCCCTCTGATTTGTGAAATTAACACTGTGAAATTCTTTCTGTGAAATTTCATTCTTCCCTGACATAGACTGAAATTCAGCCGTAATCCACAAGGGGAGTTCGAAATGCCATTACCGCAGCAGCAAGAATCGCTGGACGCCGTTACGCTACTTGATGACCTGATTCCACTTCGAGATGCCAGTCATACTGAAGTCGTGGAGTATTCCGTCGAAGTGCCATATCGATACGCCGAGTGCTACGCGCTGCTGCAAGACGGCCGCAAGGTTAGCCTCGTGGAACCCAGGAAGTTTATCGGCTGGTCGAGCCATAAGCCCAGCCGCACCTTGCTGTTCCGGGTGAACGGTACGCATCTGGAACTGGATGTGGCGGATGAGCTTGCCGGTCAGGCACCTGGCAAAATCCATAGCATCAGCCTCGAAGCCATGGCACTGCGCTGCGCCAACACCATGAGGAAATTCATCGGTATTGACGGTGACCTGATGCTGCTTCCGACAGCCTAGCGCGAGAAGCAACGACGAACGATCGCTGATCTCGCTTCAAGAATCAGTGCATCGTGTACAGCTTGACAAGGTCCGCTCGCGAGACGATTCCCTCGATGCGCCCGCCTTCACTGGCAACCACTAAACGCTTGATTCGGTTCTTGTTCATGAGTTCAAGCGCCTGCCGCAAAGTACTTTCCGCGCTGATACAAATTGGATCTTTCGTCATGATGTCGTCGACAATCGTTCCCATTTTCTTGCGTGCGCGTCGCTTGCGAATGATCGTATCGAAAAGCTCCTGAATCGCAGATCCCCCGTGCACATCGAGAGACGACAGGAAATCTGCTTCCGAAAGAATACCAATCAATTTGTCGTCGACGTCTACAATCGGTAGACCACTGACCTTTGCATTGGTCATCAGTTTTGCCGCTTCGGTCAAAGGAGATCCCTGGCGCATCGTCTTCACTTCCCGCTGCATGATATCCGCCACTTTCATTCGTTCCGCAATCTTGATCTGCGGCGCAGTCTCGAGTTTCTTGCCGAGAAGATTCATGTGCGATGGCAAGAGCGGAACGTTCGGCAGATGCCCCGGCAGCAACATGTTCCAGTAGACCCATTTGAATGCGATCTTGCCCATGTGATTGATGTGGGTTTCCTCCATTAGAGAAAATGGGCCAACGTATGGCAGCGGAAAATCGCCCTCAAGCGGCTCCATGTCATAGTTGAAATCAATGAGCAGCGCTTTCTGGTGGCCGGACTCAATGAAGCAGTTCGCGTGCCCGTCAAAGCTGGGTAACGCCTGTTCGCCATCGATTTCACGCAGTACATTTTCAACCACGGTTTCTGCCTGGAAGTGTGCGACAGAACCGGCTTTCGAAGTACCAACGTTCGAGTTGTCGCCCAGGAAAAAGATATTGTCTGCCTTACGGCTCTTGAGCGTTCGAGGATCAGTATGGCCGAACCCTGACCCGTCACCGAGGCCGGAATTGTCGAGCAATTCCGGACCAAGATTCGGTGGAATCGCACAAAGAAGATCGTATTCCAGTGACTGCCCCTCGAATGAGTGAATCACATTGCTATCGCCATCGACCTTTGACAGCGTAAACGTCGGAACAACATTGATTCCCTTGTCCGCAGCGATTTTCGAGAGAATCCTGTTCGCATTGGGCTTCGTAAACGCACCGCTAAATGGCGTTACCAGCGTGATGTCGATCTGATCTCGAATGCCCTTCTGATGAAAATAGAAATCAGCGAGAAACGCGAATTCCAGTGGTGCAACCGGGCATTTGATCGGCATCTCGGCGATGTCGATGACAAGGCGTCCCTCTTGCATTTCGTCGAGCGCCTTCTGTAGTCGCATAGCACCGGGCAAGTCGTAAAACGTATGCACTCCGTTGCCCATGAACTCTGGCATGCCTTCAATCTCTTCCGGCGCAATATGGCAACCCAGAGTGGAGATGAGCCAGTCGTAGCGAAAACTTCCAGCGTCAGTCTCGACCAACTTGGTCGCGGTATCGATGAGCCTGATATCCGCAGTTATGAAGCGGATATTTCTGGGCAACGGTGACTCGATATCCTTACAGATATCCTCACCGGACTCATAGCCATAGAAGCGAAATGGTATGAACAGCAAGCCCGGCTGGTAAATATGCGTCGCAGCGCGGTCGATGACCGTTATGCGCCATTCCTTCAAATCCAGCTTGCTATTCAGCATATTGGACGCCACGGCACCGCCTGTGCCCGCGCCCAGAATCAAAAGTTCTTTCATGGTGAAGCCCCCACAATTGCTCTGCAAAATAATGCTACGCCGCGGGTCCGTACTGTCGATATACGTGATCTGGGAGTTTGCAGCGTATTTGTACGTATGGGCATTTTCGAGGTCAGTAATCTCTCAGTTCCCGGCGCAGAATTTTGCCAACGGTCGACTTGGGCAATTCATCGATGAATTCGATATGGCGGGGTACTTTGTAGCCCGTCAGGCATTCTTTACAGTGCGCCCGCACCGCCTCTTTCGTTAATGACTCGTCCGACTTTACAACAAATACTTTGGCCGCTTCGCCCGTCTTCTCGTTAGGTACGCCGATGCAGGCGCACTCGAGCACGCCGTCCATTGCTGCAATCTCGGCTTCAATCTCATTTGGGAAAACGTTGAATCCCGACACGATAATCATGTCTTTCTTGCGATCGACGATACGGAAAAATCCGGTTTCGTCCATCACAGCGATATCGCCGGTACAAAAATAGCCATCATCAGTCATGACTTCGGCGGTCGCTTCCTCATTGCGCCAATAGCCTTTCATGACCTGCGGTCCCTTCGCGCAAAGTTCGCCGCGCTCTCCCAGAAGTACCTCTTTCCCCTGATCGTTTCGCAGTGAAATATCGGTTGATGGGGCTGGTATACCGATGGCCCCCTTAAATTCACCCGATCCGAACGGATTTATGGTGAGTATCGGCGAAGTCTCTGAGAGACCGTAGCCTTCCTTGATGTGTTTTCCAGTGACTTCCTTCCATTTGTCGGAAACCGCTTTTTGCACAGCCGCCCCACCGCCGACACTGAAGCCAAGTGAGGAGAAATCGAGATCAGCAAACCCAGGGGTATGCAGAAGCCCGTTGTAAAGCGTGTTTACACCTGTAAAGACAGTGACCTTCCACTTCGACCACTCCGCCACAAATGCGAGCATATCCCGCGGGTTCGTGATCAAGACGTTAGTACCACCGAACTTGAAATAAGACAGCGTATTCACCATCAACGCAAAAATGTGGTACATCGGAATCGCCGTGATAACAACATCTTCGCCCAGCCTTATGAAATCGCCGGCACAGCTTTCGAACTGCAGGATATTCGCGACGAGGTTTCGGTGTGTGAGCATCGCCCCTTTCGACAGCCCGGTAGTGCCGCCGGTGTACTGAAGGTAGATCAGATCATCGCCATTCAGAGCGACTTTCGAAAACTCCATGTCGCCACCAGCTGATATTGCATCCAGGAAGGCAATCGGATTTTTGATACCCGGGTTTGTCGGTGGCGATGGCAAACCGAGATCAATCAAATCATCGAGGCTGGCGACAATGATGTTCTTGATTCCGGTCTCACCAACGACTTCTGCCAGCGTTTCTGTGGACCCTGAAAAAACAACGATCGTTTCCACGTCCGCGTCATTGAGTTGATGCTGAAGTTCGCGCGGCGTGTACATCGGGTTGACGTTAACCTGTACTCCCCCCGCTCTTAGTATGCCGAGCATCGCGATGGGAAATGCCATAATGTTTGGAGCCATCAAAGCGACTCGATCGCCTTTAACCAGACCCAGTTCATTTTGTAAGTAAGCTGCAAAATCGCGAGACAGCGAAAGCACTTCCGAATAGGTCTTGGTTGCGCCAAAGTTACTGAACGCGACATTGTCGCCGAAACGTTCACCCGCCTCCAGCAACATATCCACGACATTGCTGTATGCATCCGCATCTATTTCATGCGGTACCCAAGGGTCGTACTGATCGAACCACGGCTTACTCATTTGCTTCCCCCTTATTTTTCTTCGTATCGAATTGTCTGCCGAGCCATAGGCCGACGCCTCCCCAGGCTGCAGCGATCGCTGATCCTACGACGGCGACCGCCGCAAGGCCAAGCCCAATGCCATCCGTCAGGAATGCAAACAACGTCCCACTGACCGCGTCTCCCCCGCGATAAACAACGATATCAATCACTGGCTTGGCTTTGAAGCGCTCTTCCTGAGTTACTCTCGTGTATAGCATCTCTCTTGCGGGTCTGGTCAGACCATAGTTACCACCACGACGAAATACCTGCAGAGCCAACAAAACCGTCAACATCGGCGCGAAAGCGAGTATCAGCAGGCCGCCACCGACCAGGAAAGGCATCAACGCCAACGCTACCGGCATTCCGACCTTACCAACGATTCGACCTGTGAGGAAAAATGCCATTCCGAACGTCACTACATTCACCAGCCAATCGACACTACCCAGTATTTGTGTGCGTTCAGCACGCGAGAATTCTGCCAGCAGGTTCTTTTGCTCAAAATAAACGAAAGACCCAATGAATACATAGAGAAGAATGAACGCACCAATACCCAGTAAGTACGGATTAGTGACAAATGACTGGAACCCCTGCCACCATTTGCCACCGATCGTCGCTTTCGACGTGTCCGCTTCCAGATCGGTATTGCCGAGCTCAGTCTCCTTGAGGTGGTAGATATAAAATACGAGAGGAATGACCAGCATCAGGCTGGCAGATGCAATCAGCATCAAGGTATCGGTACCCAGCATGCCGGCGAACAAGGCAGGGATGGCTGGGCCGACCAGGGCTCCCGCACTGGCTCCGGCACCGATTATCGCAAAAAGTCGTTTTGCCTGATTGGGATTGAATGTATCGGCCATGAAGGTCCAGAACACCGATATGTGAAACAGCGCAAATACGCTCACCCAAAGATAAAAGGCTTTGTCGACGAAGGTATCGTCGACCACCACCGTGAACCCTTTGATCGTAATGGCACCCAGATCAAACTCGCCGATAGCCGTTACACCGATGTAAAAAAGCACGAACGATAAAGCAAAAAAAGCGTACATGGAGGGCACAACATTCTTGAGCTTTGCACGCGAAATCGCGAACCCGTACAGAGATACGATCCCGGCGCTGACGAAGAAGTTGATGTTCCAGAGAAAACTGACTTCCGAGTCGCTCCAGTCGCTCGCCATGGCATCGCGAACTGGTCGGAGGATGTAGTACGACGCCATCAGGACAAAAACGAACAGCGTCGAAACAAGCGTCGCTTTTAATTCATTTACTTCGACCTGTGAAAGCGCTTTGGCTGAACGGGCAATAATGCCCTTGTTGGCGTTACTCATAGACGACTCCACGGAAACAGTCGCTGATTCTACATCGAACGTCTAATGATTAAACCGTGGGTCATGCACCGGGGTCTATTATGCGCTGGGGTGCGGATAGGTATCCTGGTCGTCTTCGCAATTGCGGTGATGGCCGGGTTCGAGGCAAGTGAAGTCCTTCTCAACCAGTATTTCGAGTTTGCCGTCGCCCGGCAGTTCCTGCTCCGTATACAAGGTCACAAGGTCGGTGTCGGCCCACTCCGGGATTATTTCACGAGGCATGCTGATCTCGATCCTGCCATTGTCAAAGCTCGCTACCATATCCTCATTGTCTGATAGCTCAAGGCTATAGCTGAACACTGTTCCCGGGAACTCTGTCTCCTCAATAAGCTTGTTTCCCGCTGCCAGACTCTCAACCTCACCGCGCTTCAGGCGCAGGCGTATGGAGTTGCCACGAATTCTGAGTTTCATCTGTGTGCCTCAATGATCAAGTATCTCAGTCTTGTCCAATACAAAGACTGTGCCTAGCGGCGAATAATACCTAGGCACACTTGTGAATTACACTGATTTAGTCGGCTTATGCGGCCATCGCCACTTTATCGCCTTGCTCAACGTATTCCGCGTTGCCATCGAGCAGCGCCTGCAGCAAAGGCTCGAACTGGCGCTTCATCAGCGGTGCCATTATTTTTCCGATGACGCCGAATTTTGGCTCAAATTCTGCGGTAAACCGAACGCGCGTACGTTGTTCGGCGATCTCCTCGAATTCGATGTTCGCGGTCATGGACTTCAGCGGTAAGGAACCTTCGTACACGTCGATTTTCATTGATCGACCCGGCTTGTAATCAATGATTTCTTCGCGAACCCAGTTTTTCCCATCTGCCATGTCGCAATGCCGCAACGTACCCACACGTGTTGGCGCCTCGGCGCTGCTCAGCAATCGAGACGCTTTGACGCCTGGGTTATATTTGTAGATATTGCCGAAGTCGTCCCAGCTACTCCACACATCCTCAATACTTGCATTGACGCGTTTACTAACGATTATCTTGCTCAATTTATTTCTCCAATGGAAATTCTGCCGGCGTAAAAAGCAACGAAGCCCTCAATGTCGATAACTTCGTCGTAGGTAGATGGGTAAGTCCATGCGACGTCTGCCCCATCCGGGTCTGCGATCAGACGAAAATATTCCGCTCGCCCTTTGAAAGGGCAGGTAGTCGCTGAGTCACTCGATATCAGCACCTCACTCCGAACATCTTCGAGCGGAAAATAGACGACCGCGCCATAGCCTGTCTCTTCGAGAATACGGACTCGATTGGACTCCGCCAGAATGATGTTGCCCTGCGATGCACGCCATCCGCCGCTCGGCGCATTAATGCTGATGTGGTGATTCGGGTGACGATGAAACCCCGGGGCCGGTCCCTGTATTGCGGTCATGCTCTTCTCTTATGGACTTGACGAACAGCGACAATACATGGACCATTCTGGCACCACTACATCTATTTTGGAGATCCATTGGTGCAAAAATCGACCATGCGGTGGGGCGACCTGCGGCTATTCCTTGAGCTTGTACGCAAGGGCTCTGCCCGCGCAGCCGCTACGACGATGAATATGAGCCATTCCACGGTCGTGAGACGTGTTGAACGACTTGAAGCCAGCCTGGGCGTACGGCTTTTCGACCGTGACTTTACGGGCTACCGGCCCACCTCCGCCGGCGAAACCTTAATGACCTCGGCGCTTGCGGCGGAGGAAGCTATTTTGACGGCCGACCGTCAATTGCACGGACAGGATGCACAGCTCAAGGGCATAATTCACGTCACGACATCCGACATCCTTGCAAACTATTTCCTGACGACTGAGCTGGCGCGATTCGGCGAGCTATACCCGGAGATCGAATTTCAGGTCTCTGTGTCCTACGACGTATTCGACCTCACACGCCGAGAAGCTGATGTCGCGCTTCGATTTATTGGCAACGGCCGAAATCCGCCTGAAGACCTGGTTGGTCGAAAGCTTCTGAAAGCATCCAGTTGCTACTACGCAACTGAGCGATACCTGGATACTCACGACTTGTCGTCAGAAAATACCACCGCTCGCTGGATCGGCTGGGATGACGACGAGCCTTATCCATGGTGGGTAAAGGAATCGCCGTTTTCGAACGTCCCTGCACACGGTCATTTCAACAACGCAATGCTGCAGGCATTCGCAGTGCAGTCTGACCTTGGAATCGCATCTCTACCTTGTTTCGTAGGAGACAAGATTCCAGGCGTTATTCGAATCCCGGGCTGTGAGCCGTTTCCGAACTACGATGTGTGGATGCTGTCCCACCCGGACCTCCGGGATGCTGCCCGGCATCGAGCATTCCGAAAGTTTCTGTCAGAGTCGTTTGAGACCCGCAAGAATGAATTTCTGGGAATTCAGTCCTGACAGAAGCCCCTATTTTTTCGGCAATTTCGATCGAGCGTTCGCGATGCTGTCCCGCGACTCAATCCGCTCCACCCATGCCTTGACGTTGGCATAGTCATCGATAGAAAAATCGACGTCGCGATGTTGTTCAACGTAGGCGAAGGCGAACAGGTCAGCGATTGACAACGCATCGTTTGCCAACCAGTCCGAACTCTCAAGTATCGAGTCCAGCGTGCCAAGTTGCGCGGTGGCGAACTTATTCGCCTCAGCGACGCCTTTTTCATCCGGTTCACCCAGATTGAACTTCGGCTTGATCGCGAGCTCAAAATACAACTTCGTGAACCAGTGACCCAAATGACAGGTGAAATAGTCCATCCATTGATCGACTCGCGCTCGTTGCATTTTGTCGGCCGGATATAACGGTGAATCCGTCACGTTAGCGACATACCGGCAGATAGCGCCGGATTCGAACAGATGCTCGCCGTTATGTTCCAGCACCGGGACTTTGCCCATCGGCGTCTTTTTTGCGAACTCTTCGGACTTTTGCTCACCGGTGCCGAGATTGACGAAGTGAAACTCGTAGTCCGCACCCACTTCCTCCAGCACGTACAAGGTTTTCAATGTGTTCTGCGTAAAGAATCCGTATAGGTTAAACATTCTGTCTCCTTGCTCGCCGTTATCAGGCAACTTCAAACAGCGACGCTGCGCCCTGTCCGCCACCGATACACATGGTGCATACAACATATCTTGCACCACGTCGTTTACCTTCGATCAAGGCGTGACCCACCATGCGCGCGCCTGACATGCCGTACGGGTGACCGATCGAGATAGCGCCGCCATTAACGTTCAACTTGTCATTAGGAATACCCAGTTCGTCGCGGCAGTAGAGCACCTGTACGGCAAACGCTTCATTCAATTCCCACAAATCGATATCGTCCATGGTCAGGCCATTTCGTTGCAGTAATTTCGGTACCGCGAAGATTGGGCCGATACCCATCTCATCGGGTTCGCAACCCGCTACCGCCGTGCCACGATAAATCCCGAGCGGCGCCAATCCACGCTTTTCGGCGAGACTCGCCTCCATCACGACGGACGCCGATGCGCCATCCGATAACTGGCTCGCGTTGCCGGCCGTGATGAAGCCACCTTCGCGTACGGGATTTAACGAAGACAGGCCTTCAAGATTCGTTCCAGGGCGGTTGCCTTCGTCTTTCTCAAGTAGGACGTCTTCAAAGCTGATCTCTTTCGTTTCCCTGTCCATGACACCTTTATTCGATGCCAGTGGCACGATTTCGTCGTCGAATTTGCCTGCCTTCTGTCCGGCAGCGGTACGCTGCTGACTTTGCAATGAATACTCATCCTGCGCTTCGCGACTAACGTTGTAACGATTGGCGACGACCTCAGCAGTATCGATCATCGGCATATGAATGTGCTTGTGTACGGCCAGCAGGCGCGGATCGGCTGCCCGGTACATATTCATATGTTCATTCTGTACCAGGCTCACAGACTCCAGACCGCCACCCACCATGATATCCACGCCATCGGCGATGACTGTCTTTGCGGCAAGCGCGATTGCCATCATTCCAGAGGAGCACTGCCGATCGACCGTCATCCCGGCTGTTGTAACCGGCAATCCCGCCGCCAGTGCGATCTGGCGAGCAATGTTGGCACCCTGTGAGCCCTGCGGCAGGGCGCAGCCCATCATGACATCCTCGACTTCCGCCGGATCGAGACCAGCGCGCTCGACCGCGTGTTTTACCGCATGTCCGCCGAGCGTCGGTGCCTCTGTATTGTTGAACGCGCCACGATACGCTTTGCCAATCGGCGTACGTGCTGTCGATACGATAACTGCTTCTCTCATGATTATTTCTCAGGTTATTTGGTTTGATTATCCAAGGTCGAGGCCGAGTTTCTTTGCGGCCTGCGTCGCGAACTTGGTGGGTTGATCGAAGCCACTTTGCAGCTCACGCATGCCATCATTGTCGTCGATAGCACTCCACGCCGCGGCAATGCCTTCAGGCGATATATCGTCGGGTGCCAGACTTAGACCTTCAGTCTCAAGGCCTTTAGACACCGCGAAACTGCCACCACCCGCACAGAGTATTTTGCGTCTGGGTGCATCCGGTCCACTCAGAAAAACGACGCCAGGGCTAACCACTTCAGCCGCCATCAATTTGAACACCGCCTCTGGAAATAAGCCCTCGGTCATGGCCGTACCCGCCGTCGGTGCCAGGCAATTCACCCGGATATCGAACTTCGCACCTTCGAGATGCAGTGTGTTCATCAACCCGACCATCGCCATCTTGGCCGCGCCGTAGTTCGCTTGCCCGAAATTGCCATACAGCCCGGAGCTTGAGGTCGTAAAAACGATGCGACCATAGCTTTGCTCGCACATGATGTCCCATACGGCCTTGGTGCAATTCGCCGTGCCCATCAGATGTACATCAATGACGAGACGAAATTCATCCATCGACATCTTGCGGAATGTCTTGTCACGAAGAATGCCGGCGTTGTTAACCAGAATGTCGACCCGGCCCCACTTTTCCATGGCGGCAGCGACCATTTCTTCAACTTGCTCGAAGTTGGCGACATTCGCGCTATTGGCGATCGCTTCTCCGCCAGCGGCTTCAATTTCTTTGACTACATTTGCCGCGTTTTCAGATTGACCCCTTGCGTCACCCAGATCATTGACGACGACTCTTGCGCCGCGCTCCGCGAGCGCCAATGCGTGACACCGTCCGAGTCCCTGTCCACCACCGGTCACGATTGCGACCTGACCATCCAGTCTAATACTCATTTTATTTCCTACTGTTCTTCGGGTTTGTTACTGACTACTAACATCGACAGTATTTCTGCGATCAATGCCGGTGTCTCTTCGTTTTCAATTTCAACGGTAACCTGATACTTGAGCAGCCAGTTTCCGGGCTTCTTCTCGGTAACCTCAAGTACCTTTTGCAGCGACCGAATTCGTTTGCCGACCCTGACCGGCATCAGGTATCGAATTTTGTCGGAACCGTAGTTGACCCCCATCACCAGGTTTTCCGGCACCACGGCGCTTTGGGCGTTCAGGTAGGACAGCAAGGATAAGGATAGAAAACCGTGGGCGATTGGTCCGCCAAACGGTGTTTGAGCCGCCTTTTCAGGATCAACGTGAATAAACTGGTGATCGTTGGTCGCCTCCGCAAACTGGTTGACGCGCTCCTGGGTGATTTCCAGCCACGGTGAGGGATCCAGATCTTTACCGACGAGCGAAGGCAGGTCCTCTGCCTTTATTTGGTTCGCCATGAAAGTGTGCCTTATAGTTTCGTACAGCTACCGAACAGAGTCAGCGATCATGCCGACAAAAATGGTCGGTTTCATACCATTCTTACGGTAGGCAATTGCAACCTGACTTACGACGCTGATCTCAAATCCAGAAGGTAGCTTCTCACTCGATTCCGAACGGCTTCTTCTTCGATCTCCCAGCTCTGCA
>RCNF010006402.1_pt1 | contig 11904 bp, 12 predicted proteins | sample 2041311 | NCBI WGS metagenome assembly RCNF01 (sample SAMN09708228, study PRJNA481090) | Marine sediment metagenome, whole genome shotgun sequencing project. | biome: marine sediment; feature: ocean; material: sediment; isolation source: Sewage treatment plant 2 marine sediment (STP2) ... | reverse complement strand
AGCCATTTCACCTGATCCTGATTCAACCGTTCGTAAGGCTTGACCAATACACCTTGTCTAAATGATTCAACCACTAGTTCCTCCTATAGATTTTTTATTTTCGAAAGCTCCGCATATACCGGCGGCAATGCCGATCTTTCCCGGCCAATACTTCCCCTGTTTTTACCGCGTCCATTAACGTTTTATCCAAAGGATCGATAATGGCGGCATCGAGCCCCGCAAAGATACACATGTGCAGGTAGGCAACATTAAGCCTGCTCCGTTCGGGTAAGCCGTAGGATACGTTTGAAAGTCCTGTCACGGTCTTGGCGCCGGGAAATTTTTCTTTAATGGCGGTTAACGTTTTTAGCGTAACCATCCCCGAATTTATATCCGTACTGACCGGCATTACCAATGGATCGATATAAAGATTTTGAATAGAAACCCCATATCTTTCACAGGCGCCGAGGATTGTATCGCAACACCGGAGCCTCCCGTCCACCGTTGTTGGAATACCGCTTTCATCCATTGCCAGTGCAATTAGAAAAGAATCATGTTCGGCGGCAAGAGGCACTATCGCATCCAGGTCAGACTTTTCAGCCTTGACGGAATTAATCATGGCAGGTTTGTTATTTAGAATTTTAAGTCCGGCTTCCATTACCTTTGGATCTGCACTGTCAATGCAAAGGGGTGTGTTGATTTGTTCTTGAATACTTTCAACTGCCCATTGGATAGATTCAATTTCATCTTCAAGTGATCCCACACCGGTACCCACATTTACATCAATAAAGTTTGCGCCGGATTCCGCCTGTTTTTTTGCCAGATCGATGAGGCTTTTTGTCTCCCGATTTAACATTATGGATTTTACGGAAGAAAGGGTTGCGTTAATTTTTTCCCCGATGATGATCATATTACGAATACCTCCACCATCCCAAGTTAGTTCGCCCCATCCCGCCGATCATTCCGAGGCACGAGCGGGCAGGTCACAATTTGAATAACTTATTGAATTTCCGAAGACGTTTAATTACATGATGCCGGCTTGCAGCCCGGGAATTTTTTTGCGGATTATATTTCGCATATCAGATGAAAGCACCGGAGTTTCAGGTCGTTCTAAAATTTCCCTTGCTTTCTCTGAAGCACGAACCCGGAGGGATTTTGCCCCCTCTTCCTCCCAAGTTTCTCTGTTATTCCTGTCGCTGAGTTGGGGCTGGTACTGCTCGGTTCGCATGAATTTGCGAGTGTGGCGGTTTGAAACAAAATGGCCCCCCGGTCCGGCTTTTTTTAAAACATCGAATGCCAGGGTTTCTTCATCAACCGTGATTCCTTCGACGGCACGCATTATCATACCGATAATTTCGTTATCTATGACAAGCTTATCATATGAAGCCGTCATGCAAAATTCGAGGAACCCCGCGGCATCATGAATAAAATTGCCGCCGGCCAGCGCCACCATCAAACCGGTCAATGCCGATTCATAACCGGACTGGGAATCGTTGATTTTGGCATCAGACATGCCGGCGGTGGAATATAAGGGAAGGTTGTAGAAATTTGCCATCTGAGCCGAAGCCGCATTCATCAGACCCATTTCAATGGCGCCAGACAGGTATTTCATGTCGCGCAAATCAGTAATCGAAGATATGCATCCGTATAACACCGGAGTGCCCGGATTAACCAATTGGGTGAGCATAACCCCGATAAGGGTATCCACGTTTTGCACGACCAGATTGCCGGCCAGTGTAATGGGCGCGGTGGCACCGCAAAGGGGCTCTACCGGTACAACCACGGGTATACCTTGCCTTGCGACCTCTATGGCTAACTGACCATAGCTTTCATCAAGCATAAACGGGCTGATATTGCAGGTTACCATGGAGATAAATGGACGCTGCCTGAGTTTTTCCGGAGAACCTGCGATGATTTCTGCCATCTTAATCACATTTCTAACCCCTTCCAGGGTATAAACCCCGCCCATTACATGCTTGCGGGTATTATTGAGCGCAGCACCGAACCGGTTCACATCCACCGTTTCAACCGGCAGATCATTGGGATACACATTGAGCATATAAAAATGTACATTGTCCAGAGCATCCACCAGACGTGCCATGTTTTTGATGTCTTCTAATTTGGACCGTCGTGCGGTTCTTTCCCCGGGATCTTGAACATTAAGGGCGGTACCTCCGGTTCCCATATAAACCTTATTACCGCCGATTTCGCAGTCCAGTTCGCCGCTGTCTTCTCTGCCGCAAAGATGAACAACAGAAGGTGCCGGTTGGATCAGTTCCATAACCAGCTCGGGGTTGAATTTGGCTATTTTGGTTGACTCATTGATAATGGCGCCTGCTTTTTTAAAAAGCTCCAGTGCCTCCGGGAAATTTACCTGTACGCCCACTTCCGAAAAGATCTTAAGGCTTGTTTGATGTATTTTTTCCACGTCCTTGTCATTTAACGGCTTATAACGGCCTCCGTTGAGCCCCCTTCGGATCTTCATGTTTTTTCCCTTTCTCTCTTGGGAGCCCTCCTTGCCGGACAATCCGTCTTGTTGCAGTCCCAGCAAGGATTATAAGTCTTATCGCCGTTTTCATAATCAGACCGTATTCCAAATACACCCGATATAGACTTGCGGGGAGTCATAAGGCATGAATCGTTCAGTTCAACATCAACATCCCGTGAGTCTAATAATTTAAAAAGCTTTTTCTGTTCAGTAATAGGCCAGTCACAATACCCCGGACTGAAACATAGGGTCACCTGTTTGCCCTGGTTTTTATATTCATCCTTTATATGCCGATGAAACGTTGCCACCATATTATCGGCAGCCACAGATGCCATGGCGTCTAGGATGTACGCTTCTGCCATGTGCTTTTTGTCCATGAGCCGATTGATTTCGCCGTCGATACCATCACCTAACGTTGCGATATAACATATAATATCGTCACAGTCTTTTAACATTTTTGAAAGTTTTGGACTTTTAAATTCCGGTCCTTCTTCAAGATGAACGGTTCCCTTTTCCACCGAATCGATCCCCGTGTTCCGGTGATACAAAGAAGGTTCGACAAGTTTTTCAAATATTGTTTCCATTTTTTCTATTTTTAAGCGGGTCGAACGGGAAATATTGCCGAATTCGTCCCCCCCCAAGTGCCTGGCCAACTCATCTTTTTCTATGATCGGTATGGGTTCCATTTTAAGATCGCCTCGTATTAGTAAGGTTTTGTTTCTATTAAGATATGTTATACAAAAATAACATTATTATAGATATTTACAGTTCAAACAATTACAATAAAAATTATTGTTTGTAAAGGCTTTTTTTGAAAATATCCAGACGGGGGCTGTTTGCCGAGGTTCTCAGCGATCGAGAAAAAGATAAAATCCGTAGGACTACTTGACCTCCAGATCCTGGATGTCAAGCATGTCGGTCAGCACGTTTAGGGAACGCACGATCTGTTCTTTTTTGGCGGTTTCAGTTTGTTTCAAACCATCAATGATTTTTTGCTGGATGGGGGGCGGGGCATTTTGGGCCAATTTCTTTCCGGCTTCGGTAAGCTGGATGGTAATCACACGACGATCCGGAGAGTTTCGCATTCGTTCCGCAAGACTTTTCTTTTCCAAGCGGTCGACAACTCCGGTGACGGTGCTGGATTTGACCATCATATGATTGGCGATTTTGGATGGGGATAACGGACCATACTTATAAAGTGTTAAAATGCAGTTGAGCTGTGCCGAACTTACCTGATATTTTTTGTTTAATTCTTTGGTATAGAGCTCGCTCGCCTGAATGAGCCTGCGGATCGAATAGATGATCTGCTGGGTGTGATCAGACGGAAAGATTTTATTTATAGTATTTAAATTGCCGCTGTTGTCAGTTGACATAATATTTTGTTCCTGTTAAAAAGTTTTTACCTGAAACAATTTATTACTTCAGACAAATCAATAAAGCAATATAAATTATGTCCTCTATACTTTTTTCTAATATTTATACCCAGACGGCCTTTCTATCAAACCATCAAAGAGACCATGATTAAACTAACGCGTGTTTTTAAAACATTTGACGGCGGCCGTTCCTATGCGGTCAAAGATCTTTCTTTAAGCGTGGGCATGGGTGAAACTCTGGTCCTTTTGGGGTCATCAGGTTGCGGTAAAACCACTACCCTTAAAATGATCAATCGCCTGATCGAACCTACCAAAGGAATCATTGAAGTCGGCGGGAAGAATGTCATGGATCATAACCCCGTAGATTTGCGTCGTCAAATCGGTTATGTTTTTCAGGGAATCGGCCTGTTCCCCCATATGACCATTGAACAGAATGTTGAAATTGTTCCGCGGCTCCTGGGATGGTCAATCCGTTCCCGGCGAGAACGTATGCAGAAATTATTAGACCTTGTCGGACTCCCAGCCGAAAGTTTTGCCCAAAGATTTCCCGATGAACTCTCCGGTGGTCAGCAGCAAAGGGTTGGCGTTGCCCGCGCCCTTGCGGCAAATCCTGCTTATTTACTTATGGATGAGCCGTTCGGCGCTCTTGACGCCCTCACCCGTGAAGCCCTCCAGCAAGAACTGTTGAATTTGAAAAACCGGCTTAAAAAGACGATCGTCTTTGTAACCCATGACCTTCATGAAGCGCTCCTTATTGGTGACCGCATTGCAATTCTGCATGAGGGCAATCTGGAACAGGTCGGAACGAAAAAGGATATATTGGACACGCCGGCAACCCAATTCGTACAAGATTTATTCGGGATAAAACGGCCGGGCACCTTGACATAAAGAGGCACTTTATATGAGCTTAGATTCTGTGGCTGCGTATGTGGTCGAACGATTTCCGGAACTCTGGCTTCGAACCGGGGAACATCTCATGCTGACAGGATGCTCAACTCTGGCAGCCATGTTTATCGGAATTCCCATTGGTATTCTACTTTTTCGGGCCACCTATCTACGAGGGCTACTGATGGGGGTTATTGGTATTCTTCAAACAATTCCAAGCCTGGCTATGCTGGTCTTTTTGCTGGCACTGCTCAATAAAATTGGTGTACTCCCTGCCCTGATTGCCCTTACTCTCTATGCGTTGCTGCCGATTGCCAGAAACACTCTCACGGGACTTGAGGAAGTTTCCGGCGAGGTGATGGAAGCTGCCCAAGGAATCGGTATGCAAGAATACCAGCAACTCATGTTGGTAAGGATACCTTTGGCCGCACCGGTGATCGTGGCCGGCATCCGAACTGCCGCAGTAGTGGGGGTGGGAATTGCCACCCTTTCGGCGTTCATCGGAGCCGGCGGACTGGGCCAGTTCATTAATCGTGGTCTGGCGTTAGCCAATATAAAGCTCATTCTTCTCGGTGCAATCCCCGCTGCACTGCTCGCCTTGGTTGTAGACTTTTCCATAGGGGCTTTTGAGTGGGGGCTTCGACCGGAAAGAAAAAGGGATAAAAAAGGATCGGTTCATTCGTTGATGCGACGGCTGGCCTTTATGTTACCCGTTGCTTTAGTTCTGATCAGTATGATTACCTACTTCACAAACCCCGGATGGATTTCCCAATCAGCAACACAATTTAAAACCGGTCACAAAATTATCAGGATTGCAACCAAAAACTTTACCGAACAGCTCATCCTCGGGGAGATGATGGCTCAGCTGATTGAGACAAAAACCGATTTAATTGTGGAACGTCGTTTTAACCTTGGCGGTACAATGATCTGTCATGGCGCCCTTGTCAATGGAGAGATCGACCTTTATGCCGAGTACACAGGGACCGGATTGACTACGATTCTAAAACATCCGGTGATTTCCGACCCCGAGGAGGCGTTGAACCATGTAACCCAGGCTTACCATGAACGTTTTGATGCTCAATGGCTTAAGCCTTTCGGATTTAACAATACATACGCGATTACGGTCCGTAAAGCGGATGCAAAGAAAAACCAATGGAACCGGATCTCTGATCTTGGAAATACTGCCATAGAGCTACGGGCGGGCTTCACGGCAGAATTTGCGGAGCGGCCGGATGGTTATCCTGGACTCCGCCGGATCTATGGGATACGATTCGGTAAGGTCCTGGATTTTGATCCTGCACTCATGTACGAAGCCGTGGCCAAAGGGAAAGTGGATGTGATATGCGCCTTTGCCACTGACGCTCGCATTGCAGCATATAATTTAAAACCGCTCAAAGATGACCGGAATTTTTTTCCTCCATACCATGCTGCCCCTGTCATCAGAGAAGAAATCCTGAAAATCCATCCGAAACTCGGTGATGTGCTATCACTTCAATGCTATGATGCAACGTTTGAACTTTGAGGTGGATGGGAAAAAAAGAAGAACAGCTGTGGTGGTAGAAGAATTTTTAAAAGCAAAGGGAATTCTTTAACGGGTGCATTACCAGTTTGTTAATTGCTATCCAAGACTTTTTGGTTTCGCTCAAAAAATGAGTAAGTTAATGGGTGAAAACCATTTTAACAAAGTTGAGCGATTTTTGGGAAAGAGATGGATTGTTAAAAACCTGGGGCACTATTTAAGCCTGAACAGCTGTTTCCATTCTTCTCCTTGTTTTTTAAAAATAACTTCATTCTTGCCGATATGGGTTACCAAAACCCTTTCGACGGATCCTCCTTCCCGAAGCACCCGACCGTTTATAACGGCAATGCGGCTTCCGGGATCACTGGACCAGGCAATGGCCTGCAGGTGAAGCCCGGACTCATGGGCTTGTTTAACGGGTATGGACAATATTCGTCTGTTTTCTGAATATTGCCCGGATGTTTCGGTTTTTGCTTTGGTGGTGGTGTCTTTTCGAATCAAATTCTGTCCGGCTATTTTTTCTTTATCACGGCCTAAAGATTTTGGAACGATACTTTCGGTTTTGTTAACCGGCACCGGTTCCTTTTCACGCAGTTTTATAACGGGTGGGGATTCCTTGTTTACTGCTTGTGTAACCGCCGCAATTTTTTCGTCATCCTTTTCGGCTAACTTTTTTTTCTGAGACAAATTCCGGTCGACCGTGTTTTTCCCGATACGGCCTAACGGTTTTGTATGCTCGGTTTTTGTTTTTGTTGCAGGTAACGGTACCTTCTCCCAGGGTTTTCGGCCCAGGACGAGTCCTCCCCCTGCGGCCAGAATTATAGCGGCAAAAATGATAAAAAACTGTTTTTTTAAGCGCAGTTTATCCGTAATATCCTTATGGATAATTTTTTGCGCATCTATTTCTTGTTGCCGGAATCGCATTTCGCTTTTTTCCGGCGACTCGCTTTCAATCTTTTTTAAGGCTTTTAATATGGAACTCAATTTTAATCCAACCTCCCTATCCCGGGTATAAATAGGTCATCGAGTATGCGAATTAGAAAACTTTGAAATGTGAGGAATCCCTTTGAAATTCTTTTCATTGTACAGCGCTATCTTTGTTGTGGATCCTACAACACCGTCCGTATGTATTCCGTATTTTCCTTGGATATATTTGACCGCATGTCTGGTGTTTTCATCATAAAACGGGTTAATTTCAACCTTGTTGAATCCAATATCTCGTAACAGCATCTTCAGTGTTATTATGGAATCTTTTGGAGAATCCAATGGGATGGTACCTTCTAGGGAGAGAAAATTTTTCCAGGGAATGTATGCCACACCTGACCAATATGATTCTAAATCACTCGGTTCCAACTCTATTGAAATATCTTTTTTTCCTCCTCTTAGAGTAATTTTTCCATCATCTATTCCATTAAACGTAAGATATACCGGAGGAAGGTCTTCGGGGAGATGGAGTGCTAAAATGGCCGGCAGATTTAATTTTTTTACCGCGTTAAAACTACCTTCAATGCGACGGATTAAAAGACCGTTCTGCTCGGAGGCAAGCTGGAAAAAGGCCTGATCATCGCTGATAGCGTTAAGATGCCGGCTAATTTCAGATTCAGAGTTCCACAAATCCATGGCAACTTTAAGGGCCGCGTTTCTTGAATAAAACCGGTTCAATTGTTTCAGTAAAACTCCCAGGCCATGTACAGGTTTCCTAACGATTTTTGGTTCCCTTAATGCAGGCGTTTTAGCCGGTGCCTTAACCGGTGTTTCAACCGATGTCTTAGTCGGCTTTGTATCTGGTGCAGGTTTAGGGGAAGGAGATGTTTTTAAGTGCTCTAATCGGCTTAAGTGCTTTGATTTGGAATTGTCAGCCCCATTACTTCCCAGCGAACTTAATTTAGCATGATCGTTAAGAAATTCGGAGTGAAAAACCATTGCCAGGATAATGCCTGTACACAACAGAAAGAAAAATAGACCTGTTTTTTTCCATTTTTGAAGGCGACGGCGTTTAATGTCGCCACTAGCACCCAGTTCACGGATGGCAGCCATGGCTATCTTTCCGGAGATTATCTGTTGATCACGAACGAATGCGATCAGAAGTGCCCGGTCACAAACAATATTGATTAATCGGGGGATCCCTCTCGAATATTGATAAATAGACCGATAGGCAGCGGCGGCAAATTGAATTCCGGTTTTTCGGGAGGCGATATTGATACGGTGTTGAATGTATCCTCGAACTTCTTTATAGCTCAAGGGAACGAGCTGACATTTTAAAGTTATTCTCTGATCCAGTTGTCTGAGTTCATGGGAATCGAGTTTTTCACCCAGTTCGGGTTGACCCACAAGAATAATCTGAATAAGCTTGTCTTTGGATGTCTCTAAATTTGACAACAATCGCAATTGCTCCAGAACCTTTGTGGTTAGATTCTGTGCCTCGTCGATGATAAGGATGACATTTTTTCCCTCGGCTTTTTTCGCAATGAGAAAAGAATTCAGCCTGTCGATCAGATCTTTGGTGTTGTCCCCATCCGATCCAATTCCAAATTCGTCATTAATGGCTCTGAGAAGCTGTATAGAATTCAAGTTTGGATTAAAGATATAAGCAGCTTTTGTGTTGTTCTCCAGATTTTCGAGAAACGCCCGGCAGAGTGTAGTCTTGCCGGTTCCCACCTCCCCGGTAATTTCAACAAAACCGTCACCCTGGATTAATGCATAGGTGAGATGGGCAAGAACCTCTTCATGGCTTTTGCTCAAAAAGAGGTAGGCAGGGTTAGGAACAAGCTTAAACGGTCTTTCCCTGAAACTGAAAAAGTTTTTGTACATTTGTGCGCCTCGAATTTGGAGCTTTTTACTTTGCCGTCGAATTTTGACTTTTTAATAGCTCATTATTATTAACAATTTGAGCAAAATGTTCAATTTGACGCATTAGTAAAAAGTCTTTTGTGAGCGACTTTGAACCTATCACGGCATCCTGGTTTCCACGACCATGAAAACGGATTTCATACATGATTGTTTGTCCAACATGTGATTGATTGTTTCGTAAAAAGTCAATAAAATGACTTTATAACTTGAAAAGCGTTTAAATTAAGGCTATTATCATTGGAACTTTTGAAAAGCAAACAATGATTTTTGTAATGGTTCAGCCACTGAGTTACTAACATGCCGGTATATGAATATACAGCCTTGGATACAAAGGGGAAGACAGTTTCAGGGATAATTAATGCTGAAAGCTCCGGTACAGCCCGTCAGAAGTTGCGTGCATCCAGAAACTTTCCTGTCTCTATTAAAGAAGTGCGTGATACTGCCGCAATAAAAGCTCCTTCGTCTGTTTCAATTATACGCTATTTTGCACGTGTCAAACCGTATGAAGTTTCAATGATGACACGACAACTGGCAACTTTAGTAGGAGCCGGATTCCCGCTTGTATCGGCTTTAGATACCTTAATACCACAAACCAGATCTCAAGTTTTCAAAAAAATACTGGCAAAGATCAAGGATTCAATCGTGGAAGGAAACAGCTTTGCCCAATCTTTGTCTTTGTATCCTGGAACTTTTTCCTCGCTATATGTGAATATGGTCATGGCCGGTGAAACTTCCGGAGCACTTGAGATCGTTTTAGAACGGCTTGCTGATATCACCGAAAAACAACAGGCCTTAAAACATCGTATTAGATCAGCTCTGGCTTATCCGATTTTAATGTCCCTTATCGGAACACTTGTTCTATTTCTTCTTCTGACATTTATTGTTCCCAGTATAACTTCAATTTTTGCAGACATGAATCAGACCCTTCCTGCCCCTACGCTTTTTCTTATCAGTATAAGTAATTTTTTCAAAATATACTGGTGGATCATATTTATCGTGATCGGATTGATGCTTTTAACCTTGCGCATGACAAAAAAGACCGTGAAAGGTCATTATTTTTTTGATAAAATTAAACTCCTTTTGCCCGGTTTTGGAATTTTAACCAAGAAACTGGCTGTAGCCCGCTTTGCCAGGACCCTGGGTTCGCTTCTTGAAAACGGGATTTCCATGTTGCCGGCACTTGGAATCGTAAAGAATATAGTAGAAAACGTGTTAATTGCTGATATAATTGAAGAAGCTTCACAAGAGGTCGGAAAAGGACAGGGACTGGGCTCGGCTTTAGCGGAAAGTAAAATATTTCCCGATCTTTCCATCCAGATGATTAAAGTCGGAGAACAAAGCGGAGAATTGGAAGCCATGTTGAACAAAATTGCAGATGTATTTGAAAATGAGGTGGAAACGAGCGTGATGAGCATGACATCACTCCTTGAACCCGTTATGATATTAATTATGGGCATTATTGTCGGTTTCATTGTCCTTTCCATATGCTTACCGATTTTTGAAATGAACCAGCTTGTCAGGTAACAGCGAGTACGGATGGGGAAAAAATGAAGAATAAAACTTTTTTAAAACAATCAGACTATCGTGGATTTACGCTTATTGAATTAATGGTTGTCATCGTAATTTTGGGGATACTTGCAGGGCTTATCATACCCAGAATAATGGGACGGCCTGAAGAGGCAAAGCGGCTTAAAGCAAAGATGCAGATCGAGAGCCTGGAGACGGCCCTGAGATTATATAAACTCGATAACGGCATGTATCCGGATACCGAACAGGGTTTGCAGGCACTTATTGAGCAGCCTGAAAACGGGATAGTCCCGAAGAACTGGCGCAAGCAGGGTTATCTTGAAAAAGGGAGGCTTCCGAAAGATCCTTGGGGGAATGAGTTTGTCTATCTTTCCCCGGGTGCGCATGATGATTATGACATTATTTCATATGGTGCGGACGGAGTCCCGGACGGAGAAGACAAGAACAAGGATATTAACAGCTGGGAAATCGAATAGTTTCCAACCGGAAATGTTTTTTCCCCCATATCCGCTAAACCACCCAGTGTCCATCCATAAATGAGGATTTTTGTTTAAGATCAAGGCATGTGAAAAAAATAACCACATGCATATGTTTATTATTCCGAGGATTATTTTTTGAACATAACGCAGAGATTGGGCAAAAAGACCATTTATGGATGGACACTACCTATATTCTTACCAGAAACATGACACTTAAATTCAGGCGAAACAAAGGTTTCACTCTTATCGAGCTAATAGTGGTTATTTCTTTGATCAGCCTTATGCTTTTTTTTGCCATTCCACGATTCCAGGTTGATGTTCTGTCAGACAATACCAATAAAGTTTCACGATGGATTATGCTGAAAGTACATGCTTTAAAAGAAAAGGCGGTTCATGAACAAAAACTTTACGTTTTGCACCTGAGTTTGGATTCAAATAAGCTGTGGGTAACCAGCGATATTATGTCAGAAGAAGAGCTTCAAACCGCGGCGTTAAATGGCTACGAACTGCCGGAAAATATAAAACTGCTTGATGTTGAATATCCGGATGAAGAAAAAATATCAGTTGGTCGGGCTGATATTTATTTTTATAAAAAGGGATACTCAGATAAGGCAATTATCCATATCTCCAATAACGATAATGAACTACTTTCTTTGCTTGTCGAACCTTTTCTATCTCGTGTTTGTCTATATAATAAATATATAGAATTTGAAGATTGACGGTCTCGTAAAAAGTCCAACTTCTGCGTTGTGCTGCATTTCGTAATCATTCAACGTACGAAAAGTACGCCTCATGATTACAAAA
>RCNF010004366.1_pt1 | contig 11912 bp, 15 predicted proteins | sample 2041311 | NCBI WGS metagenome assembly RCNF01 (sample SAMN09708228, study PRJNA481090) | Marine sediment metagenome, whole genome shotgun sequencing project. | biome: marine sediment; feature: ocean; material: sediment; isolation source: Sewage treatment plant 2 marine sediment (STP2) ... | reverse complement strand
TTTTCCCCACACACCGTTTCTAATACCCTTAAGGAGTAAACAGTGGCTGAACAACCTCTAGCAATTAAACCAATTATCGAAATTGAGGACTTTTCCTCCAATCGACGGTTGCGCGACCTGCCCTGGTGGTTTTTTGCAATTATCCTGATCGCAATTTATGCATTTATAGTCATTTCTACAAATGAGGATTATAATAGCGCATTTAATTTCATAAAATCAGGTTTGATAATAACGGTTAAAACAAGTTTGATTGGATATTTAATAGCAATTGTATTAGGTTTGCTGGCAGGACTGGGTCGTATCTCAAAGAATGTTTTTATCAATAACTTGGCCAGGCTTTATGTTGAACTTATCCGGGGAATTCCGATCTTGGTATTAATATTTTTCATAGCTTTGGTCGGGGTGCCTGTTCTCGTAGATGGGTTAAATAATTTCGGTTTCTGGTTATCTGACCAAGGCCTGGGAATTTTTGGGATAATATTTACCGCCGTCACAAATCAGGATATACCCATGAATTCCAGGGCAATAATTGCACTGGCTGTGACCTATGGTGCCTATCTGGCAGAAATATTCCGGGCAGGAATTCAGTCTATCACCAGAGGTCAGATGGAAGCTGCCAGGTCTGTGGGCATGAGCTACGGCCAGGCAATGCGCTATGTGATCCTTCCCCAGGCTATCCGTAATGTACTGCCTGCTCTTGGAAATGATTTTGTGGCTATGGTGAAAGATTCCTCCCTGGTTTCTGTACTTGCTGTCCGTGATATAACTCAGGTTTCCAGATTATATGCTGGAAGCACATTCCGTTTTCGAGAATCCTATGTAACTCTGGCAGTGATGTATCTGACCATGACCGTGGCTTTGTCCCTTGTAGTGCAGTTCATAGAAAGGCGGTTAAAAACCCATGATTGATCATGATCATATTATAGAAGTCAAAGATCTTTATAGATACTTTGATGAAATTAAAGCTGTTGATGGGGTTTCCCTTAATGTTGAGCGTGGAAAAGTTGTGGTTGTGATCGGTCCTAGTGGTTCTGGAAAATCTACATTGCTGCGCTGCATCAATCATCTTGAAACTCCTACCAGTGGGGAAATTTGGATCGATGGTGAAAGATTAACCCATGCAGCCAAACAAATCAACGAGATCCGGGCTGAGATTGGGATGGTTTTTCAATTATTTAACCTCTTTCCCCATTTAACCGTCCTAGAAAACGTTACTCTGGCTCAAAAAGTGGTCCGTGGTCGCTCAAATGAAGAAGCAGAAACAATTGCTATGGAACAACTTCAAAGGGTAGGTATTCCGGAGAAAGCTGATGTTTTTCCAGCCAATTTGTCGGGAGGACAACAGCAGCGAGTTGCCATTGCCCGGGCTTTGGCGATGAATCCAAAGATCATGTTATTTGATGAACCGACCAGTGCCCTTGATCCGGAAATGATCAAAGAAGTACTGGATGTAATGCTCGACCTGGCCCAGGAAGGCATGACCATGGTTTGTGTCTCCCACGAGATGGGTTTTGTGAGATCAGCAGCTGACGAAGTGGTATTTATGGATTTCGGAAAAGTGGTTGAACATACCACTCCTGATGGTTTGTTTAATAACCCGCAGCATGACCGAACTAAACTTTTCCTGAGTCAGATTCTGGAACATTAGGAACTGTCAGATAAAAATATTGGTCTGATTTTCTTTAGAAAACCATCTTATTCTCCATATTAAGGATCTGATTATGACCAGAAAAGATGGACGAAACAATAATCAAATTCGTCCTGTTAAATTTGTGTTAAATTACGTTGATTATCCCGAAGGATCTGTTCTAATATCAGTTGGAAAAACCCGGGTTCTATGTAATGTCAGTATTGAAGATCAAATACCAGTCTGGATGGAAAAAAACGATCATTCGGGAGGTTGGATCACAGCGGAGTATGCTTTACTCCCCCGATCAACAACCACTAGAGTGAAAAGGGAAACCAGAGGTTTAAGCGGAAGGACCCAGGAAATCAAGCGATTAATTGGAAGATCACTCCGGGCGGGGTTTGATCTCAGTTTGCTGGGAAATCGAACCTTTATTGTGGATTGTGATGTACTACAAGCAGATGGAGGAACACGGACAGCAGCCATTACAGGAGGATATGCTGCACTCAGGCTGGCATTAAAAACTTTAGTGGAAACGGGATCCATCTCTCCGGATGTATTTTTATCACCCATAGCAGCCATCAGCGTGGGAGTTCTTTCTGGAAAACCCGTTCTAGACCTGAATTATTTTGAGGATGCTCAAGCAGAGGTTGATCTTAATGTCGTGATGAATCAGGAAGGGGAATATGTTGAGATCCAGGGCACCGCAGAAGGATCGACATTCTCCCAAGTGGATTTGAATTCGATGTTGGAATTAGCAGGAACTGGTATCCAGCAGTTGATTTCCAGTTATATTTCCACTCTGTAACAAAAAAATCCCCGTGATCCGTTTCCGGCTGCGGGGATTTAAGTATAGGACTGATATCTTTTACTGCTGAGGAGTCTCGGGTGGAATTGAGGGTGGCTGATTTGTTAGTGATTGAATATACTCGATATATTCTAGAGGAAGAACAGGTTCGGTTGGAACAAATGAAGCCCAGTCCTCATATATATCTGGTTGGTACTCGAGCCTTTTTCCTGCTAACCACTCACTAAATGCCACATTTCGGGCTTGTTCATATTCTGATGCATTCAACGGGATCAGATCTCTACCCAGGGATTGAAGTATATGCCAGCCGAAATCCGTTTCCACCAGATCACTTATTTCGCCTACCTCGAGTGAAAAAGCAGCCTCTTCAAAAGGCGAAACCATCATACCTCGGGGAAACCAACCTAGATCTCCTCCGCTATCTTTGTTAGTATCATCTTTAGAGTATTCAGCAGCCAAGGAAACAAAATCTTGTCCATCGGCCAGTTTGTCAGCTACTTCTTTCGCAGTCTCTTCATTTTCCATTAAGATATGGCGAATCCAGATTTGCTCTTGAGTTCTCTCAATATCGGAAGTAACTTCTTCAATAACCTTCCTTCTGAGTACAGACATCTCCACAATATCTCTAAGAGTCTTTTCTGTAATTCCTGCGCTAATTTTAATACTGTCTAAAAATTGGTTATAGTTTTCAACAAATAATTCTTCAGAATATTCTGTGGGGACAAGCAGAGGAGTTGGTGTAGGATCAGATTCACCCTCTGAAGGGTTCTCAGCCAGGGGAGTGTTTGTTGGAGGTGTATCTTGCTCCACCTCGGGGGCAGTGGTTGGCGGGACAAGTGTCATCTGTTTTGGAGTTAGAGTGGAAGCCTGGGGTTGTGCGTCAGTGGGGATGGGTGTTGGGGTTCCATCACTAAAGAAGCCAAATGCCTGCTGGATTTCCTGATCTAAAAGATTGTCATCTACTTCGATACTCATTTTTTCAGCTTCTACTCTAATAATGAGATCATCGCTCAGTATTTGAACGACCCCTTCACCAACCAAAATTGGCTGTTGGAGCTGGGTGACTGCGAGCATCAAATCTTGTTCGAAATAAGTATAAATTTCGGGTGACCCACCTAATTGCTGGAATGTTTGAAGTATTTGATCAATCTGCCCAATTTTGTTTCTTCTTTCCCATCTAACCTGTTGATCAAATTCTACGGCGTTAATCGAATGGGACTCCAATTTAATGACCGTAGTTTTGGGTTTTAGGACATAATTATCGAGAACAGCATAGGCAATCAAACTAAAGACGATTACCAGGACGACAATTGTGGAAATAATGATTATCTTTTTTTGTCGATCTTCTCTTTCTTTCTGGGCCAAAAATTTTTTATTTTGCGGCATGGTTGTTTCCGTTTATTTGTCTAATGAGTTTTATTAACTGAGAGAACCCTAGCGGAGAGATTCTCCTGTAAAGGGAAGAAGTGCCAGGTGGCGTGACCGTTTGATTTCCCGGGCAAGCATACGTTGGTGTTTTGCGCAGGTACCGGTCTGCCGGCGGGATCGGATTTTTCCATGATCGCTGACGAATCGGCCCAATGTCTCTATATCCTTATAATCGATAGTCATTTTTGGGTTTGCACAAAACCTGCATTCTCTTTCCCGATCATATCTCTCTCTGTCGTATCTTTTTCTTTCTCTTTCTGCCATCTTAAACTCCTTAAATGTAGTTCACATTCAATTTTAATGTTAAAAGGGATATTCATCCTCAGAAGGCAATCCTTCGTTTAGCTCTGGACCTGGTTCATCGGTTTTTCTGTCCAGCATAACCATTTCCTGTGCGATTACTTCTACAGATGAATGATTATTTCCGTCATCATCTTGCCACTGTCGGGTGTGCAACCGACCTTCGATGTACACCTGCTGCCCTTTGGATAGATACATATTTCTGCTAACTTTCCCCAGGCAACAATATTAAACCATTCGGTTTCCGATTTCTTTTCGCCATCCGAAGACTTCCAGCTGCGGTTTACAGCTACCTGTAACTTGGTTAATGGACGGCCAGACGGAGTATAACGCATCTCTGGTTCTTGACCCAATCTTCCGATGAGCATTACTTTATTCAGACCTCTGGTCATGGAAAGACTCCTTAATGAGAAATACTTAATCCAGTTGATATTTTTCCAACAATCAAATTAGGATTTCTCTGATCCTGATTAATTAATCATCTCGATTGATAATCAGGAAACGTAAAATGGTTTCTTGAAGGCCAAAATTGCGTTCAAGACCGGCAACGGCAGTTGGATCTAATTTTAGATTGAACAGGAAATATAGACCTTCTTTTTGTTTGCGGATCAGGTAAGCGAATTTTTGCCTTCCCCACTCTTCAAAAGCTTCTATGGATCCCCCTGCATCGGTTATCCAGCTTTTTATTTTGTCTACAACTTCCGCAGTTGCTTCTTCATCAATTTCCGGGGTAACAATAATAACGAGTTCGTAATCTCGCATCATATCCTCCTTTCCTCGGGGTTGTCTCCAGACTGTGTGGTCGGCACGCCAGAAACGGAAAGTAAATTTGTTAAATGACCGAGTGAGAGTTTAGCACAGATAGATATATTTGGGAAGGGCGACGGAGGGGATGGGAGATTATCAAAACCTGTATGATAAATCTATTTCTATTTGGGGGGATATCGAATCAATACAGTCCCCAATCCACGGCTCCGTCCTCCATAAATGAGCGGTCCCAAGCTTCCCGACCCATCTCAATTGTGGTTGGAATTCCAAGGATTTCTTCGGATGTGCTTCGGCAGGTTTCCATCAGCTGGGGAGCGTATGGGCAAAAGGGAGTGGTGAAGATCATAGTTACATGAGCTTTATCTTCCAGGATTTCAACATTTCTTACTAATCCCAATTGAATGATGTTCAAGCCTAGTTCTGGATCCATCACACTTTGCAATCCCGTGTGCAATGTTTCTGCTAATTTCGAATCTGTACTATCGATCTGCCAACTTTTAAAAACCATTGTTAACCTTCTTGGGTTATTTTCTCTATCAAATATTTACACTGTTTATCGCCATCGAGAATACATTCAATCCGCTTTGTTGTTGTGGCTGTAAAATGAGCTATGAGTTCCTGATCAAGTATACAGATCTCAGGAAAATCTTCACCAATATGATGGTAAGGACAGCTTGCTTCCACAAGATAAAAATATCCATTTTCTTCCTGCAAATTGACCACAAATCCTTCAGCGGTCAGTATTTTTTGAAGAAGATGAAGCCGCTCTTCCAGGGACAAATCCTCCAGGTCAATATCCTGTGTTAATTCACTTGTAATTCCTTCAGCCATTTCCTGGAAAATTTCTGTCAGTGCTTTTTCCGAAAGATTTGTTTTCAGATGTTCCAGTAAACGCAGTGTTAATTGCAGATATCGTTGGGGGAATTGTTCCATTCCCTTGTTGGTTAAACTGTAGACTAAACGGGGTCTTCCGACGCCATGTCTCTCTTCTTCGGACTGTATTAAACCTTCCGCTTCTAATTTCGTGACATGGTGGCGAACTGAAATGGGATTAATATCCACAGCTTCAGCTAATTCGTTCACAGTCCTGCTCTGACTGAGAAGAAGGGTCCGCAGAACTCTTTTTCTGGTGTTTGTGGTCATAAGATTTCCAGGTTGTAAGTCATCTTTCTCAAAAAGTCTATCACTGAAAGAAATAAATGTCAATAATTTATATGATATTTATCCTAAATATTGACTTATTAAAGGAATTATGCTACAATTTTTTCGTTCAAAAAAATGTTCAAAACACAAAAACCAACAACTGGAGCGGATCATAAATGTCTGAGCTGGTAATAAAAAATCTCCACGTAAACGTAGAAGGTACGGAAATCTTAAAAGGTGTGAATCTTACCATTAAATCGGGTGAAGTTCATGCTGTGATGGGTCCAAACGGGACTGGAAAATCTACCCTGGCATATGCCTTAATGGGTCATCCAAAATATAAAATCACAGCAGGTGAAGCAACTCTGGATGGGGAGACTTTATTGGATTTGGATCCCAATGAGCGTTCCAAACTGGGATTATTTCTAGCTTTCCAGTATCCAGTAGCCGTACCGGGCGTTTCCGTGGCTAATTTCTTACGGACGGCTATCAATGCCCATCGTAAGGTGCAAGATCCTGATGACAAAGGCATTTCGATTCCTGAGTTCAGAAAATTGTTAAAGAAAAGAATGGCACTTTTAGAGATGAATGAATCTTTTGCTGGAAGATACTTGAATGATGGTTTTTCCGGTGGAGAGAAAAAGAGGGTTGAGATTTTACAAATGGCAACCTTAGAACCCAAATTTTCGATCCTGGATGAAACAGATTCTGGACTAGATATTGATGCCTTAAAGATTGTGGCTGATGGTGTAAATACAATTAGCAATAAAGACCAGGGTATCGTAGTGATTACCCATTACCAGAGAATATTAAATTACATCAAGCCGGACTTTGTTCATGTGATGCTGAACGGTATGATTGCAGAATCAGGCGGTCCTGAGCTGGCTCTCCGTTTGGAAGAAGAGGGGTATGAGTGGCTGCGGGAGAAGCACGCTGCTTAATTTATTTCTCCGAGTAAAACCCAGCGTAAGGTTTAGGAGTATTTCTCATGGCGAGTGACGAGAAAATATTAGATAGTATTGATGGTTACAAATATGGTTTCAGCGATCCTGAAGTCCATGTCTTTAAGAGCAAGAAGGGATTGGACAAGGAAATCGTTGAGCAGATATCGCAGATGAAAGGTGAACCGGAATGGATGCTCAAATACCGGTTAAAAGCTCTGGAACACTTCGAAAAACGCCCAACACCTACCTGGGGTCCAGATCTCTCTACCCTGGATCTGGATGAAATCTATTATTATGTAAAGCCAACTGTGCAGGAAGAATCATCCTGGGATGATATTCCAGATTCTATTAAGAACACCTTTGATAAACTGGGAATTCCAGAAGCAGAGCAAAAATTTCTAGCCGGCGTGGGTGCTCAATATGAATCAGAGATGATTTATCACAGCATTCAGGATCAGCTAGCCGAACAAGGGGTCATCTTTAAGAGTATCGAAAATGGTCTTCGAGAACACCCTGATTTGTTCCGGGAATATTTTGGCACAGTGATTCCGTATTCTGATAATAAATACGCAGCATTAAACAGTGCAGTCTGGTCTGGAGGATCATTTTTATACATTCCCCCGGGATTAAAGGTAGACTTGCCACTTCAGGCGTATTTTAGATTGAATGTTGCCAATATCGGTCAATTTGAAAGAACCATTATCATTGCTGATGAAGGATCCCAAGTGCACTATGTGGAAGGATGCACCGCTCCCACTTATACTACTGATTCATTACATAGCGGTGTGATTGAAATTATTGTGAAAAAAGATGCCCGGGTTCGCTACACAACTATTCAGAACTGGTCCCATAACGTCTATAACCTGGTGACGCAGCGGGCTAGGGTTGAAGAAAACGGAACTATGGAATGGGTAGATGCCAATCTGGGATCGAAAATAACCATGAAATATCCTTCCTGCATGCTGATGGGAAAGGGAGCTCATGGAGAGATCCTATCAATTGCATTTTCAGGGAAAGGGCAGCACCATGATACCGGCGGTAAAGTCATTCACCTGGCACCAGATACAACCAGCAAGATCATTTCTAAATCGATCAGTAAAGATGGAGGAAGAGCTTCCTACCGGGGATTATTGAGGGTTAATCGAGGTAACACGAATGTCAAATCCAATGTGGTTTGTGACGCGCTGCTCCTGGATGAGAACTCCCGATCTGATACCTATCCTTATATTGAGATTGACGAACAAGATGTCACAATTGGTCACGAAGCTTCTGTTTCCAAAGTAGAAGATGAACAGCTGTTTTATCTGATGAGCAGAGGTTTAACTGCAGAAGAAGCCACCAGTATGGTTGTGTCAGGATTTATTGAGCCTCTGGTGAAAGAACTACCAATGGAATACGCGATTGAAATGAACCGTTTGATCCAGCTTCAAATGGAAGGATCAATCGGTTGATGAAGGAAACTTATGGCAAGAAAACAACCTGAAAAGAGATTTGGTTTTTCCCGCGATATGATTGTGGATTCGGATCAAGTTCCTGCTGTACTGCGGGAATATCGATCTAATGCCTGGCGGGTCTTCCAGGAACTACCGTTTCCAACTTTAAAGGATGAAGCCTGGAGCAGGACATCTCTTACGGGATTTGATTTTAATAAAATCCAATTACCGAATGGTAAAGTGTTTTCCGGACCTATCGGCGGTAGAATTCTAACCGATAAGTTTCTTAAGGGAAAATCAACCGCTCTTATCAGTCCAACAGGAGTGGAAATAAATCAAACAACGGATCTTAAGGAAAAGGGAGTACTTTTCTTGAGCTTATCCGAAGCTGCCGAAAATTACCCTGAATTAGTGAAAAAAGTACTCGGAAAGACCATTTCCCCACAAGATGGAATATTTGCAGCCGCCACGGGAGCTTTTGCTAAACAGGGACTTTTTATCTATGTTCCTAAGGGCGTTCAGGTAGGTGAGCCCCTTATCAGTATTGGAACTGCCCCCTGGGAAGATACTGCCCACTTTTTCCAGTACTTGATCTACCTGGAGGAAGGATCCTCATTAACTTATATTCATGAATCTCTTTCTCCTCAAGATAGTTCGCAACCCTCTCTGGTCGGAGAGAATTTAGAAATTTTTGTAGGTAAAAATGCAAATTTAAAATTTGCGGAAATTCAATCATACGGTGATAAGGTATGGTCGTTTGCTCATAAAAAAGCCCTTGTTGACAGAGATGGCTACTTGGAGTGGCAAATTGCTGCGCTGGGATCTCACCTCTCTAAACATTTTATTTCCCTTGACTTAATTGGAGAGGGAGCTGAAGGACGAGTGTCCGGACTGTTTTTTGCGGATAAGAACCAGCATCTATCCTACAATACTATTCAGCGCCATCTTGCTCCCCGGACTACGAGTGACCTGCTCTTTAAGGGTGCATTAGAAGGGAAAAGTCGTTCAGTCTGGAGAGGAATGATTTATGCAGCTCCCGGCGCGCAGCATATTGATGGTTATCAAGCAAATCGAAACCTGATTCTAAACAAAGGTGCCAGATCTGATTCCATTCCTGGATTAGAAATTCTTAATAATGATGTCCGCTGTACTCATGGATCTACAGTGGGGAAAATTGACCAGGAGCAGTTGTTTTACTTGCTCTCTCGTGGTATTCCCTATTTAGAAGCAGAACAGTTGATTCTTCAAGGATTCTTTGATGAGATTTTTTCAAGGTTCCCAGCACCAGATTTGGGTGAGGCTCTTTGGAATAACATTAATAACAGAGTAACGTTAAAGTAAATCCACCATTAAGTAAGCAGTACTATTCACATTTCAGAGAAGCCTGATAGAATGGGTTTGATTATAAATTGGACGGAGGACACCTTGGCATCTATTCCTTTTTCTTCACCACCTATAAATGATAAAAAATTTGATATTGGCGATCACGTAGAAGTACTATGCGATCATGATAATGAGGATGATCGGGTTCGTGATTGGCTGGAAGGTGTGGTTGTTAAGAGAGGACATAAAAAAGTAGCAATCCAATTTCACAAAAATGTGTACTTGACTGATGGTTGGATGGTGCCTGATCGTGTTTTATGGTGTGCTATATCCTCCCAGAATATTCGCAGACCGATGAAGAAACGACGGTCAAAATCCTAAAAGATATCTCAATTGAATATTGATCTGGAGTTATTGTTCCATGTCCGCAAAAACGACAACAGGTTTTGATGTTCAGCAGGTACGGAAAGATTTTCCTATCCTATCCAGGGAAGTTCATCCCGGAGTTCCGCTAGTTTACCTGGATTCCGCCGCAACGAGCCAGAAACCTGAGACTGTTCTGCAGGCAATGGATCAATATTATCGTGAAAGCAATGCAAATATACATCGTGGCATCCACAAACTAGCTGAGGAAGCGACCTTTGCTTACGAATCAGCCAGAGAGAAGATTACAAAATTCATTCAAGCTCCCTCAGTAATGCAGCTGATTTTCACGCGAAATACTACCGAAGCTATCAATCTGGTTGCTTATTCCTGGGGTAGAACCAATTTATCTGCAGGGGATCATATTCTGCTGACAGAAATGGAACATCATTCTAACCTGATTCCTTGGCAGCTTCTAGCTTCAGAGAAAGATCTCGTTCTGGATTTCATTCCAGTAACACCTGATGGGCTTTTGGATCTTGATGAGTACAAGAAATTGTTAAAGTTTGAGCCAAAACTACTTGCTGTTACTCATATGTCGAATGTTCTAGGAACGATTAATCCCCTGAAAGAAATTCTCAACGATGCAAAAGCTGTTGGTGCAGTGACTGTTGTTGATGGAGCACAGGCTGTACCCCATTTCCCTGTAAATGTAGCTGAACTTGATCCTGATTTTTATGCTTTTTCTGCCCATAAAATGTGCGGCCCAACTGGCATTGGCGCACTTTACGGACGAAAGGAATTACTCGAAAAAATGCCGCCGTTTCTTGGTGGTGGTGAGATGATTAAACGGGTTGAGCTCAGGTCGTTTAAAACAAATGATTTACCCCATAAGTTTGAAGCAGGAACTCCTGCTATTGCCGAAGGTGTTGGTTTTGGCGCAGCAGTGGATTACCTTGTGGACCTGGGAATGGATCAAATTGAAGAACATGAACGATTATTGACAAACTATACGCTGGAAAAATTGCAGGAAATTCCCGATCTTACTGTATTGGGTCCCACTGCAGATAAAAAAGGTGGAGTCATCTCTTTTCATATAAAGGATATTCATGCACATGATGTTGCCCAAATTCTGGATGGAGATGGTATTGCTGTGCGGGCTGGTCATCATTGCGCACAACCTCTACATACCAAATATAACCTTCCAGCAACGAGTAGAGCAAGTATGTACCTCTATAACACGGTTGAAGAGGTGAATCGATTTGTTGACGGGATCCAGAAGGTTATAGATATATTTGAATAGTTTGATTTTATAGGAAAAACAATGGAAGATTTTTACCGGGAACTGATTATTGAAAGGTATAAAACTCCTCACTTCAGGGGAGAGTTAGATCCTAGTGATATAACCTATGAGGATGACAATCCCACTTGTGGAGATCATATCAGGATTGACGTTCGTTTGGATGAAAACCAAATTGTGACGGAAGCTGTATTTAGCGGGGAAGGATGTGCAATTTCAATGGCAGCTGCAGATTTGATGTTGGAATCTATTATTGGTAAATCAATCGAAGATGTGAAAGAATTAGTGAAAGAAGATATTCTAGATATGCTTGGAATTGAATTAGGTCCGACCCGGTTAAAATGTGCATTACTGCCTTTAAAGGTGTTAAAAGCGGGAATATACGGAGTGGGAGAGACAGATACACAAGGATAAAATAAAATTATTTATACAAATTTTGAAATAAAACCTCATTTTTACTTGATGAGGTTTTATT
>RCNF010002248.1_pt1 | contig 11915 bp, 7 predicted proteins | sample 2041311 | NCBI WGS metagenome assembly RCNF01 (sample SAMN09708228, study PRJNA481090) | Marine sediment metagenome, whole genome shotgun sequencing project. | biome: marine sediment; feature: ocean; material: sediment; isolation source: Sewage treatment plant 2 marine sediment (STP2) ... | reverse complement strand
TGAATATTTATCCATCCGTTCTCGCTATCCTTACACAAAGCATCATTAGAGGTAAAAGTAACGTCAAGGCCTAATACTGTTATAACTCTTGTAGTAACTGTACAACCTATTTTTGTTTGTGTTACAGTGTATACACCCGGGCCATCAACCTGAATAGATTGTGTATTCCCTACAGGTGTTCCATTTTCGTCCACCCATTCATATACATTATATCCATCATGACCAGATATCGTTATTGTATTATTACAAAAAGCTTCTTCATACTGACAAGAACTGGTATCAACAAAAAGATCCATTGAGCCTACACTAGGTAAACCACATCCGGTAATACCATTGAGTCCAGGTTGTCCGGTAATATTTTCACCAGAAGTTTCTCCATCATAATATGAGGTTATGCTATTTTCTAATAAGTTGGTACAGGCATCTGTATAATCAAAACAATCATCAGAAGCTGTTACCTGATATCTAATATCATAGGCAGCATTATTAGGATCTGATTCTCGAACTACTAATGAATTCTCTATATCAAATCGCAATTCTCTTGTAGCTGAATTAAATGTATAGGTAACACCCGTTGGAAGCTGAATTGAACTTTCATCAAGAGTTACATTAATTGGCAACGTATTTAAAATATAAGTATTTTCAGCATTGTCAGTTCCTATATTTTGAAAATTTATATCATACCAAACCGTAGCCCCTAAAGGAACTGGAGATTGATTTGTAATTATATTTCCGGAAGTGTCTTCTACACTAGTAATAACTTGTAGAACAGGTTCAATTATATTGATTGCAAATGTGTTTAGAAAAGTAAAGATCCAGTCACCACCAACATTATTGGTAACTTGAACCGTAGCTCCTGTTTCATTATTTCCAATTAAGGAATTTCCCGGATTTAAATCGGTTAAATTTAATAGTTTCTGATCCCAACCTAAGGTATTGGTACTATTTAAGTTACGAGCTGATACAATAACGCCGTTATCTGTTATTTTACTGTTAAAAAAGTTATTCGCTGGGCTTTCAGCGTCATATAGGTTCGTAAAACTGGCGTTACCATCTGCCTTAAAACGCATGTGATCTCCTACAAGTCCTAAATCGCCTTCCATTGCTGCTACTCCAACTCTACCTTCTACCGGCCCTAGTGGAGGTGTCACAAATCCTGAATAACTAAAATCCACCTGATTATTAGGCGAATTTGTCACCGCTGAAAAACCATCAAATGTCGAAATAAATTTTCGAGATTCTGTCGCGTCTTCATAAACAAGTACCAATGACCAACCGGCTGAATTTTGTGTGCCTAGCGTACTTGTGACGTCAGCAACAAAATAATTTCCATTTGGGTTGGTATTTATCTGTACAATGCTTGTAACATCTTTATAATATATTAAATCTAAATTTTCTCTTTTCACAGGATCAGTTATATCAGCCGTAATTATCTGATAAGCTCCACCGGGTATTTTAAATTTAACCACATTATTTGCCGGTGTTGTTGGAGCTGAATATGCACCCCAATATAGGCCCGCATAAACTACCCGATTACAAGAGCTTGTAGTAAAATTAGCACTACTTGAGCTATAGGTTTGGATCTCCATCTATATCAACATAAACCATATTGATATTGTTATTAAGGTCGGTGCCGTAATAAGGTGTATCACTACTCGGACCTAAAATAGAATTTCCTATAATGGTGAGATCTCCATTGATACCTGATGTTTCGTATCGTTTTTCAAATGGTACTGTAGTTTGAGCATTGCCAATTAGGGGTAAGAATAGTAATGCTAATAGCAATAAAAGTGTTACATAAATGAATGTACACTTTTGTGTAGTCTGGGTTGATTTCATAGACATAAGTGTTTAGCGATTGTTTGCATAAAACGTTTTGTTTTTCAATATATTATGAATAATGTTTAATAAAATTTTTTAATCATTCATATGGTTGTTGTATTCATACAACAACCTTACAAAAGTTTTTCCCAGTCTAAAAAAAGAAAATATTTGAGGTTTGATATTAAAAAGAGAAGATAAGTATCTGCGAAACTTATAATGTAATACGTTTAAACTTTTTGAAAGCTGTTTTTTATGATTGATAAAAACACGTACAATAAAATGATGAAAGGTATTGCAACAAATTGTAATAGAATTAATAAAACTATTGATAATAACATAAATATGAGCTCAACAGCATTATTTTTGATTGAAATGTTTTTAAATTTTAGTGAAAAGAGCGGAATGTTTACATTCATCAAAACACTTAAAACTAGGGTTGTGATAATTAAAAAATATTTATTGGTTATCAGTTCTTTTAAAAAAGTAATATCACTGTAAAGTAATATCACAGGCAATGAAAGTACAAACAATGCCATAGCTGGTGTTGGCAATCCAATAAAATAAGCTGATTGACGCTCATCAATATTAAATTTAGCCAGCCTATAGGCAGCTGTCACTGTTAGTAATAATCCGATAAATGGTAATGGATGGATTTTCAATCCGGCCAAGGTCATTGATGCCGTATCTTCCAGGGTCATCCAATTACCTATTTCACATGATAATCCGTCCGTCCAGTCTTTATGAATAGACCTCATAAACAATTGAAACATCACAATGCCGGGCACTACCCCAGAGGTTACCATATCTGCTAATGAGTCTAATTGAATTCCAAATTCAGATTGCACTTTAAGTAATCTGGCCAAAAATCCATCAAAAAAATCAAAGAATATACCTATTAAAACAAAAATTGCGGCTTCAACTAATCTATCAGAAACAGCTAACATAACGGCAATTACTCCTGCAAAAAGATTTAACGAAGTAATAATATTGGGGATGTGTCTTTTGATATTGCTATTTTTTTGTTCGGTAAATTTAAAGAAATAAAACATATTTTTCTTTTTAATTGTTATGTTAATAAAATGTTATGATACTTTTTTATATTTTACCGCGAAGTATTACTTTAGCACTTGTGCTAAATATTAAGATTATTGATGGGGAAACAAGTAACATATACAGAAGATAATATAAGATCGTTAGACTGGAAAGAGCATATCAGAATGCGTCCAGGTATGTATATTGGTAAATTAGGAGACGGTTCTTCTCCTGATGATGGCATTTATATATTGATAAAAGAAGTCCTTGACAACTCTATTGATGAGTATGTGATGGGTGCTGGTAAGACCATTGAGATCTCAGTAAAGGACAAAACAGTAACCGTAAGAGATTATGGTCGTGGTATCCCACTGGGAAAAGTTGTTGATGTGGTTTCTAAAATGAATACCGGTGGTAAGTATGATTCCAAAGCCTTTAAAAAGTCTGTTGGACTGAATGGTGTTGGTACAAAAGCAGTAAATGCGCTATCTTCTTATTTTAAGGTTCAGTCTATCAGAGATGAAAAAAGTAAAATTGCCGAATTTGAACAAGGTAATTTAACGATTGATGACGAAATTCAACCTTCAACGTTAAGAAAAGGAACCAAAGTAAGTTTTTCACCCGATATAAGTATTTTTTCTCATTATAAATACCGTAATGAGTACATCATTAAAATGATAAAAAATTACGTGTACCTCAACACGGGATTAACTATTCTTTTTAACGGTGAGAAATATTTTTCTGAAAACGGTTTAAAAGACCTATTAGATGAAAACATTTCTGATGATGATAAATTGTATCCTATTATTCATTTGAAAGGTGAGGACATTGAAATAGCAATTACCCACAGTAAATCTCAATATAGCGAAGAATACCACTCTTTTGTAAACGGTCAGCATACTACACAAGGTGGTACACATCAAAATGTCTTTAGAGAATCTATTGTAAAAACAGTACGTGAATTTTATGGTAAAAATTTTGAGTCTTCAGATATCCGTAAATCAATAGTTTCAGCCATTAGCATCAAAGTAATGGAACCTGTTTTTGAGAGTCAAACCAAAACCAAACTAGGTTCCACTGAAATGGGTGGTGGTTTACCAACGGTTCGTACTTTTATCAATGATTTTATTAAAACTAATCTTGATAATTACCTTCATAAAAACCCGAACGTCACAGAGCAATTGTTAAGTAAAATAATGCAGGCTGAAAGGGAACGTAAAGATTTGTCTGGTATTAGAAAATTAGCTCGAGAACGCGCTAAAAAGGCCAATTTACATAATAAAAAATTGCGCGATTGCAGGGTACATTTAAATGAAATGAAAAAAGACAATCGCTTGGATAGCACCCTGTTTATAACTGAAGGTGATTCTGCCAGTGGTTCAATTACCAAATCACGCAATGTAAATACCCAAGCTGTATTTAGTTTACGAGGGAAACCCTTGAATTCTTTTGGGATGAATAAGAAAATTGTCTATGAAAATGAAGAGTTCAACCTATTACAGGCGGCCTTGAATATTGAGGATGGCATAGAAAATTTAAGATATAACAATATTGTCATCGCTACGGATGCCGATGTTGATGGTATGCACATCAGGTTATTATTGATCACTTTCTTTTTACAATTCTTTCCAGAATTGATTAAAGAAGGACATTTATACATTTTAGATACCCCCCTATTTAGAGTAAGAGATAAAAAAGATACTCATTATTGTTATTCTGAAGCTGAAAAACAAGCAGCAATTAAAAAATTAAAGGGTAAACCAGAAATGACTCGTTTCAAAGGGTTGGGAGAAATATCACCTGATGAGTTCGCCCATTTTATTGGCGAAAATATACGCCTTGATCCGGTGATGCTGGATAAAGAGATGTCGATAGATCAATTACTCACGTTTTATATGGGTAAAAATACGCCTGACCGGCAAAAATTTATAATAGAGAATTTGAAATTTGAACTTGATATAGTTGAAGAGTTATAATGCAAGAAGAAAGTAACGGATTAGAAAGTAATCAAGAAAGTAAGCCTGCCGAAGAGACCATTACTAAGGTAACTGGCATGTACAAAGATTGGTTTTTAGATTATGCCTCCTATGTAATTTTAGAAAGGGCTGTACCGGCCATTGATGACGGCTTTAAACCTGTACAACGCCGTATTATGCAGTCTATGAAAGATCTGGATGACGGCCGATATAATAAAGTTGCGAATTTAGTAGGTCATACCATGCAATATCACCCTCATGGGGATGCCAGTATTGCAGATGCCATGGTGCAATTGGGGCAAAAAGAGCTGTTGATAGATATGCAGGGTAACTGGGGTAATATCCTTACGGGAGATCGCGCAGCGGCGTCACGTTATATAGAAGCCCGCCTATCAAAATTTGCCTTAGAAGTTGTTTTTAATCCTAAAACAACCGAGTGGCAAGCTTCTTATGATGGCAGAAGAAAAGAACCGATTGATCTGCCTGTTAAATTTCCCTTATTACTGGCACAAGGTGCTGAAGGCATTGCGGTAGGACTCTCGACAAAAATTTTACCTCATAATTTTAATGAACTGATCGACGCTTCTATTAAACATTTAAAAGGGCGTAGTTTTCAATTAATTCCTGATTTTTTAACTGGTGGTATTGCGGATGTTACAAATTATAATGATGGTATAAGAGGTGGTAAGGTTAGAGTACGAGCTAAAATTTCTCAAATTGACAAAAACACTCTGTCTATCAATGAAATACCTTTTGGTACTACAACTTCTAGTTTAATAGACTCTATATTAAAAGCTAATGAAAAAGGTAAGATAAAAATAAAAAAAATAGAAGATAATACAGCTGCCGAAGTTGAAATTTTAGTGTATCTGCCAACTGGTGTTTCGCCTGATAAAACAATAGATGCCCTCTATGCATTTACAAATTGTGAACAATCTATTTCACCCTTAAGTTGTGTTATTCGAGATCACAAACCTGTTTTTATTGGTGTTTCTGAAATGTTAAGAACATCAACAGATCATTCGGTTAACCTCTTAAAACAAGAATTGGAGATTCAGTTAAGTGAATTAGAAGAACAATGGCACTTTGCTTCACTAGAGCGCATCTTTATAGAGAATAGAATTTATCGCGACATTGAGGAAGAAGAAACATGGGAAGGTGTTATTGCAGCTATAGATAAGGGCTTGAAACCTCATATAAAACATTTAAAAAGAGCAGTTACAGAAGAAGATATCGTTCGGTTGACTGAAATAAGAATTAAAAAAATATCAAAATTTGATATTGACAAAGCAAAGCAGCATATAGAAAGTTTGGAAGATAAGATTGCTGAGGTGAAAAATCACCTGAAAAATTTAATTGACTACGCAATCAACTACTTCAAAAATCTTAAAACCAAGTATGGTAAGGATAAAAAACGCAAAACTGAGATCCGTATTTTCGAAGATATCATCGCCACTAAAGTAGCGATGAAAAATGCTAAATTATATGTAAATCGCGAAGAAGGATTTGTTGGAACCTCCTTGCGCCGTGATGAATTCGTTACGGATTGTTCTGATATTGATGATGTGATCGTATTTAGAGAAGATGGAAAAATGATGATCACCAAATTAGATTCTAAAACTTTCGTTGGTAAAAATGTTATTCATGTAGCAGTTTTCAAAAAGAATGATAAACGTACTGTTTACAATATGATCTACCGAGACGGAAAATCTGGCCCTACCTATATGAAACGCTTTGCAGTTACCGGAGTTACCCGTGATAAAGAGTATGACCTCACTGCGGGTAATAAGCTTTCTAAAGTGTTATATTTCTCTGCAAACCCTAATGGTGAAGCTGAAGTTGTAGCCATTCATTTGAGAGCCGTTAAAGGTCTAAAAAAGCTAAAATGGGATATTGATTTCGCTGAATTGGCAATTAAAGGCCGCGGAGTAAGAGGTAATACCGTAACTAAAAATACCGTAAAACGTATTGAACTTAAAGAAAAAGGCATTTCTACTTTAAAACCGCGTAAAATTTGGTTTGATGATACGGTACAAAGATTAAATGTTGATAATAGAGGTGATTTATTGGGGGAATTTACTGCTGAAGACAGATTATTGATCGTTAATCAATCAGGAATTGTAAAAACTATTATGCCTAATTTAAATGCCCATTTTGATGACGACATGATCATCCTCGAAAAATGGACGCCTAACAAGCCATTATCTGCCATACACTATGATGGAGAAAAAGAACGCTATTTTGTAAAGCGTTTTATGATCGACAATCCTAATAAGGAGGAATTGTTTATTACTGAACATCCTAAATCACAACTTGAATTAGTGTCTACAGATTTTAGACCGATGGCTGAGATCATCTTTTCAAAACGCGATGCAGAAAATGAAATTTTAAACTTTGAAGAATTCATTTCAATAAAAGGTATTAAAGCTATTGGTAATCAATTGACTAAAGAAAAAATAAAACAAGTTAATTTATTAGACCCCCTGCCTTATATAGAACCTGAGGTTAATACCGTTGAAGTGATTGATGAAGAAGAAATTCCGAATCATAAAGAAATTTCTGATGATAATTCGGCTCCGGATAAACCAAAGAATGACGGTATTAAACCCTCGACAGAAGACGATGGTCAAATTATTTTATTTTAAACGAAGGAGATATTCGGCTATATGTATCCATTAGATTTTTTTATAAACAGATCTCAAGGTAAATTTTAAATAGATTGCCTATAAAAAGATTGTGACATCACTTAGCGCCCCACAATATAATTATTGTGTCAAAAACTCCACTAATTTAGCAACTACTCTACCCCTATGGCTGATTTGACCCTTCTCAGCCAAGGTCATTTCAGCAAAAGATCTTTCAAATCCCAAAGGTTTAAAAATAGGATCGTAACCAAAGCCTAGCTCGCCCTGTTTTTCATATAAGATCTCCCCTTTGCAAATTCCTTCAAATAAATACTGCTTGCCATGAAGATTTAATGCTATTACAGTAGCAAACTCCGCACTTCTATTGTTTGTTTTTTTAAGCACTACCAGCAGCTTTTGAATATTATCTTCCGGACTACAATTAGCACCGGCATAGCGAGCGGAATAAACTCCTGGGGCACCATCTAGTGCAGCTACTGCTAAGCCTGTATCATCCGCAAAACAATCATATCCGAAGTGTTGTATAACATAATCAGCTTTTAATTGTGCATTCCCTGCAAGCGTTTCAGCCGTTTCCGGTATCTCCTCGTTACAGCCAATGTCAGTAAGGCTTAACAATTTAATAGTGTCTGGAAGTAATTGTTGTACTTCAACCAGTTTATTAAGGTTATTTGTTGCAAATACGAGTTCTAACATAAAGACAAAAATAACAAAAGTATCGCAAAAAATAGATGCTCTTGAAAATTGCTGTCAAAAACTAGTATGAACTTAAGTTAACAGAATAATTTAGTTCTCTATAGTACTTTAAAGACAATTTAAAATGATAATCAACTATAAAAAATATTTCATTTTTTTAGCAAAGAAAATCAGACGTATTTATTACCTTTAAGCTAAGCTGTTTTAAGCTTATTAGAATTTATTACCTTTAAAAAAATTATCAAACAATGCAACAAGGGCAACCGATCGTAATCTATATCATGGGTGTTTCTGGTACCGGAAAAACCACTATTGGTTTGCATTTAGCAGAAGAAACAGGATTGCCTTTTTTTGATGGTGATGATTTTCATTCGGCCTATAATCGCAATAAAATGGCCAGTGGTAAACCGTTAACTGATAAGGATAGGTATAGTTGGTTAGAGGCAATTCGTAGTCATGTTGTAGATCAATTAAATACCAACAGCTGCATTATAGCTTGTTCATCCTTAAAAGACCGATACCGTCAAATGTTGGCAGAGGGCATAGAATCGCAAACCAAATGGGTATTCTTGCATGGTAGTTATAACCTGATATTGGAAAGGATGGGCAAAAGAACAACACATTTTATGCCCACCGCTTTGCTTAAATCTCAATTCGAAACTCTCGAATCGCCCAGGGAGGCGCTAAAAATAGATATACAAAATTCCCCAAGCGACATTGTAACCCAAATAAAACAAGCTTATATATGCCCTAGTGAATTCGGGGTCATAGGATTGGGTGTAATGGGCAAGAGCTTATGCAGAAACGTTGCTTCAAAAGGAATTCGGCTCGCCATGTACAATAGGCACATTCCAAAAACGGAAGAAAATGTCGCGATCAATTTCAAAAATAACTATAAAGAACTAGCCTCAACTAAAGCCTTCGATGATCTAAAAGCCTTTGTAAATTCGTTACAAACTCCCAGAAAAATATTATTGATGGTCAATGCCGGGGCTACTATTGATAGAGTTTTGAGTGACCTGACTCCTTTATTATCTCAAGATGACATTATTATAGACGGCGGAAATTCGCACTATGCTGACACAGAAAGGAGAATTCAATATCTGGAAGAAAAACAAATTCATTTTATTGGTTGTGGTGTTTCTGGTGGTGAAGAAGGTGCATTAAAAGGGCCATCTATGATGCCAGGAGGTAAAAAAGATGCCTACAAAAAAATTGAAAAATATCTTACTAAGATTGCCGCTAATGATAAAGATAGCAAGCCTTGTTGCACTTACATTGGTAAGGGCGGAAGTGGACATTTTGTAAAAACCATTCATAACGGAATTGAATATGTAGAAATGCAACTCTTGGCAGAAGTCTATCATATTTATCGTAAAATGGGCAAAACAGCTTCAGAAATAGCTGCAATACTAAGTGAATGGAAAAGCGAAGTGAATAGTTTTTTATTGGAGATTACAATACGCATATTGACAACCGTTGAAAAAGATGATTTTTTAATCAATAAGATATTAGATAAAGCAGAAAACAAGGGTACTGGCAATTGGGCAACCATTGCCGCAGCAGAATTAGGCGTTCCTACTACTTTGATCGCCTCTTCCCTGTTTGCCCGATATATTTCAAGTTTTAAGGACGAGCGGATCGTGTTAAGCCAGGCTTACAAAAAGAAAGAACACAACATAAAGTTAGATGATAATATCATTTTACAAGCCTATAAATTGGCGCGCATCATCAATCATCACCAAGGTTTTCAATTGTTAAAAGAGGCTTCAAATGCACTTGATTATCAGCTTAATCTTTCTGAAATAGCCCGTATTTGGACCAACGGTTGTATCATAAGGTCTGACTTGATGGAAACGCTAGCACCTATCCTGGAAGACAATAATAATATATTGATCAATAAAGATATAAGTAACTGTATTACAGAAAATAAAGATGATTTAACTAAACTAATTATTGAATCTATTTCTAGTGAATTAGCGATCCCTTGTTTTAGTGAAGCACTCAATTATTTTAATGGCATTACTGAAGAAAATCTTCCCGCTAATCTTATTCAGGCACAAAGAGATTTTTTTGGAGCGCATACTTACCAACGCAATGATGATGACTCTAAAAATTACTACCACAGTAATTGGAAATAAACCAACACACTTATGATTGAATACAAACTTCTTATTGCTGTAATTATAGGTATTGCTGTCTTGCTTTTTTTAATCTTAAAAATGCGTTTACATGCATTTATTTCATTATTGATAGCAAGTATCCTTGTTGGTATTATTGCAGGAATGGATGCGGCTGCCATTATGAAATCCGTTCAAAATGGTATGGCAAACACATTGGGCTTTGTAGCCACTGTAGTTGGTTTAGGCGCTATGTTTGGTGCCATCTTAGAACATTCTGGTGGAGCCAATGTCATTGCCAGCTTTCTGGTAAAAAAATTAGGCGTACAGCGCGCTCCTATAGCCATGGTTATTGCCGGCTTTATTGTAGCAATACCCGTGTTTTTTGAAGTAGCTTTTATTTTATTGGTCCCTATGATCTATGCCTTGCAGAAAAAAACGGGTAAATCATTATTGCTTTATGCCATACCATTGCTGGCGGGCTTAGCGGTAACCCATGCCTTTATTCCCCCAACCCCGGGACCTATCGCTGTAGCTGATATCATCGGGGCAGATCTCGGTTGGGTCATCCTCATTGGTTTTATCGTAGGCTTCCCAACAGCTATTGTAAGCGGGTTATTCTTTGGTAAATACATAGGAAACAAAATATTTGTACCCGTTCCATTTCAACAAGAATCGTCTTCAAGCCCTTTAAACATGCCTCCGGTTAATACTGTGTTAACTATTATTGCCATCCCAATAGTATTGATCTTACTCAGTTCATTCGTCAACAGCGGTCTCCTGAATATTCCTTCAGTGATGGCTGTGAAAATAATCAACTTACTGGGGCATCCTTTTTCTGCATTGATCATCGCAAACATGATCGCCTGGTATGTCTTAGGTATCCGTCAAGGATTTACGCGTGCCCAATTGCTAGATATCACGGCTAAATCTATGGCTCCTGCCGGTGTTATCATCCTCATTACAGGTGCCGGAGGTGTTTTTAAACAAATATTAGTAGATACCGGGGCAGGTAAAATGATTGCTGAATCATTAGCAGAGATAGGCTTCCCTGTATTGTTATTTTCGTTTATAATTGCAGCTCTGGTACGTATTATTCAAGGGTCTGCAACCGTTGCAATGATTACCTCGGCAGGATTGGTAGCCCCTATAATTATGGGTATAGACGCATCAAATTTTGAATTGGCAAGTATTGTTATTGCTATTGCCGCCGGAGCCTCCATCCTATCCCATGTAAATGATAGTGGCTTTTGGTTAGTCAATCAGTTTTTAGGGATGACAGAAAAACAAACGTTCAGATCATGGACAGTAATGACCACTATCTTATCTTTAACAGGATTTTTAATCATTACAGTGCTGAATTTAATTTTTTAATAGACTCGTTAATATGTGACTATATTATCTAGCAATAACATATTATCACCTTTTATTCACAGTCCTTGTATAACTCAAATATTCTTGCAAAATTCGTAGTTGAATCTAAAAATAAATAATGACCTTATGGAAGTATTAGGAATAGATGTCGGTGGAACCGGTATTAAAGGAGCTATAGTTAATGTTGAAACTGGGGAGTTGGTTTCAGAAAAACATCGTATTCCTACACCAAAAGGCGCCAAACCAAA
>RCNF010001627.1_pt1 | contig 11916 bp, 13 predicted proteins | sample 2041311 | NCBI WGS metagenome assembly RCNF01 (sample SAMN09708228, study PRJNA481090) | Marine sediment metagenome, whole genome shotgun sequencing project. | biome: marine sediment; feature: ocean; material: sediment; isolation source: Sewage treatment plant 2 marine sediment (STP2) ... | reverse complement strand
AATACATGCATGCTGAGTCCCGGGAAGTAGGGATTCAAGAGAAGCAGCAGAATGCCTGGAAGAACGATCTTCAGATCCTGCAGAACTTTCCCATACAGAAGGTATATAAGAATTAAGGTAATAGCGGAGAGAAGGATGTTGAAAATTCTAAGGTCTGCTGGACCGAAACCTGTCAGCTTTCCCCACGAAGCGTACATGTAATAGAAAAGAGGTCCGGTCACCTCAGGATAATCAAGGGCGGTTCCAGGATGATAGTTATCTCCGAAAAGTTCTACCGTGGAGATAAAGTGTTCCTCATCACCTCTGAAAGGGTAATCCAGATCTGTCAGTAAAATAAATGCAACAGTAAGGAGAATAAAAGCCAGAGGAAATATGAGCCATTTCCACAGATTTTTAAGATCAGAATATTGCTGAATCCGACCCCTCCCTGAGTATGTAATCCTCCGGATCGACCTGTACACCGTTAATGAGAACCTCGTAATGAAGATGGGGAGCTACCGATCTTCCGGTTGAGCCTACCCTCGCTATCAGGTCTCCCCGATTAACCTCCTGTCCCACTACAGTGCAGGCAGCAGAACAGTGCGCATATCTTGTTGAAATCCTATCTGAGTGCTTGACAACGATATTCAAACCCCATCCGCCAGTCCAGCCCACGAAGGTGATCACACCATCGGCGGGAGCATATATAGGTGTTCCCGAAATGCAGGCAAGATCTATCCCTTTATGAATCCGGACAGCACCGGTGAAAGGATCAATCCTGGGGCCGAAATCGCTTACAAATATAGCGTCAACAGGCCAGATTGAAGGAATCCTTGCAAGTTCAGCATCCTTCCCCATTAAATAGGATGCGAGCGAATCGTAGGCCATCTGTTCGGCAGCGGCCAGCCTCTCCATGAGCATGATCTCCATTTCCAGATCATCTATGTACCTGAACATATTATCTCCCGGAGGTTCGCTCATCGGGGTAGTCTGCGGAATAAGCTGGGAAAAATCCAGGTTCAATCCTGCACCTGCCACAAGTACCTGTTTCTCCCTTGTGCTGATCTCCTCGAGCTGTACCCGGAGGTTCATAACGCGCTCCGACAGCTGATACAGCTCTCCCTGGAAAACGATCAGTTCGTTATGCCGGTTATCAGTGAGCTGCCCCCTCTCGTTCAATCCGCCAATATGAAAGAAAAGAGCGGCTATACCTGTCAGGAACAGCGCTGAACTGAGAATCATCAACCGCAGGCGGGTTGCAGTAAGTATGAACCGCCTGGCGGTCTTGCTTGATCTATGTGGCAGCCAGTGGATTGTACCTATTGGCATAGAAGAACCCGTTCTCCTATTTCAGGTAAAGCAGCAGATTCTTGCTGTCGGTTTTGTCGTTGAGTTTGGAAATAGCCCTGTTCTTCAACTGTCGTACCCGTTCGCGGCTTATACCCATTGTTCTTCCAATCTCCGCAAGAGTATGCCTTCTATCGGTGTTTATTCCAAAGAACAGCTGGATTATAGTTCTTTCTCGCTGGTCAAGAATATCCAGCATTCCAGCGACACTTCTCTTCATGGCAGTCTGGACTACAGCTTCATCCGGTGGGACATCGTCATCATCGGAGATCATTTCCTGGAAAGTCTTATCACTGCCCTCGTAAACAGGGCTGTCAAGTGAGAGGTGTGTACTGTGTATAGACATCATTCCTTCAACATCACCCCTGGATACATCCAGTTCATCAGCAATTTCATTTGTAGATGGATTTCTGCCGAGAGAATGGCCAAGCTCTCTTGCGGCACGACCCATTTTATAAAGCTCCCCGACACGATTCAACGGAAGACGCACAATTCTTGACTGCTCCGCAAGGGCTTGAAGGATAGCCTGCCTTATCCACCATACCGCATATGTTATGAAGCGGCATCCTTTGCTCTCATCGAACCCCTTTGCAGCCCTTATAAGTCCTACATTTCCTTCGTTGATAAGGTCTTCCAGTGCTACACCCTGATTCGCGTACTGTTTTGCAATACTGACAACGAACCGGAGATTTGCCTCTGTAAGCTCGTTCAGGGCTTCCTGTTCACCAGCACGGATACGCTTGGCAAGTGAAGCCTCCTCCGCAGATGAAAGAGTCTCCTTACTCCCGATTTCTCTGAGATACAGTTCCAGTGATCTTCCTTCTGTGCGCTTTGTCGCCAAAAGAGCCGCCTTTCATGTGCTATGCATAGCCTCACATATTATAATTCAAAAAGATGTTAGAAGGTTCCTGCCTCAATTCAGATTAATGCGTAGAGGCATAATCTGTCAAGGGGTTGACAATTGTCAACCCCTGATACTGCAGGACTTTGATATTCAATCTTTTACAATACTGTGATGACCGAATAGCTGATGCTTTGTGAATAGTCTGTCAAGCTCACGTCAAGTCCATGATGGGTTGACGCGTCAAGGAAATGGTGGAATATGGACTGGAGCAGCTTTCCGCGAGAGAAGACTGACTGCATCCTTTGCGGGTCCAGTTCTTCCCGCCTGCTCAGTATACAGAAGACATGGCCTGTTGTGCGATGCACTGAATGCGGTCTCGTATATCTGTCCGAGAGACCGGCTGAAAAGGCGCTCACAAATATTTACAGCAGAGCCTATTACGAAGATGGTGATGTTGGGTACAAGGGTTACCTGCAGACGTTTGAAAAATACCATGACACATTCATGAAGATCTTCAACAGGCGTCACCAGGACCTTCTTCATCATGGCAGCGGAAGGCGGCTTCTTGAGGTTGGCTGTGCTTACGGTTTCCTTCTGGATTATCTTGGTAAGAGAGGATGGGACGTGCAGGGCGTCGAAATAAGTCCCCTCTCTTCTGCATTCGCCCGGGATGAACTGGGGCTTCAGGTGCATACAGGAAGTCTTGAATCAGCTGACCTCGAAGAACATTCCTTCGATGTAATTCTGCTTCTGGACGTTCTTGAGCACCTTCACAGACCCTTTGATATACTCAGGCGCATCCGTGAACTGCTCTCTCCCAATGGCATTCTGGTAGTTCAGTGCCCATGGGAACTGTACCATTGGGAGGAGATCGCAGAAGCTCTTTTGAGTGGCAAAAGACCAGGCACTATCGAGCCGGACTCCATTCCAGCCCACCTGTACTTCTTTCAACCCGGAACTCTTGACGCAGTTCTAAGAAAAGGTGGATTCAGGGTATGCGCCAGGCAATCAGGTAATTACGGCTCAATAAGAAGGCTGGTTAAACCGCCTGAAATAAACAGGGGGAACCCGATTGAGCGTTTCAGTCGATTCGTTTACTTCCGCCTGGGTCTGAAGCGCTTTCTTTACTTTGCCGCAAGACTGGTTCATCTTGGCAATGGCATAATAAGGTACGCCACACCGGAAGAAGATGAACTGCAATGAAAGCCATGCTCCTATGCGCGGGGTACGGAACCAGGTTGAAACCGCTTACGGATTCTCTTCCAAAACCTCTGATCAGAATCGCAGGTTTTACACTTATTCACGATACATTGCTTCATCTTCATTCACTGGGGGTTTTAACAGCTGTAGTAAACGGCTCCTGGATGGCAGATATGATCGAGGATTATCTTGAGCACGCTGATCTACCCTTGAATATACTTTTCCAGAGGGAAGAAAAACCGCTGGGAACAGCTGGAGCGGTCCGGAAAGCCCTTCCATACCTTGGGGAGGAATTCCTGGTTGTATACGGTGACAATCTCACAAGACAGCCTGTCGCCCCCCTTATGGAACTTCACCGCCGACTGGATTCTGAGGTGACTATTGCCCTTGCTCCAACCGGAGAACCCTCAAGTAAGGGCATAGTTCTAACCGAACCGGACGGAAGTGTTTCATATTTCCGAGAGAAACCTCCAGACGAAGTCGCTGAATCAAACCTGGCCAACGCCGGGTTATACATCTGCAGATACTCAGCGGTTGAACATCTGCAGGAAGGAGAATTCTCAGATTTCGGGATGAATATATTTCCGAAGCTCCTGAACGAAGGACGTGTTCTAGCTGCAGATACCCCTGGCGGATATACAAGGGATATCGGCACGGGAAAAAGTTATCTGATAGCCTGTCACGATGTTCTCTCAGGCAGACTGACATCTTATACACGTACGAGTAACATCATGAACGGCATATTGATAGAGAACACTCAATCCTACGATAATATTGAACTCAAAGGTACATTCTGGGCTGAGAAAGGAGCCAATATCTCGGAAGGTTGCTCTCTTGAGAATTGTGTTGTACTATCAGGTGCGGTCATCGGGACTGACTGCGCTTTGAAGAATGCGCTTGTAATGCCCCGATCGAAAATACCGAAGCGAACCATCGCCGATGATAAATATCTGAAAGTGTTCTGACAGGAGAAAACATGCAGAAAGAAATAAACACATATTTTGATCAGATAAGTACTCTTGTTCATAGAATTCCATCAAAGAATATAGAAGAACTGGTCAGGATCATATTCGAAGCATACAATAATGGCAGGAGGATCTTCATTTTCGGTAATGGAGGAGGGTCTGCCACTTCCAGTCATTTCGTCTGCGACCTGGCAAAAGGTACTGCAACTCCGGGGAAACCCAGACTGAAGGCTGTCAGTCTCTCCGACAACGTACCGCTGATAACTGCATGGGCAAATGATACAGATTACACAAATACCTTCGGTGAACAGCTGAAAAACCTTGTTGAAGAAGGAGATGTGGTCATTGGCCTTTCCGGAAGCGGAATGAGTCCCAATGTCATAAATGCTTTGAGAGTAGCCAACAGAATCGGCGCTGTTTCAGTGTTGTTGTCAGGTTACAGCGGCGGGGAAGCTGTGAACGAGGCGAAGTTATCGATAATAGTCCCCAGTGAGGATATGCAGCATATCGAAGATATTCATCTTATGCTGTGTCATATAGTATTCAGGATGGTTCGCAGCAGGATAAGGGGAGAAATTTAGAATAAAGAGTATCAGGAGTAATCCTGACTTCTGAATATCTTCTCTCCATCTGCCAGGAACTGGTTCAATGCATTGCTGAAAATATCAGGATCGGCTTCACATTCTTCGGGAAATCTGCTCTTCCACAGATCCCAGGATTTCTGAATTTCCCCACTCATTACTTCGGGAAGGTTGCCTTCCTTCCTGGCTTCATCTATCAATTCCCGGTTGTAGATAAGCATATCGCTTGCAAGGACCCTCGCGAATCTCGCAGCTCTCTGCTCTTCACTGTCTTCAGCGATGGTAACATCTGCGGTGCCTGATACTGCATCCTTCGGGGGATTAATAATGAAAATCTCGGAACATTTCCTGCATCGAAAGCGCTTGGGTGAGTTTCCTATCTTATTCTCAGGAATATTATACTTACTATCACAATTAGGACAGTTAACAATCATAGAGTGTACCTCCTGCGCAGGAATCTGTTCAATCTGTTCACACCTTCCCGAATATCATCATCTGACGCTGCAAAAGATAGCCTGATAAATCCTTCAGCTCCAAATGCAGAACCAGGTATCACTGCCAGCCCCTCTTCTTCCAGAAGTTCACTGCAAAATGCCGCAGTGTCCTGTTCAGCAGGTAATCTGGGAAATACGTAGAATGCTCCTTCCGGTCTCTCGAATTGTATACCTTCTACTTCCGAAAGTATCGAACATATCAAATCCCTTCTATTCCTGAAGGAGGTGTACATTTCATTTTTCTCTTTATCAGCCTTTCCTTCGACGGCTGCGAGGGCTGCCCACTGAGATATAGAACAGGGGTTTGATGTGGAATGTGCCTGAAATACACCCGTGAGTTTTGACCATTCGGTGTTTGCAAGTGAGTAGCCGATTCTCCATCCCGTCATGGCATAGGTTTTCGATACACCTGAAACAACAGCAGTTCTGTCACTTAGTTCCGGTCTGAAATCAAGAATGTGAGGAGCTGCACCTTCAACGTAAACGAGATCTTCATAGATATCATCTGAGATAACCCACATATCCGTATCAGCAAGGGCATCTGCGATGTTTTTTATCTCATCAGCTGATGGAACGTACCCGGATGGGTTGGAGGGATAGTTAAGGAGCACGCCGACTGCACCCTGCTCTGCTGCTTTATGTATTTCTTCAGGATCAATGCATATCTCCGGTAATACAGGTATTCCTCCCGAAGCCTTTACCATTTCGGGGTAACTGACCCAGTATGGTCTTGGAAGAAGCACTTTGTCTCCGGGATTCACTGCCGCTCTTATGAGATTTGCCAGATTGTGCTTTGCGCCGCAGCTTACAACTACGTTCGCGGGAGTCCATTCTATACTTCGTCTGATGGAATAGTTTTCCGCTACAGCTTCCCTCAACTCGAGTATGCCGGTACTTGGCGTGTAACAGGTTTTTCCTTCCAGTATAGCCTTTATTCCGGCTTCAGCTATCGGAGCAGGTGTAGGAAAATCAGGTTGCCCCGCGGTCAGCGATACAATATCCCTTCCCGATCTCTTCAATTCCTTTGCTTTTGCGCTTAACTGCAGTGTCGCAGAAGGTGATAGTGACATGATAGTTCTGGAGTATTTCATAAGTCAACCGTTTCCTTCAGCAAATCCAAATTGTTCCTCAAGTGCATTCCTAACACATTTTGTAACCATAGTGGAGATGTCTCCGCCATACTTTGCGATCTCTTTTACGAGCGTGGAAGACAAATACATTTTGTCCTCCGATGGCATAAGATAAAGCCCTGTTATCCCGGGTGCCAGTCTTCTATTCATCAGCTGCATCTGAAACTCGTATTCAAAATCAGAATTGGCTCGAAGACCTCGTATGAAAGTCCGATATTTATTCTTATTCATATATTCAACAAGCAGGGAATCGAATTGCGATACTTCAATTCGCGAAAGCCCCGTCTCAGCCAGAGATTCCCTGATAAGTCTTACCCTCTCTTCAACCGAAAAGCAGAGAGATTTGTAGGACCGCGTCACAACGGCCACTTCAATATCACTGAAAATGTTGACTGCTCTTCTTACTATATCAAGGTGTCCGAGTGTCAGAGGATCAAATGTACCGGGATAGACAATTCTCATCGTACTTCCTTCATCATCTTCCAGAATAGGTAGCTGTCTCCGTACTTTCTCTTATTCCAGCCTTCCTTCATCATGTTCTCATCTCCACATTCAACGAAAACGGCTCCCTTCGGTGATACAATACCATTCCATTCAACACTGTCAGTCCATTCGTAAACCCTGCTGTACCTGTATGGCGGATCGATGTATACAATATCGGGGACGGTATCTGTACTTTTAATATACTCTCTTATGCTGCCTGTAATAACTGCTGCATCATCCATTGCGTCATGCTCTCGCAGGAAAGATCTGATGAACGATGTTGATCGGGGATTTCTATCAACGAATACACAATAGGATGCTCCCCAGCTTAAAGTTTCAAGACCAACTGCCCCTGTTCCTGCACAGAGGTCCCAGACAAGGGCGGTATCAATAAGAGCCCTGCCGGCAATATCAAGAAAGGCGCCCCTTAGAAGTGAGGAAGTTGGTCTGCACAGGTTAGACGAAGGGCGGAGAATGTGTCCTTTCCACTTTCCCCGCCCCAGTCTGATCACGCTGGCCTTGTTTTAGTAAGGCCTGATAATGTGCGGAGTAACGAATATTACAAGTTCTGTACTTTCTTCCCGCTCGGAATTGTAGGAGAAGAGCAGATCACCGAGCAGAGGAATACTTCCCAGTATCGGGATGGCTCTTCTGACAGTTGTCTGCTTACTCCTCATGATTCCACCGATAACCGCTGTAGCACCATCGTCTATCATGAGTGTTGTGTTGGCGCTCTGCGTCAGGATTATGGGCTGATTCGAGGAAGTTGCCTCTGCAGAGAGCTCACTCACAACCGGATAAAGTTCAAGTGTAACATTGTTATCAGCATTTATATGAGGTGTAACGGTCAGTTCAACACCAACCGAATACATCTGTATGTAGATATTTCCGCTCGGATCCAGAAGAGTCAGCGGGATTTCCTTTCCGGACATGACTGTACCGGTCATGTTATCAATTATCGCTATCCTGGGTTCTGAAAGGATATGTGCATGATTCTGGGATTCAAGCAGAGTAAGGACAGCGCTCACATCGAACATGCTGGTAATGGTGCCGAATGAGAAAGATCCAGTAGGATCTCCAACGGCCAGACCGGTTGAAGCCGCTCCTCCGTGTACCAGCTCGTTCGTTCTTGAAAGATTTCCAAGAGACCAGTCAATACCCATTTCATTAGCGTAACTGGCATCGATTTCAACCAGTTTTGCTTCTATCATCACCTGTGCAGTCGGACTGTCAAGGATAGGCAGCAGCCTGCCGACCTCCTCCAGCTTGTAAGGTATATCCGTGATGATTAGAGAGTTTGTCCGATCATCAATAGATATCTGACCTCTGTCGGAAAGAGCTGTTGTGAGAGCGTTGTTCAGGCTTTGAGCTGTCGCATACCTGATCACGTATATCTCAGTCTGGAGTTCCTGAAGGTTCTCTCGGTCATGACGTGTTAATGCCATCTGGTTTATCTCCGAATAGAACTCATCCCTGGGCTGCACTCTCATAACATTGCCCTGCATGCTGGCAACCAGTCCCTGTGAGTTCAATATCGCTGTAAGTGCATCCCTCCAGCCAACATTCTGCAAACGGGCGGTGACCGAGGCGGTATAATCCTCCGGAAGCATGATGTTCATGCCGCTCACATCCGAAATAGCCCTCAAAACAGTTCTAATGCTTGCATCAACAACATCTACAGTTATCCTTCTACCGCCGGTTCCGGACCACTCCACAGGGAAGCCGTCCTCTATCTGACGGTTGGTCTCACTTATGCGGATACCTCTTGTTGATGTTGCAATAGACTGTCCGGAAAGGGTCGAGTAATCGGGTGATGAAAGCGGCGCTACATCTCCGCCCGTCAGTACAGGCTGAACGTATTCGGAAGTTGCAGCCCATGAAGCAAATGGTATACCTGTAGGATCTGTCTGCATTTCCAGAACCAGCTGATTCCCATCAAGTGTTGCGCTGTAGTTGAGAAGCTCACCGTTAACATCGATGATTATTCTTACAATCCCCTCAGGCGGGGCTTTGTACTGACTTGTCCTTATGGACAGAATCCCTCCCCTGTTCACCGAAAAGTCCATTGACGGCAGCGAATGCACCGCATCGCCAATGTCCAGAACGATCCTCATAGGATCGGTCAGGAGAAACCTTTCGTACGAAATCGCATCATCAGCGGTTAGTGTGACCAGGGTCACGTCGCCGCTGGGTACTACCGAGATATCGGTAACCCTGTACGCCGCCGCTGGTATAGCGAGCAACAGCAGTAGGCTACAAACGGTTAAGAGACGCATCACAAACCACCTTCTTCATGTAAACGCAAAGAATAAATGGTGGGGATCGTCGTCTCCCCTCCACCTCTTGCGCTGTAATCAACAATAACATCCTGAATTACAATAACTTCATTACTCGTAATTTCGGCAACGTGGGAATTATTAGCAAGGATAGTTCCTTCGTAGAGTATGTATGGTACACCAATTCCATCTTCAACCATTGCCTGATCTCCACCTACAGGGTCAAGCGTAATTCCAACCAATCTGAATTCCTCGACCGAAATGACAGCAAGAGTCCTTCTCGCGTCCCTTCCCTCAGTAGAGAATTCGGTGAACGGATCGGGTCTGATAGAAACTGACTCATATATTCTGAATGTAGCGCTGCCTGCCTGTATTATGTCGTTCACAGACTCAGCTGAGCCCTGCATTCCAGTTGTGCTCTGTCCGGCCATGGAACAGGATACACGCTGGGTTTCGTAATAAGGAAGGTTGGTTTCAACTGTGCCCAACCCTGCGTAGACCGCTATTCCAAGATCATCAACAGCCCACACAGGCTGCCGGAAGCTTGACATTGCAAATAATCTTGTTGGTTCAAAAGAAGGAGCTTCAGCGATTATCTCACCTGGTGACATGACTGTAGAGACACCATTCTCTGTCAGAACAAGACCTCCATCAAAGAGATGACCATCAGAGTGATAATTCCACTCCCCCGGTAAAGTTCTCACATATATGGTGTCATTGACACCTATGAAGAGAATATTGTCGGATGAAGCCAGTATATCCCCATCCGGGGACTCCTCGAACTGCCACAGTGCAACGGAGGGGTCGAACAGTGCCAGACCGCCTCCCTCAAGTTTGAAGATCCAGTCCGGGCCAATCCTCTGAAGATCGCCCTGGGGATTCAGTTCTGTAGAAGCGCTATATACCGTGAAGCCATCTTCCTCCCTGATCGCAATATCTCCGTCAGTACTCAGAACTGCTATATCATCGTTACTTATCTCAAGCTCCATCGGGGAAAATCCCGCAGGAAGCGGTTCTGAAACAGCATCGCAGCTGTTATGGTTGAAAACGAGATATTCGCTATCGGTGATGAATGAAGGAGTTTCACCATTCAGATCAAAGTCAATGACAAAGCTGAGATCTTCAAGGGAGTAGGCATTCCATTTCCCGTCCATTCTGCTGAACCGCAGAAGGGTGCCTCCTTCGAAAAGCAGCCAGGTATTATCTTCTCCTGCCTCTGCCATCCTGGGAGGAGCCTGCGAAAGGGTCATCTCTATCCAGCCGTAAACATCGGAACTGGATACCACAGTTATGGATACCCCGGAATCGTCAACCGTTTCAGTTGCTTCATCCGTACTCTCTCCACAGCCGAAAAACAGGAATGTTACAGCAGCTGTGAGAAGGGCTGTATAAGTTAATTTTGAGATACTCATCTTTTAATCCTCCCTCCTTAAGGCTGTACGTAGGCTGAAATTGTGAAATTAGCCTCCATATTGTCGTAGCTTCCGTCGGAAGCCTTTTTCTGAACTATAGTCAGATCAGTAACTGACGTTAGCATCATCTGCTGCGTCAGCTGATCAAGAAAGACACCAAGTCTGTGAAAACGTCCGGTCAGCTGCATCTGCCATCCGTAAACCAGGAAATCCCCCTGAGTAGTCGGCGGCAGCGGAGTGAGAGAATAAATCTGCAAACCGCTGTTCTCAGCGTTTTCGGTCAGCATATCCATTATTTCATCCTGATCGTAGCTTCTTGGAAGGTACCTATCAAGTTCGGCAAGCTGCAGAGTCAGGCGATTGATCTCCTGTTCTGTGATTGCCATATCCGATGCTGTTCCCATCTGAAGCGAGATGAGTTCGGCTCTTTTCATTTCCAGATTCTGCTCGGCCTGTTCGATCCTTACCTTCACCTCGGAAGAAAACTCCCTGGGATACAGGTATATCAGCGCAGCGACAAGAAGAATACCGACTATTAGAATGTAAAACCTGGGGTCTCTGAGATAGGCATTCATACCAAACCCCCCATATCTCCCAGCTGTTTAACTTGTAACAAGTATTCCATCTGTATTACCTGCTATTCTTTGAACATTGTCAGGTTGATTGCATACATTGTCAGTGTATCACCGCCGACTACGGTGAATGTAAATTCTTCATCTCCACCGTAGAAGTATACATTTGAACCGGCATCATAGGCACGAAGACCGAAGGCAACACTTCCAGGAGTCCCGCCTGGCGAAGACTCACCAATTCCAGTCTCAGGGTAGAACTGAATCTCAAGCCAGAACACGCCGTTCGCGTTTGTCTCGGTGACATAAGTTTCCTGAGTTTGTGTCGTTGCTACACCAATGCCTGGAGCTCTGATGGTTTCCAGAGAATCAGTATAAATTATCCCTGTTACGTAAACCCGGGTTTTGTCCATCCCAACCGGATTACATCCCACGACTGCCAGTATGACCAGCAGACTTAAAACTGAAATCGCAAATATTTTCATGATTCCTCCCCTGCATTATCAGGACTTTCCTCAGTATTTTCGGATTCTTCAACAGCTTCCATTGAAACCCCGGCATCACTGGCAAACTCTCCGACCAGCTGTGATAGCGCGAAGGGGTTCACTCCAATGATCATTTCGAAATTATATCTTC
>RCNF010001626.1_pt1 | contig 11916 bp, 13 predicted proteins | sample 2041311 | NCBI WGS metagenome assembly RCNF01 (sample SAMN09708228, study PRJNA481090) | Marine sediment metagenome, whole genome shotgun sequencing project. | biome: marine sediment; feature: ocean; material: sediment; isolation source: Sewage treatment plant 2 marine sediment (STP2) ... | reverse complement strand
GCCCGGTGGTGGTCACGACCACGGCGGCGGCATGGGCGGCATGGGCTTCTAAGTTAGCCCGGGTTCACTGCTGGAAAGGCCGGAGCATTCGTGCTCCGGCTTTTTCGTTTAAGGGGACGAGGGAACGGGGCCGATCCCTGCCTCGGCCCCGTTCCCGGTTCCGAGCCCCCCCATTTCATATCCATCTATGTGGAATAGCGACACTGGAGCCCCCTCAATAAGACAGCAGGCGACAGCGCGAGCCCACAGGGCGAAGCCCAGCGCGAACGCGCCGGCAAGGCGGAGCGAAGCGACCGCCGCGCCAGGGAGGATTACGGGTGGGCGGGCGGTGTAATTAAAACCTGACCAGGCAACACGCTCAGCAACCACCCCCCACCACATCCGCGCCAGCGGCAGTGGCGTTTTTTCGCGACGCCCGCGACTACTCGCTCTTCTTATTAACCACGAAACGCAGATTCTTAAACTCGGTTTGCCCGAGCGTGTAAATCACCTCGCTCAGGGTTCGGTATGGCGTTCGTTTGTCGGCGATGATTTGGACGTCGCCGACGAATGGCTGGTTTGCGAAGCGCTGGGCGGTTCGCTTCTTTCGGTCGCGGATTTCGCCCAGCTTCTTGTACAACGGTGTGATCAAGAAGCCGCTGCTGCCGCCCTGTTTGAGGCTGGGGTCGACAATCCCGTTGCGGAGCTCGAGGACGGATTTGCCGTCGACGACGACCCCGCTTCGCGAGATCTGAACGGAAATGGCATCGCTCAGCTCCACCTTGGACGTTGAATAGGGAATCCTAAGCTCACTGCTCTCCTGAACGGCTGCTGCCGACGACGTCGCGAAGATCGCCATCATGTAGACCAGCAGGATCGTGAGCATGTCCATCATCGGGTAGATGTTGAGCCCGAAGTGCTCAGGCTCGGGGCGGCGACGCAGCTTCGCGCGAACGACGCGATTCACGTACGCCATCGAGACGGCCTTCTCTGCAACGGGCGGTGCGAGGGAGGGGCGCGACGGCCTGCTGCTCTCGTTTGCCATTATCGAATCCCCGCCGAGAGCAAGACTTCAGGGAACAGCTCGTTCTCATCACCCCGGACGGCGTCCATGGCGGCGATCAGATCTTCATACGGCACTTCGGGGTCTGCGCTGATCGTGACCCGCGTTTCGTCTTCGAACTGCTGCTTGACGCGACTGACGCAGGTAGTCAGCGCCTTCCAGTCATGCTCGCCGTTCATTCCGGCGGGCACGGTGATGACCTTGCCAGGCGCCGTGGTCGTGCATCCCCGCGCGAGCTTGCCGCCCGACCCAGACACGACGACCCCTTCGCGCGTTACCGTGACGTTCAAGTTGAGGGCTTCATCCGCAGCTGCGCGCTTTCCGATTCCGCCTTTGCGGTACTCCGGGAGCGCCGCTTCGACCTGCGAAAAGAAGGCAATCGTCGTCAAAGTCATCAACAAGAACATGACGATGTTCACGACGATGTCCAAGAAGGGAACGATGTTCAGCTCCTCGCTGGTCTCGGACGGATCGAGGTCGGGAATACGCGTTCGCTTCCGGACGTAGGCTCGTTGGCGCGGTGTCAGTCGTGCGGGCATGGTCGGGCCCGATTAGCCGCCTTGCCGGCGCAGCGTGAGGAGGTTTTCCAGCTGCATCGTGACCTTTTCCATTTCGTGCTTGTGTCGCTTGGTGAGCCCGTGAAGCACGAGGTGAGCGACCATGAAAATGACCGCGATCAGAAGACCGAGGAAGGTGTTCCACATGGCCTCGGCGATACCGGCCGAAAGCAGTGCCGTCTTCTGCGACGGGTCGTCGATCGTACCGACCGCCTTGAAGGCGCGGATCAGACCGCTGATCGTGCCGAGCAGACCGATGAGCGTCGCAATGTTGGCCAGCGTCCAGAGCGAGCCGGTCCGCTTCTCGAGTGCCGGGATCACCTCCGACATCTTTTCTTCCATCGAGGCGATGACGGCTTCTTCGCCGCGGTTGACCTGAGTGAGCCCGGATTTGACGACCTCGAGCAGCGGCACGGCCTTCGCCTCGCACTGTCGAATTGCGCGATCGATGTTGCCCGCCTGCACCAACTTTCGAATCCGGTTCATGAACTCGGCGGCATCCACGCTGTAGTTCATCCGGATGTACCAGGCGCGATCGATGATGATGCCCACCCCAAACGCTAGAACACCGAGATTGATGAACGAAAACGGAGCACCTTCGAGCAGTGCCTCCCAAATCTCATGCATGCGTGCGGCTCCCTCCGGCTCGCCGTTGATTTGGCGAGAAAACCCCTGTGTTTTCGCTACCCTCCAGCCCCAATGAAATTTGGACCCCGAAAGCTGGAATCCATTGAAATCATTACGACTGTTGGGGCGAACCCCTTAACCGAGGGGCACGCTACCCCACCCCCCGCGAAGTTGTCAACGCGACTACAGCTTTTTCCGCTTTTTGCACCCAAGCTTGCTACGTCCTCGGTTTCTAAGGGACTGTACCGGGCGCGATGTTGACTTGCTGGATCCAACCGTTATCATCCCTATATAGTAAGCAAACCATGGAATTGCTTATTGTTCTGGGGGGAACAGCGGGTTTTAGTCAGAAGGCAGTGATGGGGATCGACCCGTACTCACTCGGGGTCCGGATAACACTGTCGAAGTAAAGTTCGCAGGAGGCAGTAATAAGATGGCCAAATTGGCGTACCACTTTGAAGCAGGCGGATGGGCGATGTGGCTAATCCTCGTTTGTCTGGTGTTTGCAATCGGTTTCACGATCGAGCGCGCGATGTATCTCTACAAAGCGTCGATCGACAAGGATGAGTTCATCGCAAAGATGCAGAAGTGCATCACCGCCGGAGACGTGGCGGGAGCGATCAAAGTGTGCTCCGCCGAGCACAATCCGCTCGCGCGCATCGTCAAGCAGGGTTTGCTCAAAGTGAACCGACCCGATGCCGAAGTTCAAGCGGCCATGGATGAGGCTGCGCTCAAGGAGCTCCCACTGATCGAACGGCGCACGCCGTACCTGGGTCTGCTCGCGAACGTCGGCATGCTCTGCGGTCTGTTCGGAACGGTCGTCGGTCTCATCACTGCATTCGGTGAGGTTGCCAAGGCCGACGCGGCAAGCAAGGCAACCGGCTTGGCCAAGGGCATCGAGGAAGCGATGAACTGCACCGCGTTCGGTCTGATCACCGCGGTCTTCGCGCTTCTAATGATGGGCCTTCTCAACGGCAAGACTCAGAAGATCATCGACGACATCAACGCGGCCTCCGTGCAGGTTCTCAACCTGGTCGTGGGCAACCGTTCGAAGGTCGATCTTCAGAACCTTCCAGCGGAGTAACGAGCCAGATGGCTGCAATCGATAGTGGTGGAGGAAACTCCGGGAAGAAGGCGGTCAATCAGGAGATCCCCCTGATTCCATTTATCGACCTTCTCCTTTGCTGCGTCATGTTCTTGTTGGCCACCGCGGTCTGGAACCAGCTCGCCGCCGTGAACGCCAATCAGCAGGTCCCAGGCCAGGCGTCTACGGAAGACGCGCCGCCCGAGGACGAAAAAGTGAAGCTAATCCTGCAGGTTCGTAACTCCGGCTACGTGCTGGGGTCATCGGCCGGGGAGAGCATCGACATCAGCAAGCGCGTCGTGGCGGACCAGAAGGAGTTCGACATCGACGAGCTGGAAACCAAGCTCGCGCAGTGGAAGCAGGCTTGGGACAAGCGCGACGACCTGATCGTCGCGCCCGAAGACGGCGTTCGGTACGAGGACGTCATTCGTGCAATGGATATCGCGTCGGCGGCAGGCTTCACCACCCTGTCGATGGCCGACGGAGCTGCGTTCCTGTAGGGGGAAATCATGGCGATCAAACGGCCAGAACCAGAGCTGCTCCGTCACATTCCGCTGAAGTTCGTGCGCCAACGCGTCTCGGGCCACGCCCGCAAGTCGGTGGACCACCAGATTCCGCTGATTCCGTTCATCGATTTCCTGATCGTTCTCGTAATCTTCCTGCTCATGTCGTTCTCGGCTTCGGGCGAGCTCGTCGCGCAGCAGCCGACCATCACGATGCCCGACGCCAAGAACACCGAGCAGATCGAAATTTCGCCGATCGTCGCCGTAGACGAGCGCGTGATCACACTCGACGGCAGCAGGGTCGCCGACACACAGACGCAAGGGCAGTCCGCACAAGTGGATCGCATCGAACCGCTCATTGCGGGCCTCGAGGCGGAGAAGCGCAAGTGGGAAACGATTCACCCTTCGGAGCCGTTCGCAGGCCAGGTCATCGTGCAGGCGGACCGCAACATCGACTTCCGAGTCGTGAAGAAGGTCATGTTCTCGGCGGCCGCTGCGGGCTACGGCAACGTCAGCTTTGCCGTGAACCAGCGCGAGTAGCGAACTTACAGTAAGCTTCCCCGCATGGAGCCGTCAGAGCTCACTCCCGCCGAGTTCGACGGCGTTCGCACCAACCGATACCGGCCACGCCTTCCGTGGGCGCGTATCGGTTTCGTCGTCATGCTGGCCGCCCTCATCGCGGGCGCGTATTTCTGGCGTCAGAAGGTCCGGGCCGACGAGCTCAGAAGCCGCATCGAGGCCCTGCACGCCGAGCGGGTTGCGCCGGTTCTTGACGAGCTTCAGGCCACGCGTGCAGAGCTCGAGGCGAAGGCCCTTGGGGCGAAATCCGGGGCGGCGAACCGATTGGTAGAGGCCCAGGTCCGACTTTCTGCCCTTCACGAGGAGAAGGTGGTGTACCTCAGGGTCCGCGCGCCGGAGCTCGCTTCGGAGGAGGCGTTGCGGACCGCGATCGAGACCGAACAGGAGGACGCGATCGGTTCATGCCTGGGTCTGGAGTTGACGCGCCTTTCGGCGCTTTCCGAGGTGCTGGAAGTGCTGACTTCCAAATGGCTCGCGCGAATCCACGAGACCAACGACATGCAGAGGCTCTCCGTGCGCGAAGAGCAGCTCGCCCGCGCGATCGAGCGCGAGCTCCCGGCGCTCCAGGAGCGTGTGCCCGTCGACTATTTCCTGCTTCTGCTAGTGCAGGGCAAGAGCCGGCTACGGGATCCGGTCGACGTCTTCCTCTGGGACCTCGAGCAGGACAAGCTCGTCTTGCGTTCCCGGACGGAGAACCGCGGCCGCTTGATCACGGTCCGCAGCCAAATTGGACCCGAGGTGGATCCCGCCAAAGCGGCTGGCGATCCCATCGTCACCGCCGACTGTTCCATTGCAGCTCACATCAAGGCGCAGCTTGGGGAGCCGACGATGGATCTGGCAACGCGGGACTGACCGCGCGGGTCTGCGCGTAGTCGATTCGTTCGAGCCAGCGCTGCGCTCCCGCCTGGGCTGCGCGGCTGGCCCCAGCGCGACCCCTCCACGTCGCGGCGGATTGGCCGTAGTCACCTAGGGCGAAGAACGTGATGCCAAGCAGGCGGCTCAGCTCTTGCTCGAGGCGTACGCTCGGCAATCCGAGCCGCCTCGCATCTTGGAGCAGTGGAAGTGCCAGAGCGTAGCGATTCGCGCCGACCAGCTGCCGGGCCTCGAGATACTGCCCGAGGCCATCGTCCCGAATCGCTGTTAGCGAATGTGCCAAGTGAACGACGACCGGGCTCGGCGATCGGCCGAGGAGGATTTCGTAGAGCAGTTTTCGCTCCGGGTCGGTGGCTTCGAGGGCGAGCTTCTTCACTTCGCTTTGGCGGGCGGCGCCATCGGTGCGCGGAATGTTCAGCAGCTCCCCGTAGAGCGCGTCGGCCTCCGCCAAACTGCCGAGCGTCCATTGCGCATCGGCGTATTGCTCGAGTGCGGCGGCGACGATTGGCTTCGGGGCGTTCATCGTGGCTCGCAGCGCGTCGAGCGTCGCCAGTGCCTCGGCGTCGCGTCCGTCGCGAGCGAGGGCGCCTACCAGCGTGGCCCGGGCCTGCGCCTCCTGCGCGTCGATGTCCAAAATGGCGCGACAGGTCTCGATCGTACGAAAGTCGTCGCGGGCTGCCGCATCACCGGCCAGGTCGGCCCTCAGCTTTGCGAGCTCGTGAGGGCAGACCGACGAGAAGATGCTCGGCCTTGCCAGCGCCACCTCGGCCACGCCGCGCTCGGTGGTTGTCACCGGGACTTCCTCGAGATGGCCGTGCCAGCCAGCTTCGAGCTCTTTCAAGTCGTCGACCGTGCCGCGATGGTATGTTTCGAGCAGCGCTTCCATCCCCCGGGCTGTGATTAGGAAGCGCATCAGGGACCCGGCGGCCATGTACGCGCGCCGTGCTGGGAGGGCGCTGAAGCGCACGCTCATGAGGGCTGACGCGGACGGAAGCTCGTTTCGGTCAATCATGATCCTGGACCACTGGTCGGGGTCGAGGTCGTCCCGTATGTCCCAGGCGAGGGCGACCGCGGCGCCTTCGACGATGCCCGGGTTCGGGACCAGGCCGCCCAGCGTCCCTGCAATCGCGAAAGGCCCGCGTCCCGCCTCTTCGAGCACCGCGTGCACGACCTCGTGTCCGAGCACCGGGTGCGGCCAGCGCGACATTTGTAGATAGACCTCGCGTCTCCAAGGCTTGGCGATCAGCGTACGCCCGACGCCGATGAGGTCTTTCTTCTCCCTCTGGTTCCGAAAGAAATAGGCGGTCACCGGCTTCTTCGACGATAGACCGGTGAGAGATCGAATTCGCGCGACCTGGAAGTCGCAGTCTTCCAGCAAGCGAGCGGCATCCTCGGGAAGCGTTTCGCGCGGCATGTGCAAGATGCAGTGCGCCCCACGCTCGGTCTTTCCGAGCCGCTCGATCAGAAACTTCTCGCTCACCGAGTGGCCGAGTTGGTTGCCTTGCCAATACGACGCAGCAACGACGCCCAATGCCCCAACACAGACCGCGATTGCGCCGACCTGCAAGCGACCGCGGCTGCGGAGGCCAAGCGTCCCTGACGCCGGGTCCCAGAGGGCGTCAAATAGGACGGCGAGCGAGACAACGGCAACGAACACCGTGGCTCGATAGGTGAGGTAGCGGGCTGGAATCTGGACGAGGTCATCGTAAATCGCGCCCGGGAAGTAGCCAGCAAACGCGCCAAACACGTAGACCGTTGGCGTCGAGTAAAATGCCCAAAGCCCAAGCATCGCCGAGACTAGAGGAACGGCGGCCGCAAGCCACGGAGCCAGGCGCGGCAGCCTCGTTGCCGCGACGACCCATACGCCGGTGCAGGCCGCGAGCATGCAGCCGAGCGCCGGACCCAGCACCATGAATGCGAGACCCTCGGCGGGCGCGCACTGCCGGGTTCGCAGCGAGCTGACCGCGAGCAACACGAAAGGGATCAACCAAATCAGCAAGCCCATGCCGACCGTTCGGAAGATGAGATCGATACCCCGACGACCGCGGTGCCGTTCACTGTAGCTGGCTGCCGTCGCCGCCACCCAAGGGGGAAGAAGCAGGCCGAGCACTAGAGCGCTCTCCACCCCGTGGACGGCGAGCAGAGGGATGAAGGCGAGAACGATGCCAACGACAGCCGCAAAAGCTGCGCTCAACCGGAACATGAACAGGGTTGCCACGGACTATTCGGCTGCCGCGGGCGCCCCAGTCGTCTCGAGCTCGGCGACGAGGCCCAACACTTCGTCGACGGTGGATACGAGGCAAATCTCGAGGTCATCTCGCACCTCTTTAGGCACGTCGTCGAGGTCTGGCGCGTTTCGCTTCGGAAGAACGATGCGGGCGACGCCTGCGCGGTGTGCGGCCAGGCACTTCTCTTTGATGCCGCCGACTTTGAGCACGTTGCCGCGAAGGGTGATCTCCCCGCTCATCGCCACATCGGGCCGAACCTTGACCTGCGTGAGCAGCGATGCGAGCGCGACGAACAGCGGGATGCCTGCCGCGGCGCCGTCTTTGGGCACGCCCCCACCCGGCAAATGAATGTGAATGTCCGTGTGACTCACGAAATCCTCTGCGAGACCCAGGTCTCGTGCGCGCGCGCGCACGAACGTGAACGCGGCTGCAGCCGATTCCTTCAAAACGTCACCCATGTTGCCAGTCAGATGCAGTTTGCCAGTGCCCGGCATTCGCGTCGCTTCGACGAAGAGCAGGTCCCCGCCCGCAGCGGTCCAGGCCAGGCCGGTGGCGACGCCGGCCCTCGGGATTCGTTCCGGCTTCTGCCTTTTGGCCTTCGCGGCGCCGAGCACGCTTTCGATGAACGGCGCGTCGGCCATGATCGAGACGTCTTCGCCATTCGCAAGTCGGACGGCGACCGCACGGCAGACCGCGGCGGCCTGTTGCTCGAGCTTTCGGACGCCTGCCTCGTGCGTGTAGGAGTCGATCAGCAGGTCGATCGCCTCGTCTGAGAAGTCCAGGCGTTCCGGCGAAAGACCGTGCTCGCTCAACTGCCGGGGAATCAAGAAGTCGCGCGCGATCGACAGCTTCTCCCGCGATGTGTAGCCAGGGATCTCGATCACTTCCATTCGATCGAGCAGAGGCGCGGGGATCGTACTCTTTTGATTGGCCGTCGCGATGAACATGATCTGGTTGAGGTCGAAGGGCACGTCTATGTAGTGGTCGGTGAACTGATGGTTCTGCTCGGGGTCGAGCACCTCGAGCAGAGCGCTAGCGGGGTCGCCTCTGTGGTCGGTTCCAAGCTTGTCAATCTCGTCGAGAACCATCACCGGGTTGTTCGAGTTTGCTTTTTTGAGGCCGGATATGATGCGCCCGGGAAACGCCCCGACATAGGTGCGGCGGTGCCCGCGAACTTCGGCCTCATCCGACACGCCGCCGAGCGACACACGCACGAAGGCGCGGCCTGACGCACGCGCGATCGAACGACCGAGCGAGGTCTTGCCGACGCCGGGCGGGCCGACGAAACAGAGAATGGGCGCGCGCCCGTTGCGCCGGAGCTTGCGGACGGCGATGTACTCTATGATGCGGCGCTTTGGCTTCTCGAGCCCGTAGTGGTCTTCGTCGAGGACCTGCCTGGCGTGCTGGACATCGAGCCGATCCGGGGTCTTTTTTGCCCAGGGCAGGTCCGCCAGCCATTCCACGTAGGTCCGTGCGACTTGGTACTCGCTGCTTGCCGCGTTCATGTTGCCCATGCGTCGAAGCTCGCGTTTCGCAGCTGCTTCTGCCTCGCTTGGGAGCCGGCCGAGCGCGATGCGTTCGCGGAGATTTTCGATTTCGTCTTCGTCTACGTCCGTTTCACCGAGCTCTCGGCGGATGGCCTTGACCTGCTGACGCAGCAGGTACTCTCGCTGCGAGCTCGACATCTCTTCTTCGACCATGCTGGAGATCTCTTGCTTGACCCGCAGCACTTCATTCTGCCGATTGACCTGATCCAAGACTTTGCGAACCCTCATTCGAATGTCGAGCGTTTCGAGAACGTCTTGCTTGGACTCGTTTGGAACCGGCAGGTTGGACTCAATGAGGTCGGCCAGCGCGCCCGGTTCACGGACATTGTCGAGAATGTGCAACGACTCCCGCGACGCCGTCGGCAGGTCATGGAGCAATTGGCGGGCAGATTCTCTTAGGTGTGCGGCCAGGGCTTCGACCTCGACGTCGACGGTCGGGAGCTCGTGGTAACGATGCACGCGGGCGCGCATCGTAGGATGCCGGCCGAGGGTTTCCTCGATGCGCATCCGGCTCACGCCTTGCAGCACGACGCTGTATTGGCCCGAGTTGAGGCGGATGACCTTCAGGACGCGGGCGATCGTCCCAATGTGATAAACCTGATCGAAGGTGGGGTCCTCGACCTCGGCCCTGTGCTGCGTCACCACCCCGATGGCCGGGCGCTCGCGTCCGCAGGCCTCTTCGATCAGGCGAACCGACCGGGGCCTGCCGACGTTGACAGGCACGACCGTGGCGGGGAAAAGGACCGAGTTGCGAAGGGGTAAAATGGGCAAGATCGGTTCAGCGCCAGCGGGAAAGATCGAATCAGTCATTAGATTTGTCAACGATATTCGAGATCTACGCCGCCAGCAACGACCCAGCGCAATCCACTAGCGCCGTGGGCGGTCGGCTGGTATCAAAGCGGCGCTCGAGATGCTGGGACGGAGATCCATAGGGGGAGCGGGGCTGCTCGGACTGACCGCCATTGGCGGTTGTCACGGCGGGCTTGCGGTCAATGCGCTCGTTTTGCTGGTGAGCGTGGGGATTTTCGTGGGTACGATCCTTCTGGACCGGTCTCCCTAGCTGTGACTATCCCGGAGCTCCGCACCCTCGACGACTTCACGCTGGCCGACCTCGAGGCAATTCGGGTCCTCTTGCGCGGTGGCTCGGTGGTCGACTGGCATCGGCTCAATTTCGCGGATGAGACAGAGGCCGAGGCCTTTGTGCGAGCCCAGGAGATCGACCCGAACGAGCCCGCCGATGCTGCGCGAGCGCGGCAGGTGAAGGAATTGGCAATCGACTACCTCCGCCGCCACTTCGATTTTCCGGTGCCAAAGCCGGTGGCCAAGCGGGACCTCGTCGGCCTCTTGATGCTCGCGTCTTCGAAGGGGCATAGACAGATTTGTGCCTGCGCGATTTTGAAGGTGATGCACATCATCCACCACCTCGAGGCCCGCGAGCTCCTGTTCCTGTTGCCAACCGCGGACGAGGAGGTCTTCCAGTGGGTGGAGCAGAAGGTCTACCACGTCATGGCGTCTGCCTTGGCAAACGACTTTCCGATTGTCGAGTTCATCGGCGGGCGCAAGAACAAAGATTCCCTCTACACCAAACTCCTGTCGAAGCCCGAAGTCAGTGCGTCGCAGATCTATGACAAGGTGCGCTTTCGAATCGTGACTCGCAGCTCGCACGACATCTTCCCGGTCCTGAACTACGTTCAGCGCAGCGTCGTGCCTTTCAACTTCGTGATTCCGGGCCAGTCCACCAATACGCTGGCGCGCTTCCACGAGTACTGCCAGTCGGAGCCTGCGCTTTCGAAGCACATCCCCCATATGCAGCTGCCGCTCGATCTAGAGGATGGGCTGTCCCCGATCGACAATCGCTTCACGGCGCCTAGCTATCGCGTCGTACACTTCGTCGCCGACGTGCCGGTTCGAGTCCCAGACAAGGTTCTAGCGGCCGCGCCCCCTGCGGTTTCGGAGCTCGGCCATACGATCTTCGTCCAGACCGAGTTCCAAGTGCTCGATCGAGCGACCGACGAGAGGAACGAAGCGGGCGACGCAAGCCACCAGGCTTACAAAGCGCGTCAGAAGCTCGCCGTCATGCATCGGCTCAAGGTGGGCCGGTTCTCATAGGCGCGGCGAACAAAACAAAGGGCGAATGCCTCTCGGCATCCGCCCCTCGTCGTGTCTAATCGATTTAGGCCCAGGTGGTCCCTGGTTCCTTACATCGTGCCGGCTTCGACGGGGAACGTAAAAGGCCCCGAGCCTTCGACCGCCTCGAGTGCGGTACAACCCCCTTCGCCGGCCAAGAGCGTAATCTCACCGCCTGCGACGAGGTCTTCTGGAAGGCCACTGATCGTGGCTGAGAACGCGGTCACCGAAAGCCCGATCTCGGTTGCCTCTGCGGCCGGCGTGACCGCCGTCGTCAGCTCGTCCGAGTCGAACATTGCTACGGGTGCAAATGGCAAGCCGTCCGCGGTGTGTTCAATCGCTGCGGGCGTACCGCCTGCGACGGAGACCGTGCAGTCAACGGCGTCGAGCATCGCGAGGGGCGCGAGAGTTGGAAGAAGGTCGATGACGGTGGGAGCCACGGTGTAGCTAAGCAGCGTCGTCAAGTCTGAGGGTTCACCCTGTGTGAAGCCAGGATCAGCCGCGTTGATCGTGATATTGACTGGAAGCGGAAGTGGGAGGCCGTCTAGAGTGCAGACGAAGCCGTACTCGCCATCCGCCACACCTGGCGCCCCGCCAGCGCCGCCGGTGCCATCACCGCCGGTGCCACCACCGCCAGTTTCGCTGGCATCATCGCTGCACCCGAAGGCCATGAGTGCACCGCCGAGCAGTGCGATTAAAGCTAGTTTGCTGATCTTCATACGTTCTTCTCCTTAGGTCCGGAATATGCC
>RCNF010003735.1_pt1 | contig 11917 bp, 11 predicted proteins | sample 2041311 | NCBI WGS metagenome assembly RCNF01 (sample SAMN09708228, study PRJNA481090) | Marine sediment metagenome, whole genome shotgun sequencing project. | biome: marine sediment; feature: ocean; material: sediment; isolation source: Sewage treatment plant 2 marine sediment (STP2) ... | reverse complement strand
ATTATTGAAAAAGCAGTACGCAGCGCACCTCATTATAAAAAATTGATTGAAAATGGATTAAATCATAAAGAGGCCTGGGATTCTTTGAATATTAAACGTAAGATGGCATTGTCAGATTGGTACGGAAATAAAAAAATGGAGGCTAGCGCTATAGACAGCGTAAAACACTATTTAAAATTTTTGAATACAGGTTCGTTATCCATAAACCCAAAAACTGGTGCTGTGCTCACATGGATCGGGGGAATAGACTATAAAATCTTTAAATATGACCATGTCAGCCAAAGCAAAAGGCAAGTAGGCTCTACTTTCAAGCCCATTGTCTATACCGCGGCTCTGGAAGCCGGTATTTCACCATGTTCCTATTTCTCAGCGCAAGAGGTGGAATATGAAAATTTGAAAGGATGGTCACCGAGCAATTCTGCTGACAAGGATGAAAAGTTTCTTAATTATTCCATGGAGATGGCATTGAGTAATTCGGTCAATACGGTTGCGGTCAAGGTCCTTGAAAAAACTGGAATTGATAATGTATTGGTACAAGCTAAAAATATGGGCATTTTCTCAAAATTACCTGAACAACCCTCTTTAGCTTTGGGTACAGGAGAAATATATGTTAACGAACTGGCAGGCGCATATGCCGGATATGTAAATGGAGGAAAGGCAGTACTCCCCTATTTGATTAAAACTATTACGAATCAAAAAGATTCAGTTTTGGCCACATTTGAGCCAAAAATAGCCCAAATCCCTGCATTTTCGAAAGAAACAGGCGAAATTATGCTCGAAATGATGAAATCTACCATTAATCAAGGTACGGCCTCTCGAATACGTTCAACCTACAAATTGAAAAACGATATTGCTGGCAAAACAGGTACGACACAGAACAACAAGGATGCATGGTTCGTGGCTTTAACCCCAAAATTGGTTCACGTTACTTGGGTAGGCCTTGACCATTATGAAATCGGATTTAGAAGTACAAGCCTAGGTCAAGGAGCCAATGCAGCACTGCCTCTTTTTGCCCTTTTTATACAAAAGATGAACGGGGACGCATCTTTAAACCATATTACTAAGGCACATTTTCCTAAACCAGAGAACTCAGTTTTTAGGCGGCTGGACTGCGAACCTATAAAGCGTGATGGATTCTTCAAGCGTCTTTTTAAAAATCCGAATAAAAAGAAAACAAAAAGGTTTAGGACAGGAAAGTAAATAGGGCGAAAAATATGATAAAATATTTGATGATTAAATTTATTATCATATCTTTATGATATCAGTTTAATATCACTAAATACAAAAATCATGACTCTAGAAAAAAATGCAACACCAATCAATGGGTATATCATGCTTATATTCTTTTTGATTCTATTCTTTGGAGGCTTGGTAATTCTTATACGGATCCCAAACTTTTTGGCGGTTGTAACCGTCGTTATTGCCGTATTACTGATTCCAGGTTTTGTTTTAGTAAATCCTAATAGCTCCAGGGTCTTACTTTTATTCGGTAAGTATGTTGGGACCATTAAAAATAATGGACTTTTCTGGGTTAATCCTCTTTACTCAAAAAGGAAAATTTCATTGCGGGCAAGTAATTTTGATAGCGAACGTCTTAAGGTTAATGATAAACTGGGTAACCCGGTCATGATAAGCACAATTTTAGTCTGGCGTGTAAACGATACCTATAAGGCCGCCTTTGATGTTGATGACTATAAGAATTTTGTCCGAGTACAGACCGACGCCGCTGTGCGTAAATTAGCCAGTATGTACCCCTATGACAATTTTGCCGACGATGGCACCGATGAGGATATTACCTTACGCTCAAGTGTTAATGAGGTGAGTGAAGCACTGGAAAAAGAAGTACAAGAACGTTTATCCATGGCTGGGATTGAGGTTTTAGAGGCACGGATAGGCTATTTAGCTTATGCACAGGAAATTGCCAATGCAATGCTCAAACGACAACAGGCTACTGCTATTGTTGCCGCTAGACATAAAATAGTGGAAGGTGCTGTAAGTATGGTTGAAATGGCTTTACACGAATTAAGCAAGAAAAACTTGGTAGACTTGGATGAGGAGCGAAAAGCAGCCATGGTGAGTAACTTAATGGTGGTACTTTGTTCCGATAAAGATGCTTCCCCTATAGTCAATGCAGGTACGCTAAATCATTAAAAATGAGAGTATTTAATGAAACGCAGCGATTTAACCAATGGTGGTTGAAATTAATCCATATTGCCTCAATAATCTTTCTATGTTACTCCTTATATCATTGGTATTTCGCGAATAAGGCCGTTGGTAATGTGGATCCTAACGATTCAATTGGTCAACTAATCGTAATTGTATCCATCCTCCCTATTTTGATGTTATTTTACTTTTTAAAATTACGAACAGAAATAGATGAAAGCGGAATCCAATATCAATTCTTACCCTTCCATTTTTCTGCTAAAAAAATAGCTTGGACAGATATCCAAAATTGTTATGTTAGAACCTATAACCCGATTATGGAATATGGGGGATGGGGGTATCGAACTTCATTTGGAAAAGGAAGAGCTTTTAACGTTAAGGGAAATAAAGGCATACAAATTGAACTTAAATCAGGTAAAAAAATATTGATAGGAACTCAAAAACAGGAGCAAGCTAAAAAGGTGATTACACTTTACCTAAAAGAAAAAGTATGAAAGAATATAAGATTATCAAACAAAAGGAAAAGTTTCTTGGTAATCAAGACTTAGATTTCGAAGATGAACTCAATTCGTTGGCAAAACAAGGGTGGCAAGTAATAAGCATTGTCCGCCTAACACATTCCAATGCAATGAAAGCAGTTTTAGAACGAGATAAAAACAGATAGGCATAATTTAACTTTGATATGAGCAAAAAGAAAGCATTTGCATTACGTATGAACGAAGAAATGCTGAAAGCAATTGAAAAATGGGCCTCCGACGAGTTTCGAAGCACTAATGGTCAAATAGAATGGATGCTCATGAAAAGCTTGAAAGAGGCAAAACGGGAGCCTAAAAAGAAGAGCAATCCATAATAGAACATTTTAGGGTTTATTTAACAATTTAAACGCTTAAATTTGACGACCGACCAATCCAAAAACCAATGACCAGAGTTTTTTGCGCGCTACTACTCTTCTTTTTTTTCGCCACCCCTACTCTCAGTCAAACCAATACCAAATCATTTACCGTAAAATACGTTACAGAGCTTCCTGAAATTGATGGAATTCTTGATGAATCCTTCTGGGAAATTGCCGATGGCCCCCGTGACTTTCAGCAGTATTTCCCAACGGATTCGGTACTTGCTGAACAACCCTCTGAGATAAAAATGGTGGTTAGTAATACGCATCTCTATATTGGTCTAACCGTAAAATCTATTGGCAGCAATTGGATAACCCCATCGTTAAAAAGGGACTTTCGTGCAAGTAACGGCGATAGTATGAGTTTGGTTTTTGACACTTTTAACGATGGCACAAATGCTTTTTTATTCGGTATTAATCCCTATGGCGTTCGCCGGGAGGTATTGATATCTGGAGGTGGATCCGATTTAAGGGGTTTCAATACTTCATGGGATGTTAAATGGAAAGGCGAATCCAAGATACATGGGGACTACTATACCTCAGAGATGGCCATACCTTTGACCTCTTTTAAGTTCAAGGATGGTGAGACCAAATGGCGTTTTCAAAGCTACCGATTCGATATGCAGACGAACGAACGAAGTACTTGGCATCGTGTACCCCAAGGACAGTTCTTGGTGAGTTTGGCCTTTATGGGAGATATGCATTTTGAAAAACCGCTGAGTAAATCCAAAACACCATTGGCTCTAATTCCTTATGTAAATACAATCTCAGAGAAGGATTTTGAATCGGATAAAAGTAATACCAACCTCAAAGTTGGTGGAGATGCCAAAATCGCTATAGGTAATGGAATGAATTTAGATGTGACCATAAATCCCGATTTTTCCAATGTAGAAGTCGATGCTATTATCACTAATCTAACCCGCTTCGAGGTATCACTACCGGAAAAGCGACAATTTTTCATTGATAACAGTGATCTCTTCGGAAGTTTTGGTGGCAGTCGAGACGCCAATCCGTTTTTTTCAAGACGTATCGGTATCGCCCAAGATACTGCAGGCAATACCATAGAAAATAGAATTATAGGTGGAATTCGACTCAGTGGAAAATTGAATGAAAATTGGCGGTTGGGGGTATTGAGTATACAGACCGATGAGGACCTTGACAATCAAATCGCATCTAACAACAATACCATGTTGGCAATTCAAAAAAAGCTATTTACACGTTCCAATATTGGCATATTCTTTATTAACCGGGAGTCTTTTAAAGATTATGATTTTGTTAAACGTGAGGATGAATATAATCGCGTATTGGGCATAGATTACAATCTGGCATCAAAGGATAATAAATGGATCGGAAAATTCTACACCCATAAATCGTTTCAGCCAGATGATAAAGAAGGAAACTATTCCGCAGGAGCATTCTTATCGCGTCGATCCAGGTTTTTTAACGTATTCAGTGACCTTACCTTTATCAATGAAGATTTCACTTCTGATCTTGGTTTTATAAGACGAACCGACATTTTAAAATCGGCTACCTCTTTTGAAAAAGTTTTCTGGCCTAAGAGCAAGACTCTCAATTCATACAGTTTTGAGCTTTTTCCTATTGTGACTTGGAGACCAAGTTTGAATTACAAAAAGACGGATCATGATATCATGCTCACCGGAAGGGTTGGATTTCAAGACCAATCCGAACTGGGTGTAGGATTTACCAATAGTTACACTTTTCTAACAGACACGGATGAATTCGACCCTACGAACACAGATGGTGGCATACCCTTGCCTAATGATGTAGGTTACCACTTTAATAGTGTAAACCTGGAGTATATGTCGAATTCCGCCAAAATACTTTCTCTTATGGGTAGGTCGATGTTCGGTAGCTTTTTCAACGGTGACATATTCTCACTTGAAGGTACACTCTTCTTGCGATTACAACCCAAAGCACAAATTTCATTAGCTGTTAACTATAATAAAATTTCATTACCGGACCCCCATCCAAGTGCCGATTTATGGTTAATCAGTCCTAAAGTAGAAATTACCTTTAGTAAATCGTTATTCTGGTCCACCCTTGTACAATACAGTAATCAAAGAGATAATTTGGGCATTAATTCTCGTTTACAGTGGCGTTTTGCCCCACTTTCTGATTTATACATCGTCTATAACGACAACTATTTTGTGAATCAGTTTTCTCCACGTTATCGCTCTATCAATCTGAAATTAACCTATTGGTTGAATATCTAGAAATAGAAACTTTCACCTTCAGGGCTCATGAAAACTTTAGGGTTTTTTTAACGCATTAAACCCTTAAATTTAGCGCTAGCTAATTCTACCACCAATGACCAGAATTTTTTGTGCCTTTGCACTACTATTTACCACCTTTTTTACATACGCTCAGGAAAGAAACAAAAGCTTCACTGTAAAATATATTTCAAATGGTGAAAACATCAACCCTGATGGTATATTGGAGGAAGCCATATGGGAGAGCGCCGAGAGCGCCAATGACTTTTGGGAACATTTTCCGAATAATTCAGTTCCGGCCAGCCAACAGTCAGATATTAAGATGCTGTATGACGATAAAAACCTATATATAGGAATTACCGTAAAAGCAGCAGGTAAAAACTACATGGTTCAAACATTGAAACGTGATTTCAGGGCTGGTGACAGTGATAATATCACTATGCTATTTGACACCTTTAATGATGGTACCAATGCCTTTTTATTTGGAATAAATCCCTTTGGTGTTCGTAGGGAAGGCCTGCTATCAGGTGGCGGCAATAATATAAGGGGATTTACTATGTCTTGGGATACCAAGTGGAAAGGAGACTCCAAAATGTATGATGATTATTATACTTCTGAGCTAATTATTCCATTAACTGCTTTCAAATTCAAAGAGGGTGAAACCAAATGGGGTTTTAACAGCTATCGCTTTGATACGCAGTCTAATGAGACAAGTGCTTGGATGAAAATTCCTCAAAATCAAAATGTCTATGGTATGACCTTCATGGGTGATATGATTTTTGAAAGACCATTGGGAAAATTCCGTTCGCCGATAGCCATAATACCCTACATAAACGCAATATCACAAAAAGATTTTGAAACAAATGATAGCTTTGACAATGTCAAGGTTGGTGGTGATGCTAAATTTGCGATTGGGAATAGTATGAATCTCGATATTACGGTAAATCCAGATTTCTCCCAAGTAGAAGTTGATGATCAGGTGACCAATCTTACACGTTTTGAAGTTTCATTACCAGAAAAGAGACAGTTCTTCATAGATAATAGTGATCTCTTTGGCAGTTTTGGCGATGTTCGGGATGCAAATCCATTTTTCTCAAGGCGTATAGGAATTGCTAGGGACACTGCAGACAATTCTATAGAAAACAAATTAATTGGGGGCTTGCGATTAAGTGGCAAATTGAATAGAGACCTTCGATTGGGCTTACTGAATATTCTAACAGAGGCAGATGAGGTTAACGAAATTGCCTCCAATAATAATACGATGTTTGCCTTACAACAAAGAGTATTTGCCAGATCTAATATTGGGATGTTTTTTATTAATAGACAATCTATTAAAGATTATGATTTCTTAGCCAAGGAGGATAAATACAATAGGGTCTTAGGTATTGATTACAACTTAATATCAAAAGACAATACGTGGAATGGTAAATTTTTTGTACATAAATCGTTTCAACCTGAATCTGGCGGCAAAGATCTCTCGACAGGAGGAACCATCGATTATAATTCAAGACACTATAACATCTATTCCAAATTAGTTTATGTCGGGGAAGATTTTCGCTCAGATCTAGGTTTTGTTAGAAGAACCGATATATTAAAAAGTTTTGTTAGAATAGAAAGAGTTTTTTGGCCAAAAAAAGGGGTTTTGAATAACCATAGTTTTCAGTTCCTTCCATTTTTTAATTGGAGCCCTAGCTTGGATTTAAAAATTACAGACTATACATTTAGAGGATCGTGGGAAGCTAGGTTCAAGGATTTTTCAATGGTCAGTACAAGTTTCAACAATAGATACACTTACCTGACCGATGATTTTGAACCTACGGGAAAAGATGATGCCATTGCCTTACCTGGTAATCTCGGTTATCATTATAACAGCTTGGATTTTGAATACCGATCTGATAGTAGAAAAATATTCGCCTATAGTGCCGAATCTGAAATAGGCAGATTCTTTAATGGCAAGAAGTTCTCTGTTCGAGGCAGAATGACCTATCGTTTTCAACCGAAGGTATTCATTTCCTTACTTTTCGACTATAACAATATAAAATTGCCTCAACCCTACTCAAGCGCGGATTTGTGGCTTATAAGTCCAAAAATAGATGTTACTTTCAACAAGTCGCTCTTTTGGTCAACCTTGGTTCAATATAGTACACAACAGGATAATTTAGGCTTCAATTCTAGATTGCAATGGCGATTTGCTCCACTATCGGATTTATATTTAGTATATAACGATAATTATTTTGTCAACTCCTTTGCACCTAGGTCAAGATCTATAAACCTTAAGCTTACCTACTGGTTGAATATCTAGGATGAATTATAAAATATTATGTGCTGATTTAGATGGCACCTTGCTATCTACCAAAAGTGATGTTTCCGCTTTCACGATATCAGAAATCCGGCGAATAAAACCAACTACTAAAATAATATTGGTGTCTGCCAGAATGCCAATAGCAATGAGGTATATCCAAAGAGATCTAGGCATCGAAAATGAACCAATGATATGTTATAATGGAGCATTGATCCTTGACAAGAATAAGGAAGTTTACTCCACTTATATAAACATAGAGAAAATAGCATTACTGCATCAACTTTCAACTAATTATGATATAAAACTTGGACTGTACTACAAGGACGAATGGTATGTAGCGGAAAGTTCCGTACGTGTGAAAAAAGAAATTCATCATACCAAGGCTAATCCCATTTATCAAAAAACATCAGTTACGTTGAATGATTGGCATAAAAGAAATATAGGAGCGCATAAAATAATGCTCATGGGTTCTTTGGATACTATCATATTGCCCATTCTAAGAGCAGAATTTGATTCGGTTATGAATATTTATCGTTCTAATGATACTTTGATCGAAGTCACTCCAAAAGCCATTTCTAAACTTTCTGCGATAGAGACCCTTCTAAATGGTAATGATACACTAAATGATGTTATTGCCTTTGGTGATAACTATAATGATGATGGGATGTTGCGTCATGCAGGTTACGGCGTAGCTGTAGGTAATGCCAGGGAAGAAATAAAGGCCATTGCGGATCACATCACATTAAAAAACACAGAAAATGGCGTTGCGCATTTTCTAAATCTACATTTCAAGATTTGACTATATTTGGAACCCATGCTATAAAATATTGGTAATGAATCAACTTCCACTTTCAGAAGATACAGTTATTTTTGGGTTGTTATGTCTTTGCTTAGGGTTCGTCTTTTATACCTCTTCGATTAAGAAAGGTTTCTGGAAAAAATTCTATACCATTATTCCGACCTTGTTAATGTGTTATATGCTACCGGCAATTTTGACCAGTACAGGGCTTATTTCTGAAGAGAGTTCTAACCTTTATTATATTGCCAGTCGCTACTTATTACCAGCCGCGCTTGTTCTTTTGACATTGAGTATAGACCTTAAGGCAATAATGAATCTTGGTTCAAAGGCACTAATTATGTTTTTAACGGGTACTGCGGGAATAATTATAGGCGGACCAATAGCTATTCTTATTGTCTCCATATTTTCGCCGGAAACTGTTGGTGGAGCCGGATTTGATGCTGTGTGGAGAGGCTTGGCTACAATAGCAGGCAGTTGGATCGGTGGCGGGGCCAACCAAGCAGCCATGTTAGAGGTATTTCAATTCAATCCTAAGAAATTTGGGGATATGGTTTTGATTGATATTGTTGTTGCCAATATTTGGATGGCCATTATATTACTGGGTATTGGAAAATCTGACCGTATTGACAAATGGTTAAAGGCCGATAATTCTTCGATTGAAACCTTAAAGGCCAAAGTAACGGCCCATACTGAAAAAATAACGAGGGTTACCACCTTACACGACTATATCATCATGCTTTGTCTTGCTTTTTTCGTTCGCTGTTGGTCTGTCCCATTATTTGGCGCATCATTTTGCTGGGTTTTTGGAAAATACTTTCGAAGTCATTAGAAATAAAGAAAAAGCCCTCTCTTCTTTAGGTTCCAAGTTTTTATGGATGGTCGTTTTCGCAACTATGTCCGGTATATTGCTATCATTTACAAAAGCTAAAAATTATGAAGGTGCTGGGGCAAGTAAGATTGGCGGATTGTTTATTTATATTCTTGTAGCGACCATTGGAATGAAAATGGATTTGGGAAGATTCCTGGAAAACCCCGGCTTAATTGCCGTAGGTATCATATGGATATCTATTCATGCAGGATTACTCATTTTAGTTGCCAAAATCATCAAAGCACCTTTCTTCTTTTTGGCAGTAGGTAGTCAAGCTAATGTTGGAGGTGCCGCCTCTGCCCCTATTGTTGCTGCCGAATTTCATCCTTCTCTGACTTCTGTAGGTATTCTTTTGGCTGTTTTAGGTTATGTTGTTGGCACTGCAGGGGCATATATATGTGGACTTCTCATGGAAGTTGCTGCAAATGTTTAGATTTAAGTAAAGATTATTGATATTTGCCCAACAAAATTATATACTGAAAGCCCATTTTGGGCATTTAATTAAAAATGGCCAATACTAATCGATAGATAAGGCATGGTACAATGGCCAGTGAAATTTTTTATAGATGAAACACATTTTCTTTTTTAGTTTTATTACACTTTTTATAATCTCATGTTCTGAGGATACTACGAATACCATGTTCGTTACCGGTAAGGTAAAAGGACTTAAGAAAGGAACTTTGTACTTGCAGCGTGTACCAGATTCAACTTTGGTGACGATTGATTCTTTGGAGGTAGAAGGAGATGGTAATTTTTCATTCAAAACCGAATTGGAGAGTCCTGAAATATTTTATCTATACCTCAATAAAAAAGACAATAATGAAATTAATGATAGAATTACATTTTTTGGAGAAGCTGGGAATATTACAATAAACACAAGTTGGAATACATTTGATACCAATGCCAAAATAGAAGGTTCAGCTACTCAAAAGAAACTTGAGGAATACCGTAAAACTATGTCAAGATTCAATAAGCGCAGTATTGAATTAATGCAAAGTGTAACTAACAGTGAAGTGCCAATTGATTCACTTCAATTGGATTCTATCCAAAAACTGAGTGATAAAAATATTCGAAGAAGTTATTTGTACGCACTAAATTTTGCACTTAATAATAAGGCCTCATATATAGCACCTTATATTGCCTTGACCGAAGTATACGATGCCAACATCACATATTTAGACTCAATAAACAATTCATTGACACCAGAAGTCGCCAGCTCAAAATACGGGAAGGAACTCAAGAAATTCTTAGCGCTTAAGAAAACCAATTAAAAAAAACATCCCGCCAAGGCGGGATGTTTTTTAATCTAAATTCTTAAAGCTTATCCCAGTTTATTCAATTGCCCAACTAAGGAAATAGCCTTTTTTTCCAATTCCGCACGAACATTGTTAAAATGCGCCTTTTTATTATCCACATTTTTTTCGTTTACTTTCCCGATTAAATCATCAAATGTCTCAATCGCTGAATCAATGATTTTCACACCTTCTTTAGAATCTTGCTTATTATTGGCGGCCTCTACAATGTAAACAGCTTCAATAATATCCCCTAAAACAAAATTTATATCTTTTTTTAAATCTCTTATACTTGCCATTGTTGAAATATTTTGTGCAAAAGTAATCTTTTTAGTTTCCTGTCATTCAAGGAAACATATAAATTTTTTGTTTTTAAACAGTTACTTCCAATAGTTTAGCTTGGGTAGTATTGATATTAATAGTTTTTGAACTTGCCGGGATTAATACCGTTTCCCCTTTTTGAATCATAACAGAACCGGTATCGGTACTGATTTCGGCAGAACCGCCAACGCACATATAAATAGTAAAAGAATCCCTTTCCGAAACTGTTTGACTAGAGTTCTTGGTAAGGTGCATAAAACTGGTTTTAAAATAAGGGCAATCTACCATCGTATTAACAGTATTCAAATGCCCATCATAAACTACCTTAAAATCATCCTTTTTATGATAATCCATGGCATCTAGAGCCATTTCTGTATGTAATTCCCTTAAATTCCCTTTCTTATCTCGCCTATTAAAATCGAAAACACGATAGGTAATGTCAGAAGTCTGCTGTATTTCGGCCAACAATACTCCAGCACCAATAGCATGTATCTTTCCAGTATTAATAAAAAACGTATCCCCCTCTTTAACAGATTCGTAATTCAGTAAGGCCAATAAGGTATCTTTCTTTAAACTTTCAGAATACTCTTCCTTGGTTACATCTTTATTGAAGCCTACAATAAGATTAGCATCTTTATCAGCATCCATTACATACCACATTTCTGTCTTTCCAAAAGAATTATGTCGCTCTTTTGCCAATGCATCATTAGGGTGTAATTGAATGGACAAGTCCTGTTTGGCATCAATAAATTTTATTAGAATAGGAAACTCTTTGCCAAACCTTTCTACAACTCCTTTTCCTAATAGCTCCTCAGGTCGCTTATCAATAATTTCTTGAAGTGAAGTGCCAGAAAGTGGACCGTTGGAAACTATAGAAATATCTCCCTTAACCCCAGAAAGCTCCCAGCTTTCACCAGTGATATCGCTCTCATTGGGTTTCCCCAAGACGTCCTTAAGCTTGGTTCCACCCCAAAGGCGTTCTTTTAAAATAGGCCTGAATTTTAAAGGGTATAGTTGCATTCTGATTTTAATATTTTGATACTGAATTG
>RCNF010003137.1_pt1 | contig 11917 bp, 7 predicted proteins | sample 2041311 | NCBI WGS metagenome assembly RCNF01 (sample SAMN09708228, study PRJNA481090) | Marine sediment metagenome, whole genome shotgun sequencing project. | biome: marine sediment; feature: ocean; material: sediment; isolation source: Sewage treatment plant 2 marine sediment (STP2) ... | reverse complement strand
CCACCACCTGATGGTCGATGATGAACGCGATGACCTTCATCTCTGCCCCACAGGAGGGACAGACCAACGGATCCACCTCGTAGATCCGCCTGATCAGCTGCGCCCAGCTTCGACGGAGAGCGCGGGCGACCGGACCCTGGTCCTTTTTCGCTCGGGTCGAAGGGGAGTGGCCCTCGCCGGGCGAGCCCCCCGAGCAGCTCGCGATGATGCAAGAAGTACGGCCGCAGCATCTTGGGGATCACGAAGACCCACTGGGCGTGTCCCGCCTCCTCAAGAACGTCCTCAGCCAGCAGAGCCGCCGTCGCGGCCGACCGCTTCGCCGAGCACGACGGACACAACTCACGGGTCTTGCACGAGAACGCAAGGAGGTATTCCTCAGCGCATTCGGGGCACCGGATCCGGGCGAAGCCGTTCTCATAGAGACCGCAGTCAAGGGCCTTGCGGCCCGCAGCAGCAAACCCGTCCATTCGCGGGAAGACCAACCCATGCGCTCAACCACCAACCGGTGCGCGTGGTAACCAACCGACCGGCTACCGCTGAACTCGGGCTGATCCGCCTTTCGCGAAGGCCTCAACCTCCGGGAGCCTGGCCATGGTCACATCGCCTGGGAATGTCGTGGACAGGGCGCCATGGGCCCATCCCAGACGGACGACCTCATCCAACTCCCGTCCGTCAAGCATTCCGTAGATCAGACCCGAGGCGAATCCGTCGCCACCGCCGATGCGATCGATGACACCGAGCTCGCAGGTCGGAGAGATGGCCTGCTGCCCGTCGCACCAAATCACGGCTCCCCACTGATGGCGGTTGGCGGTTTCAACCTCCCTGAGGGTGGTGGCCACCATCTTCACGTTGGGGAAGTCGCGATTGACCTCGGCGATCATCTCGAAGAAAGCAGCCGTGTCCAGCTTGGACTTTTTCTCGACGTCGGGACCCTTGACGCCCAATCCCATCTGCAGATCCTCCTCGTTGCCGATGAGGACATCGACATGTTCGGCGATCCGCTTGAAGGTGCTCTGCGCGGCTTCGAGCCCGCCGATGGACTCCCACAATTTTCCGCGGTAGTTCAGATCGAAGGATGTGACGGCTCCATGTTGCTTCGCGGCCTTCATGGCCTCGATGATGAGTTCGGAGGTCGTTGTCGACAGCGCCGCATAGATTCCCCCGGAGTGGAACCAGCGGACGCCTTCGCCGAAGATTGCTTCCCAGTCGAAATCGCCCGGTTTGAGCATGGCGCCGGCTTCATTCGCCCGGTTGTAGAAGACCACCGGCGGTCGGACGCCGTAGCCGAGATCGCTGTATACGGTTGCGATATTCGGGCCACGGGCGCCGTCATGTTTGAACCATTTGTAGAAGGGTTTGACACCCATCTCCTTGACCCGGGTCTGCACCAGTTCTCCGATGCCGTAATCCACCATGGCAGTGGCAATCCCGGTTTTCAGGCCGAAACAATCCGCCAGGTTAGCGGCGACGTTGTACTCACCACCCGAGACGTGGATCGCCACCGAACGTGCCTTCCGAAATGGGATTCGGCCTGGATCCAGGCGATGGACCAGGGAACCCAGGGACAGGAAGTCGAAAGCACAGTCATCGTTCCTAATCTTCAATTCAGCCATAGTTACCTCTCCACTCGACGAGATACCTTCTCGCCCCTCAATTCATAATTCAAAATTCATAATTCAAAATTTACGCGTCATATCTCCGGGCGGTGATGTCGCCCCCGTGACCAGTCCAGTCGGTGTGGGAGTACTCTCCGCGCGGCCGGTCGACCCGCTCGTAGGTGTGGGCGCCGAAGTAGTCTCGCTGTGCCTGGAGAAGATTCGCGGGCAAACGATCGTGGCGGTATCCGTCGTAGAAGGCGAGCGCACTCGACAGTGCCGGCACGGGGACGCCCATGGCGACCGCCGCCGCCACCACTCGCCGCCAAGCCTCCTGGGCCGCCTGCACCTTGTCGGCAAAGTAGGGATCGAGCAGGATGTTCTCGAGATTCGGGTTCTTGTCAAAGGCCTCTTTGATCTTGCCGAGAAAGACCGACCGGATGATGCAGCCGCCGCGCCACATGAGCGCGATGCCGCCGTTGTTGAGGTTCCAGCCGTATTCCTTGGCCGCGGCACGCATGAGCATGTATCCCTGAGCGTAGGAAACGATCTTGGCGGCAAGAAGTGCTTGCTGAAGATCATCGACCAGCGCTTTTGCATCTCCGGTGAAGACCGCGTCGGCGGGTCCGCTGAGGACCTTCGACGCCACAACCCGCTCGTCCTTGATCGCCGACAGGCAGCGCGAGAAGACGGCTTCACCAATGAGGGTCAAAGGGATCCCCATCTCGAGGGCCGCGATGGCAGTCCACTTGCCGGTGCCCTTCTGACCCGCGGTGTCGAGGATCTTCTCCACGATGGGCTCGCCGGCCTCGTCGCGGTAGCCGAGAATGTCCCGGGTGATCTCGATGAGATACGAGTCGAGCTCGCCCTCGTTCCACTCGGCGAAAATCTCGTGCATTTGGTCGTGATCGAAACCGAGGCCATCCTTCATGAGCTGGTAGGCCTCGCAGATGAGCTGCATGTCGCCGTACTCGATCCCGTTGTGGGTCATCTTGACGAAGTGGCCGGCGCCGTTCTCCCCCACCCACTCGCAGCACGGCGAACCGTCCTCGACCTTGGCCGAGACGGCCTGGAAGATCGGTTTGACGTGCTCCCACGCCGCCGGCGAACCACCGGGCATGATGGACGGGCCGATTCTGGCGCCTTCCTCACCACCCGAGACTCCGGTGCCGATGTAGAGCAGTCCCTCGGACTCGACCCACGCGGCCCGCCGGATCGTGTCGTTGTAGTTGGAGTTGCCGCCATCGATGATGATGTCGCCCTTGTCTAGCAGTGGAATCAGCATCTCGATAAAGGCATCCACCGGCTTGCCGGCCTTGACCAGCAGCATCACCCGCCGTGGTGAGGCGAGCGAATCCACCAACTCCTCGAGAGAGTGGGTGCCGACCACCTTGGTGCCCTTGGCGTTGCCTTCGATGAAGTCGTCGACCACCGATATCGTACGGTTGAAGACCGCCACCTGTGATCATCCATGTTGAGGACCAGGTTCTGGCCCATGACCGCGAGGCCGATGAGGCCGAGATCCGCTTTGTCAGTCATTCGCTCCTCCAATGTCTTTTTCATCACATGTCACCCTGAGCGAGGGAGTCCGACGATCGAGTCGATGGGTCTCCCGAAGAACAGACGCGCATCCGAATGCTGGTTGCGCCCTTCCGTACCTGTGGAGATCCTTCGACTCGGCTTGCGGCCTCGCTCAGGATGACATGTTGTTCATTACTCAAACTTCTCGCCCTTGACTCGATACAACTGTTCCCCGGCCCGGCGCACGAGGAGAATCCCCTCATCCTCTCGATCAGCCCATTCCTCCGGGTCGACCCCAGCCGGGTCGAGATAGCCGAGCCCGATACGCTCACAACGCTCCTTCGGTATCCCGGTGGCGAGGGTCACGTCGATGCGCGCTCGTTCCTCACCATTTTCAAAGGTCCCCGCACCTCTCAGATGGGTGGAGTGGGCGAGAATTCCCCACGGGATGTGCTCGAATCGCTCCCACTGAGCGGTGAAATAATCGCGCACGTGGTAGCCGACCTCGTCGATGTACTTCCCGTGAACATAGGAGACCTCAGTGATGTGCGGCGCCCAGATCACGACCTCGCCGCCATCGGCAATGGCCGGTTCTAGCTTGTACATCCCCTTGGCGCCGGTCCACAGATCGTCGTACATCTCGGGGACCAGGGAGAGCACTCGACGATAGGGTCGATCGACGAAGACGATATCGAGAGCGCCCGACAGCTCGGTGGCCGCGTGCCAGGTCTCATCCATCTCACCGACAAAAATGCCACGCAGATCCATGCCGTGCATGACCATGGCGATGAGAGAGCTCGGGGTCGGAATCAGGGACGCGGCACGATTGATGAGCCGCCGCATGGGGGTGTCGGCAACACCGATGATCTCTTTGCTCGTCAACAACGCACCGAGCCAGTGGGTGACATCGATGACCTCTTGCCCCGAAACCCCGGGCACAAAATACTTGTTGCCACCGGAGAAACCAGCGACCTCGTGCGGGAAGACCGGGCCGCAGACCAGAAGCTCGTCATAGGGTCGCTCACCATTGGGGTCGCCGACCAGCCGGTTGAGCCGGACCGGGACATCGAGATCCATCTGCCCGTCGCTGGCGGCGCGAATTTCTGAAGCAGGGATCACGCCCACGGTCACGAAGCTCTCCTCCAGATCCCATCGATGGTTGAAGATCATCGAGTCCCCGGTCGAGCCGTCGCGGACCTCGACGCCGACCAACCGGCCGAGCGCGGCGTCGTCCATCGGGGTGTGGGTTCCCAGAGCCACCAGAAAATCGAGCGCCTCCACCCACGGGCCGAGGACTTCGTGCAGGAGCCGGTACATCAGCGGGATGGGCGCCGTGCGGGTGCTGTCCGGGATGACGACCAGGACCTTCTTGCCGACGAACCTCGATTCATCAAGGCCTTGGGTCAGGATCTGACGGACCTCGACCTCGGTGAGGGAACGGTCAGGGTGGCTCAAACTCTCCACAGTGCCCTCAGATGGTCATGGCGGTGAAGCCGCCATCGATGCGGATCAGCGTCCCTGTCACAAAACTCGAGGCGGCCTCCGCAGCCAACCACACCACCGCCCCTCCAAGCTCTTCGGCTTCGCCAAACCGGCCCATGGGAGTGTGGCCCATGATCGAGGCCGTCCGCTCTTCGGTGAGCAGCTTGCGATTCTGCTCGGCAGGAAAGAAACCCGGCGCCACGGCGTTGACCCGCACCTTGTGAGGCGCCCACTCGCGGGCCAGGAACTGAGTCATATTGTTGATGCCGGCCTTGGTGATGGAGTAGGTGAAGACCTTGGAAAGCGGCGGTCCCGACGAGGCCGATGAGACGTTGATGACCGATCCGCCCTCACCCTGCTCCACCATCTGCTTACCAAAGATCTGGCTGGCCAGAAAATAACTGGTCAGGTTGACCGCGAGGATCTTGTCCCACTCTTCACGGGTGATCTCGAAGATCGGGGTGCCCGAGTTGATACCCGGCGCGTTGAGCAGAATATCGACCCGGCCCCACTTCTCGACGATCCGATCCAGTGCGGATTTCAGATCGTCCTCGTTGGTGGCGTCGACCCCGATTCCCAGGGCGTCGACCCCGGCCGCGCTGTAGATCGAATCAGCCTGCGCCACCGCCGCCTCCTCGATGAGATCGAGGACCGCGACCCGCGCCCCGGCCCGGCCCAGCGCCGTAGCCATCGCGCCACCGAGGATGCCACCGGCACCGATGGTCACCGCGACTTTGCCGTCGAGGGAGAACAGATCATCAAGATAACTCATCACACCCTCCCGAAAGGTTCGGTGTGGCGCTTGAAATGCGTCACCAAATTGTCGAAGTGGACATCCTCGTTCTCTCTGAGAACCGCCATGATTCGATCCTTGAAAAGCGCTCTGCCCTCCGGCTGACGCTCGGTGAGCACCCGGCCGAAGGTGACGTGGAGCACCTGCCGCGCATCCTCGTCGTCGAGCAGGCGAACCAGGGCTTCGTCATCGAGGGTGGTCGCCGCCGGCACCCGTTCGAGCTCGCCCGAAACGTGGTAGGTCCGTCGCTCGTGTTCATAGAGCGACCGAGCGAAATCGAGGATCTCCCGGAAGAGACCGGGATCGCAGACTGCGACCGCTCGGAGCGCTTCGAGATAGCTCGTACCCGCGGTCTTGACGTGGACACCACCCGCTCCGATCTCGCCGATGGTGCGATAGACCCCGAACTTGTCGCTGCCCGAGTGGATGCTGATCTTGTAGGGACCAAAGGCCTCGGCGATGGCGAGGTGCTTGACGTACTCCTCCCGGAATAAACCGAGATCGCCGCGATAGTCGATTCCCTTTTCGAAGTCACCGACAAAACGCGGCGCCAGACCGATCCACTTCACCCCCAACCGCTTGAGCTCCGAGGCCACCAACCAGTGTTCGAAGGGGCTCGTAACCGAGGCGGTTTCGTCCACCGAGACTTCGATTTCGAAGGGGCGATCACCCATGACCTCGACGATGTGACGGTACATGGCGGCGACGTGGGCCAGCGCTGCGCCGTACTTGACCAGCCCACGGAGGACATCTTCAGTGGTGGGCTCGAGGACCAGCTCCGATCCGATCTCGAACCGCTGTCCGGCGAATCGCGAGAGGACGCCCTCGAGACTCTCGTCGAGCGCGGACCAGGGAAGATCGGCGGCCGCAGCGCGGAGTTCGGCGTCGGACATCTCGTCGGCGGCGTCCACCACGTGGTCACCGGGATCGATGGTGAACATGGTGAAACCCGCTGCGGCCATGAGTTCGACATCGGCGGGGGTCTTCAGGTGATCGGCATCGGCGCCGTAACCCGTGCGCCAGCCCTCTTGGAAGACCGCCCAAGTGGCGGCGTCCATGACCTCATCGGGGGTCCGCTCGGTACGTTCGAGCTCGCGGATGGACTGCTGCGCGAGGACCACCTCGAAACCGCTGCCGGCCATGGAACGGAGATGAGCCGGTCCGGCAATCCCGAGCCGGTCACCGAGCCCAAAGCTGTCGGCGAGGCCCAAGACCCGCGGTCGCGTCCATTCCAGAAGCTCCCGCAGCATCGCGGCGTTGACGGGCGTGAGACGGCAGCGCCGAACCTGATCCTGGGTGTCGAAGGCCCACTTCAAACAGGTGCCCTCAAAACGCTCCGACACCGGATCATTCGGCGGCGCCACGATGTAGAGCCGACGGCCGGGTGTCCCGCGACCCATGAAGAGCAGCGCCTTGCCTATGGCGATGGGTGAATGCGGGTAGATTGCCAACGACCTGTCGGCCAGGGCAACCGAAACTCGATCCGCGCCTTCCGGCGGCGATTCGATCATTTTCAGCAGATTTTCACGGAGGTTCATACCGGCTCCTTGACCTCTTGGGTCATGATTCGAGTCCTTCACGCACCCCTCGCCCACTCGAGCTCAACACTCTCTTCATGGGCAACAACACATCAGCCCGGTCAATTCAGCACCACCGTATGCATCAGGGTGTATGGCCCACCGTGGGCGTCATCGCGATAGATTTCCACCTTGACGTCGTCACCGACGATGATCCTCATGAAGGTGGACCTCGCCTGTTCGCGGCCCCTGATCTGGGCCTCGTAGTAACGGTCACGGGCGCTGGGGTCGCTGCCGTACTCGTTGTAGAACTGGGCCAGCGCCGGGATCACCGGCAGGCCATCCAACTCCAGGTACCCGAACCACTTGTCGACGTTGTAGGCGTCTTCCCGGTAGAGCCGTTGCAGCGCCTTCGACTCGCTCTCGCCCCGCTTCCGCCCTTCATCGAGCGCAGCTTGAATCGCCGCGTACATCGCATCGCCGTACGACGCCTGTTCCAGGCCCCTGGCGTGCCCGGGGTCGAGCTGCCAGAGACCGTTGATCTTGGCGTAGGAGGCGCAATGGGTGTGGGCTGCGATGTACGCGTCGACTCCATGCTCGAGCAGCAGCTGATGCAGCTCGAAGGCGTTTTTCGGGTCTTCGTCGAGCGAGTCCCCCTGGTGGCGGATGCGGCCGTTGTCCAGATCCGGCATCGGCACCAGCGGCTCGTGACCGATGACGAAGGTGTGTTTCTTTGTATTGGCTTCAAGATCGGCCTCGAGCCATGCCATGAGTTCCGGGGCGACTCCGCCCTCCGTTGCCCAGTCACTGACCCCGTCGTAGTAGAGATTGAGGACCACAAAGTGGCTGTCCGCCCAATCAAACGAGTAGGTGGTCTCCTCACACCCCTTTGGTCCCCGATTGACCACCCTGGGCAGCGTCATCCCGAGCTTTCTGAGGTAGCTGATGCTCGATGGTGACTCGAGCTCGTGATTGCCGATCACCGGGTACCACGGATACTCAGCACCGAAGAACTCATCGAGCATGTCCCTGGCCGCCGACGGCGGGTCGGAGTCGATATCTCCGGGGCTGATCATAAAATCGCCGCGGCCGGCGGCATCGATCGCCTTGCAGACGTCCGAGAAGGCGTCCACGGCCGCGCTCCGCATATCCGCAGCCACGATGAACACCAGCGGTTCATCCGATCTCTCGGATCCGAACACCGGAGCCATTCCTCCAACGAGAACCACGATGAGCAGGACCTTGATCAGACCTGTTGATGGACTCAATGCGCTTCTCATAACGTATTCCCCTTAACTTCCTGCGGGCAGGACGCCCGCACCACAATGGCCAAAGGTCCTTTCGAGGAAAGAACTGTGGCCGCTCGCTCCGTCCCCAGCAACGTTGTTCTCAATTCATAATTCATAATTCATAATTGACTCTTGTCACCCTGAGCGAACGAGTCCGACGAGAGAGTCGATGGGTCTTCCGAGGGTCGGCAGCGTGTTCCTACTGTCAGCTTCGCTCCGAACTTCGAAGAATTCTTCAACTCGCTACGTTCGCTCAGAATGACAAGCATTCTCGCGGCGCGCTCTGTCCCTGACACTGTGGTGCGAAATTCAAAATTCATAATTCATAATTCATAATTAATGGGGTCAGTCCTCCACCGGGATCTCGTAGTAGCCGTCGCCGGCGTCGTAGTTCTCCTGTCGTTGTTTCGGTACTTCCTCAACCTTGTCGGGCCACGATTTCACTCCGTTGACCAGCTCGGAAGCCTTGACCTCGAACGGCCCCCGAACGACCCGGCCGAAGGTGTCGACCAGTCGGTAGCTCATGGTCGGATCATCACCCATTGCAAAATCGATGAGCCCGAAGTTGCTGCCCTGGAAGTAGACGGGCCAGATCCGCTGTTCGGGTCTGCGTTCCAGCCAGCTGTCCGGGATCACCTGAGCCATCGGCGAGCTCACCATGTCGTAGAAGTCATAGCCTCCGTGATCGGACCACGGGATCACGTTGAGTTCACCAACGTGGGTGTCGCCGGAGATCCCGACCACTCCGGTGATCTCCCGGTCACGGATGAAGTCGAAGAGCCGGTTCCTCTCACGAAGGAACCCGGCCCAAGAGTCGCCTCCCGGGCCCTTGTTCTTGCTCCAGCCGCTGCCGGAGACCAGGACCTTGAAAACCGCGGTGCTGGCTTCGAGCTTCTCGGTGAGCCACGCGTACTGGGCGGCGCCGAGCATGGTCTTCTCCGGAGTGTCCGGGTCCTCATCCGGATCGCGGTACCAGCGGCCGTCGATGACGAAGAACTCCACCTGGCCCCAGGTGTAGGTGTAGAAGATGCCCTTGACATCGGGCAGCCCAAACGAGGGATTCGGCCAGTACTCGAGAAAGACCTCGTAGGCTCCCTCTTTCACAGGGTTGGTGCGATCGTGGTTGTTGAGCCCGAAATCGTGGTCGTCCCACACCGCGAGGCTCGAGGTGTTGTGGATGAGCGGCTGCAGTCCGGCGATCTCGCGTTGCCGACGGTACTCCTCCCGAAGGATGTCGGGATCGAGGGTGTCGCCGTAGATGTTGTCGCCGATCCAGAAGAAGATGTCGGGCTCGTGGTGGGTCACCCACGGCCAGATGGGCTGGATCCGATCGTCCTGCCATTTGGGACAAGATCCAAAGGCGATGCGCAGATCGGCCGCTTCGCCGACTGGAGGCGCCGTCTCAAACCGCAGAGGCTTGAGCTTCTTGAGATAGCGGTCCTTGATGCCGTCGACCCTGATCTCGTAGAAGTATTCTGTCGACGGCTCGAGACCCGAAATGGTGATGACCTCGGTGTAGTCGTTCGCCTTTTCGACCATCACCGGTTCGGTCTGCTTTGCCGAGCTGAAGTCCGGCGTGACGTCGTAGACCACTGAAACCGTGAAGGCGCCGCTCGTGCGGACCCAGATCTTGGCATCGGTGTCGGTCACGGCGCCCACCATGGGTCCCTGCATCAACCGGGGATAGCCCGTCTGGGACGGTTTGGCGGCGGACACCGGCGAAACGCCGACCAGGAAAAACAGGGCACACACGAGGGCCACGCGACGCAGACTGTTGAGGGTGCTTGTCATCATCGTTCCTTTTTTCAAAAGACCCAGGAGAGCTTGGTGAAGACGGTGTCCTCCTGCTCCGAGACGGCGCCGATCTCGGACGTCCCCTTCTGATAGGCGATCTGCAGCGATCCGAACGGCGGCAGGAACCGCCAGACCCCGAGCAGCTGGACATTCTCTTTGCTGATCACGGAATTGGTCTGGACGAAGAGACTGAGAAACAGATTGTTGGTGAAGTAGTAGCTCGATCGAAAGACATGGATCCAGGTGGTTTCGTGCTCGGGGTCCGGGTCGAGCTCGAGCCGGGTCGCCTCGTACGAGAGATCCCAGGCCTTCGACAGCCGATACTGGAGCTCGACGGTGAAGAGCTTGAGATCGCTGTCGAAGTTTCTACCCGTGCCCACGCCGACGTTGATCACTCTCCCGGCTCGGTTGTCATAGCCGACCTCGAAGCTCGTGATCGAGTTGCGGAATTCCTTTTCGAAGATTTCGAGCCCGTCGTCGTACGAGAGCTCGAACTGCCAGCCGCTGGTCAGAACGAGCTCGATATCGGTCTCCAGCTCCCAGCTCCTGAGATCACCGGCCTGGCTGTCAAAACGGTTGTAGTTGATCTTGCCTTCGAGTCTCTCGAAGGCGCTCTCCTGGAACCAGATCTGGTGGGTCGCCTCGGCATCCCACTCCTTCCGGTCGTCGTCCTTGAGAAAACCGACGGCGTTGACGTTTTCCTTCAACCCCGCATCGAGGGAGCTGTAGCGGATGTGGAAGTGGGTGTTGGCCGAGTCGTACGCCGGTCGCAGAAACCAGCCGATCGTGCCGTCGTCGGTCGGCCCGTGCGAACGCAGGAGCTGGCCCGTCATCCCGATGGTCTCGGTGAAGAAGAGGGTGGCATCGACACCGATCGAGCCCATGTTCTCCCCCTCTGCTCGCCGGTTGCCCGCGAGCAGACCAACCGTTGAAGACCCGAACACTCCCCGCTGCACCCGCAGGACGGTGTAGTCCGCATCGGTTGTCTCCGGAGATCCCGTCACCTCGTTGTCGAGGTGGAGATCGGCGCGCGTCGCGATAGCGGAAAAATCGAAGCCGCCGACCTCGCCGACGAGCTTGCCGCCGGCCGTGATGTCGCCGATGCGCCGGCTGTAGAACTGGCGAATCCGCTGGTCGTACATCGAGATGCCCTCGAGAAAGAACGGCCTCTTTTCCGGCACGAAGAGCTCGTAGCGGGTGAGATTGACCACCTCGACATCGGCCTCGATGAGGGCGAAGTCGGGGTTGATGGTGAGGTCACCACTGAGGTTGTTGGTGAGCCGGAACCTGAGATCGCCGCCGACCTTGGTGAAAATCGATTCCCCTTTCTCTGCGGCGATGAGCGCATAGGGGATGAACGCGAGCTTCTTGAAATCGATCGCCCTCACGGTGAGGCCGTCAAGCGCGCCGAACTCCGACACCCGCCACTCCGACTCGCCCGGTCCCGACCACACCGATGTCTCGAGCCGCCGCGGAACCCGCCGTTGGAAGTTGACTCCCCAGCTGACCTCATCTCCTCCCTTGAAGCGCAGCATCTTGAACGGGATCGCGAACTCGACGGTCCAACCATCGGCGGTCCTCATCGAGGCGCATTTCCAAGCCGCATCCCACTCGGTCTCGACGGTGCGGCCGTTGTCCGCCACCGTGCCGTCGGTCTGCACCCCGAGGGGGTTGGTGGCGAAGAAGTACGCCGTCCGCCCGTTTTGAAAGGTGTCGAGGAGAACCGTGACCGAGTCATCCCGCTCGAGGTCTCCATCGCGGGAGGTCACCGCGGCCGCGATCCTTCCGGGATCGGGGTCGAAGTTCCGAAAGGCGACATAGAGCGCCTCCGATGTCACGCCGATCAACACCACCGTCCGGAACGGCGAAGCCTTGCCGAACTCGGGTTCGAACTGGACAAAGCCCTCGACCTCCGACGCGGAAGCC
>RCNF010001625.1_pt1 | contig 11918 bp, 8 predicted proteins | sample 2041311 | NCBI WGS metagenome assembly RCNF01 (sample SAMN09708228, study PRJNA481090) | Marine sediment metagenome, whole genome shotgun sequencing project. | biome: marine sediment; feature: ocean; material: sediment; isolation source: Sewage treatment plant 2 marine sediment (STP2) ... | reverse complement strand
CATTGGTCGAGCGTTCGAGTTCGCCGGTTGACGGGTTGCAGAAGTGGTGACCCTGCGCCGGACCGGTGATGTCGTAGGCCCAATGGAGGCCGGTATTGAACCACTGAGGTGAGTTGGGAGCGGTCATCTGATTGGCGAGCATGAAGCAGAGCTCGTCGTGGAATGTCTGAGCGTCTTCCTCGGTGTCGAAGTAGTCGTGGGTGCGGCCCCAGTGGGTCCAGCATCCGGCGAGCCGGTGAAAGACCTGACGGGCGTCGTGCTCGGGTCCGGTTTCGGCGTTGCCGTCCTCGTCAACCAGCGGCTCTCCGTCGTCGCCGATCTGTGGGACGCCGGCCTTGCGGAAGTACTTCTGCACCAGCACGTCCACCGCGACCTGGGACCAACTCTCGGGGGCAAGAACATCGTCCATCGCGAAAACGAGACTGCCGTCGGTGTTGCGAATCTCGGTCGATCGAGCGGCAAACTGAATGCCGGCATACGGATCGGCTCCCGCGGTGGTGAATCGACGCTCTACCTTCATCTGGCCCCCTCGACCTCCCGTACTTTTTGCGACTCCGAGCGAAAAAACTCCCCCCGACGTATACCATCAACGTCCCACTGATCGGGGTAAATTTTGCGGACTTGCACCACTATATATTGGGCTTTTGTTGATTGTCAACAACTAGATGTAGGGGTTTTTGACTTTTTCTAAGTCCTTGAAAAAAACCGGTTTCTGAACCGATTCAGAGACCTTGAGTGATGGGCTACCCTTTCTCATAAAGCACCGGCAATCGGAGAAGCGCCGTGCAAAGCTGTCAATTTATTGAACGGCGAATGGGACCACGTCTCGGGTGAGGTTTTTTGCACCGTTCAGACCTGGTCAGCGTCAATAACGATTGCTGATATGAGGAATCAAGTAGTCCGAAAATGCGGTTTCGAGATCGTATCGAGGGTCGAGGTCCCAGTCGCTCCGTGCCGCGCTGTCGTCGACTCCTGCCGGCCAACTGTCAACGATAGCCTGGCGTTTGAGATCCGGTTCGAAACTGATCTGGGCATCGGGAAAACCGCGCTGGACGAGTTCGGCGATCTCACCCGCTGACGGATTGAAGGCCGAGATGTTGTAGACCGATCTGGTCAGGCTGGAACGGTCGGCGTGAGCGAGACGAAGCAGGGCGTCCACCGCATCGGGCATGGCCATGAACGGAATGCGGGTGTCGGGCCGGACAAAGCAGGCATAGTGTTTGCCCTGCGCGGCGGCGTGGATCATCTCCGGTGCATAGTCCGAGGTGCCGCCGGAGGGAACGGTGAAGGCGGAGATGAGGCCCGGAAAGCGGATTGATCGGAAGTCGACTTTTCCCGAAAGGGTTTCCGCGGCCAGCTGTTTGTAGTGCGCGGCGTAGTAGTTGCCGAGGTGTTCGCAGTAGAGCTTGTTGCAGCCGTACATGGTCGTCGGCTGGTTCCACTCATACTCCTGCAGGTGATCCTCGGCGTTCTTGGTCTCGAGATCCGGAAGGCCGTAGGCGGCGATGGAGCTCGGGTAGAGAAAGACAACCGGGCGGCCGTGACTCTCACCCTGGGATTGGGCGAAATCGAGGAGCTTGAGGGTGCCCTCGACGTTGACCTGGTGACCGGCAAGAGGGGTGAACTCGGCGCGGGTCGAAAGCAGCGCCGCCAGGTGGTAGATGGTTCTGACTTCGAATTCGGCGAGGATACGTTCCAGGAGATGGATTTCCAGGATCGAGCCGAGATACTCGCGATCGACCAGCTCGCGATGTTCCCGCGGCAGGGGCTGCAGATCGATGGTGACGATCGATATGTCCTCGTTGGCGGCGAGGTTCTCGATGAGGCCGTGGCCGATCTCGCCGCTCGCACCGGTGATGAGGATGACTGGTTTGCGCATGGGCCCTCCGGTTTGGTCGATTGCCATGGAGATTCTACGTGGGTTGCGTGGGATGTCCATGCACCGAGCGCATTACGGTAACCAGTGCGACATCGCCACGGTTCTTGGTTTCCTCAATTCCGGCCTTCTGGGTCGCCGCTGGCGACCCAGCATTGGAACGGACGGGAACGGGAACGGACACGGTAACAGGCACGGGTACGGGACTGGGGAAGGGCGCGGTTCCAACCAGTGACGAAGCAGCGACATCAAACATCACGAACGCGAACCGAAGCATCTGCGTTTACGTAGATATTCTCGGGGGAGGGAATCGCCATGGGCAAGCTGTTGCGGTTGTTGATAGTTTTGATTGTTGTGGGTGCCGCGAGTGGCGCCATCTACGCCTTTGTCGGGACGGGTGGCGGCGAAGAAAACGGTTTCACCCTGATCGAGGCGGAGCTCGGCGACATCACCGAGAAGGCGCTCGCGGTCGGCCAAATCGAACCGCGCGAACGATTCCAGGTCAAATCAAAAATTTCGGGCATCGTGGCCCGATGCTATGTCGAAGTCGGCGATGTGGTTCGCGCCGGCGATCCGCTCTTCGAAATCGCCCCCGATCCAACCCCGCAGGAGTTGCTCAACGTCGACCACAGAGTCCGGTCGGCCGATGCCAGCTTTGACAAGGCGCGTGCGGACTATGACCGCGGCATCGAGCTCCACGAAGAGGGGCTTCTGTCGAAGGGTGATCTCGACGCCATCAAGGAAAGCTACAAGCTTGCCCAGGTCTCGGTGGAGCAGGCCCGCGACAACCGCGAGCTGACCCGCATGGGGGTCGTCTCCGGGAGTGTGACCGATGTCGAACGGATCATCCGTTCGACGGCGAGCGGGACCGTGCTCAGCCGAGCCGTGGATGTGGGCGATCCGGTGGTCCCCCTGACCTCCTATCAGCCGGGAACCGAACTCGCGAGCATCGCCGACATGAGTGATCTCATTTTTGAGGGCACGGTGGACGAGATCGATGTTGGTAAGATCGCCGCCGGTCTGACCTGCCGCATCAAGGTCGGTGCCCTGCCCGACGAGATCGTGACGGGTCATCTGGCCCGCATTGCTCCGCAGGCTCAGCGCAGCGAAGGCGCGACGCTCTTCGATGTCGAGATCGAGCTCGATCCCAATCAGGATGTGACGCTGCGCGCTGGGTACTCGGCCAACGCCGATGTGGTGATCCGGGAAAAGACCGAGATCGTGCTCATCCCCGAGCGCCTGGTCCTCTTCTCGGACGACGGCAGCGAGACCTTTGTCGAGATTCCAGGCGTCGGTCCAGAGGCCGAGCCCGAAAAGGTGTCCGTGGAACTCGGTCTGTCGGATGGTCTCAAAGTCGAGGTCGTCGAGGGGCTTTCGGTCGGCGACCAGATCGTCCAGCGGCCGCCCAAAGAAATCAGCTGATGAATTCTGAATTCTCAATTCTCAATTTTGAATTCTTGCGCATGTTCCCGCGGCCCGTTGAGGCGGGGCGGTGGGCGAATTCAAAATTCAAAATTCAAGATTCAAAACTCGGTCGGGTGTGCCGGTGACCTCCTTCGGATCCTTTCTCCGTCAGCTCGTGCGCGACATCTGGTCGCAGAAGCTGAGGACGTTTCTCACGGTCTTCGGGATCATCTGGGGAACTGTGGCCGTGGCTCTGCTCCTCGCGGTGGGTGAAGGCGTTCACCGACGACAGATCAAGAGCTTTGCCGGTCTCGGCGACCGTATCGTCATCGCCTGGCCTTCGCGGACCTCGCTGCCCTTCGAGGGCCTCGGCAAGGGGCGCCGGATCCGGGTCGACGAGTCCGACATCGAGTTCCTCAAGAGTCGGGTCGACGGCCTCGACGGAATCTCGAGTGAGTACAGTCAGAACCTCCGCGCGAGCTTCGGCGACCGGACGCGTCTGGTCGATGTCTCGGGCGTGTCGCCCATCTTCGGCGAGATCCGCAACTTGGTTCCGACAGAAGGCGGCCGTTTCATCAACCCGACGGATATGGAACAACGACGAAGAGTGGTATTCATCGGCAACGAACTCGCCGAGGACCTTTTCGGCGAGATCGACCCAGTGGGAGAGAAAGTGATCCTGCACGGGTCTCCCTTCCTGGTCATCGGTGTCCTCCAGCCCAAGGAGCAGGACTCGTCGTACAGGGGCCGCGACCACTCGAACATGACCATCCCGTCAACCACCTTCATGGCGCTGACCGGTCAGCGATATGTTGATCTCTTTATCTACAAGGCCGAGACGCCCGATGAGAACCAGGCGCTGACCGACCGGGTCTACGCTGCCCTCGGGGAACGCAAGCGATTTGATCCCGCCGACCGGCAAGCACTGTCGATCTGGGACACCACCGATATGTTCGTCTTCTTCGACAATTTCATGCTCGCCTTCAAGCTCTTCATGGGTTTCATGGGGATTCTCACCCTGACCGTTGGTGGCATCGGTGTGTCGAACATCATGAATGTCGTCGTCGAGGAAAGGAGCCGCGAGATCGGGATCAAGATGGCCCTCGGCGCCAAGAGTCGGACCGTGCTCGGTCAGTTCCTCCTCGAGACCTTCGTCTTGACCGCTGTAGGCGGGATCCTCGGGCTCGCTCTCACGTGGGGGTTCTGCGCCGTGGTCGCTGGATCTCCGGCCGAGGACGCTATCGGTACGCCGGTCTTGTCGCCGCAGATTGCACTGCTCACCGCGGCCGTGCTCGGGCTGGTGGGATTCCTCGCCGGCTATTTCCCGGCCCGCGACGCGTCGAGGCTCGACCCCGTCGTCGCGATGAAACTGTGATGAGAGAACTCATGAGAATCCAAATGAGCTGTCATTCTGAGCGAGCGAAGCGAGTCGAAGAATCCCCCGAAGTTCGGAGCGACACCGATAGATCAGCAACGTTCGTGCCTTCAGGGGACCCTTCGACTCGGTCGTCGGACTCCCTCGCTCAGGGTGACATGCAGGAACAACATTATGGGTAGAGATTTTTCGGTCATTGCGACCCTGTTTTTCAAAGCGTCCTCGCTGCAGAAGAAGCGCGCGATTCTGACCGTGGCGGCGATCGCCTGGGGCACAGTGGCGATCTTGATGTTGCTCGCGTTCGGAGAAGGGCTCAAGAATCAGATGGTCAAGGCCCGACGCGGAATGGGCGAGAACATCGCCGTCTGGTGGTCGGGGGAAACGTCGAAGGTGTGGCTGGGTCTTCCCGAAGGGCGGCCGATCCGTGCCCGACTCGATGACCTCGACTATCTCCGGGCCAAGATGCCGTCCTCCACCGGAGTCGTCGGTGAGATGACTTCGTGGCAGACCACCTTGACCTGGGGAACAAGCACCATCACCGGTCGGGTGACCGGGGCAAACTGGCAGTACGGCGAAATGCGCCACCACTTCCCCCAGACCGGCGGCCGGTTCTTCAACGCCAATGACGAACGCGACAAAAAGAGGGTGATTTTTCTCGGAAACCAACTCGCCGAAGACATCTTCGGTCAAGCGGACCCGGTGGGCGAGATCCTCCAGGTCGCAAGCGTGCCCTACCTGGTCATCGGGGTGCTCAACCCCAAGCTCCAGATGGGGACCTACAAGGGACCCGACGAGAGGGGTGCGGTCATCCCCATCACGACCTTCTCCGCCCAGTGGGGCCGGCATTGGATGCACAATGTGGTGTTCAAGGTCGGGGCGGCGGAGGACATGCCGCGTGCCCGTGAGGAGTTCGCCCAGGCACTGTCGGCCAAGTACCGTTTTGACCCCACCGACGAGCAGGTCACGGGTCTTTGGGACACCGCTGAGGGCGGCAAGACCCTGGCCGCCGAGATGCGCAGATTCCAGTTGTTCCTGGGCGTGATCGGCGCCCTGACCCTGCTGGTCGGCGGCATCGGGGTCGCCAATATCATGTATGCCGTGGTCAAGGAGAAGACTCGCGAAATCGGAGTCCAGATGGCCATCGGCGCTCATCGAAGCTGGATCACCGGCCCCTTCGTTCTGCAAGGGATGACCTACACCCTGCTCGGGGGGGCCTTTGGTCTGGTGGTCGCCATTGTGATGGTCCTATTGCTGCAGATGGTCCCGGTGGAGGGCAACGAGGCCCTCGAGTTCCTCGGCAAACCGACCCTGAGCGTCGAGATCGCGGTGGCGACGGCGGCACTTCTGGGCTTCATCGGGATTCTGGCGGGCTATTTCCCGGCGCGGCGAGCGGCGAGCGTCGATCCGGCGGAGACGTTGCGGTATGAGTAATCGGGATCGGGATCGGGATCGGATTCGGAAACGGACACGGATACGGCCACGGGCACGGGCACGGGCACGGAAACGGGGCAACGCATGAACTGGCCATTGAAAAAAAAGAACAACGGCGACGGGCTCTCCAACGGCCACATCATCGAGATGGTGGGGATCACGAAGACCTACGACACCGGGAAGATCAAGGTCGAGGCCCTCAAGGGGATCGAACTCGTGGTCGATCCGGGTGAGTTCGTCGCGGTGGTCGGACCGTCAGGATCGGGGAAGTCGACCTTGCTCAACCTCATCGGGTGTCTCGATACGCCCACCGGCGGCAGCTACATGATCGGTGGCGAGGCCGTGGCGGGGCTCGACCGCGATGCGTTGGCGGATGTGCGCAACCGTCGGGTCGGGTTTGTTTTTCAGAACTTCAACCTCCTGCCGCAGTTGACCGCGCTCGAGAACGTCGAACTGCCGATGCTCTTTGGAGGCATCGGTCGCCGTGAACGCCGGTGCCGGGCCATGGAGCACCTCGAGCGGGTGGGACTCGGCGATCGGGTCGAGCACCGGCCAACCGAGCTCTCAGGTGGACAGATGCAGCGGGTCGCCATCGCGCGTGCGCTGGCAATGGAACCCGATATTGTCCTCGCCGACGAACCCACCGGCAATCTCGACACCGGCTCGGGGTCCGATGTCATGAGTCTGATGTCAGAGCTGTGGGGGCAGGGAAGAACTCTCGTTGTCGTCACTCATGATCAGACTCTCGCCAAAAGAGCCGGCCGCGTTGTCGAGATCCGCGACGGTCTCGTCGTCAACGACGAGCAGGCGGTGGCGTAGGCTCATTTCATTCCGAACTTGGCAAACAGCTCCGCTAGCTGCGCCGCATCGAGTCCCTCCCACGCCTCACCGCTGGCGAGACACAGCAGCACCATCTTCGATGCCTTGTCGAGGACGTGGATCCGGTCCAGGGCGGTCGATGGGTCGGGTGCGTGGGCGATGCAACCGTGATAGCGCCACAGGATGGTATCGGCGCCGTTTCGCACCGCCCTTGCCGTGGCGGCGCCGAGCTCGTTGGATCCCGGAAGGAGATAGGGCACGAGGGTGGCGCCCCGGGGCGCGAAGATCTTGGCTTCGGGGTGGGTCATCCAAAGCAAACGGTTGAGCTCGTCGGGATCTGCGCACCGCCTGAGATGACTGATGGTCGCGAGGTGGGTCGGATGGGTGTGGAGAATCGCGCGGCTGTCGGACCCCTGCTGACGCAGGATCGCGTGGATCTCGAGGTGGCTCGGGAGTTCGGAAGTCGGGTTGAGGCCACGTGCGCTGAAGACCAGGCTGTTCCAGCTGATCCGATCACCACTGTTCGAGACCTCGACGAGACAGACGTTGTCTTCCGGCGAGTATCCGAAGTCGCGGAATCGTGATCCCGTAGCGGTGACGAGAAACCTGCGGCCGGCGATGGCCGGAAGCGGCATTGGAAGATCCTGCCCGGTCCGGCCTCTCGACAGAGGGACTTTGATCAACGAGGTGACATCGGCGGAGATGTTTCCGGCGCTCGCCTCTGCCCATCCGAGGTCCCAGAGATGACCGGCGACATCGGCGAACTCGCGGAGTATCGGTTCGAGTGGTTTGGGAATCGTCCCCGGCATTAGACGATCATCGCACGAGTCTGGGCACGGAGTCATCATTGTGACTCGATCCCTTCGAGTTCTGATGCTCTCGATGTCTCGCGATCGACCGCGGTGTGTTTCCAGGTGCGGCCAGGGTCATCACAAGTCGATGATCGATTGAACGAGCGGGAGCCGGGTTTCAAGCACCGTCATGATCTGATGACCCAGGAGATTGTTGGGCACACCGGTTGCACCCCTGCGGTGCTCTGTGACCTCTTCGAGCCGTCGTGGTTGCGGCGGTGCGATGAAATGGTTCGATCGACAATTGCCCAGCATCCAGCTTCGCCCCTGGCTACGCCGTGACGGGTCCTGCGCGAGCTACAATCAACCCATGACCAACCAAGCAGATCTCACGGGCGGGTGTCTCTGTGGTGCGGTGCGCTTCGAAGTCGTGGCTCCGACCAAGTGGTGCTCCCACTGCCACTGCAGCTTGTGCCGCCGGTCGCACGGCGCCGCCTTCGTGACCTGGTTCGGGGTGGCAAACGAACAGTTTCGATTCACCAGCGGTGGGGATGAGGTGGGTTGGTACTCATCGACCCCGGAGGCGCGGCGTGGTTTCTGCCGCACCTGCGGCAGCACCCTCTTCTTCACCAGCGAGCGCTGGCCCGGCGAGACCCACATCGCGCTCGCCCACATGGACGGCCCCATCGATCGTGAACCCAAGGCCCACGTCTTTTACGACACCCACGTCGGCTGGGTCGAACTCGATGATGATCTGAGAAAGCTCGGCGGTCCTTCAGGCACCGACCCGATCGACTGAACGAGTCTTGGGAGAACGCGGGCCGGGTGCCTGGCTCCGAAGATTCGTCCGACGAATCTTTGCGTGCCTGGCATCCCCTCCCATCGCGCTGCCGGAGACTACTCGACGATCTCCTCCGCGAACTCCTGTCGCGAGCGTGAATCGTGGCCGCGAACAGCCGTGGCGAGACGATCCATATAGGAGTAGATCACCGGAACCAGGTAGAGGGTGAGCAGGGTCGAGGTGATCATCCCGCCAATGGTGGCCACCGCCATGGGTGCACGTGCCTCGCCGCCCTCACCGAGGGCCAGGGCCACCGGCAGCACACCGAAAATCATCGAGACCGCGGTCATCAGGATGGGCCGCAATCTGATCGGGCAGGCCAACAGAAGGGCGGCCTCTCGATCGAGACCGGTCTCCTGCTTCTGGATCGTCAGATCGACGAGCAGAATCGAGTTCTTGGTCACCAGACCGAAGAGAAGGATGATGCCGATGACCGACATGATGTTGATGGTGTTGCCGGTGATCAGAAGGGCGAGGAGCGCGCCGACCAAGGCCGGCGGCAGCGCGAACATGATGGTGAAGGGGTGGATGAGCGAGTCGAACTGACTCGCGAGCAGCATGTAGACGATGAGGACCGCGAGGCCGAGGGCGAAGAAGAGCGAGCCCATGCTCTCGGCCATCTCCTCCGCTTGACCGGTGGCCTTGGCGTGGTAGCCCTCCGGGAGTTCCTCGGAGAGTACTTCCTCGACCCGTTCGAGCGCCCGGTTCAGAGGGATGTTCTCGAGGTTGCCGGTGAGCAGCAGAGAACGTTCGCGATCGGTGCGGTTGATGTTGATGGGGCCGACCCCGTGGCTGATCTCCACCACCGAGTCGAGGCGGATCATCTCGCCTGAACGGGTCCGAACCTGGAGCGCGCCGATGTCCTCGGGGGAGAGGATCTGGTCGGGTCGGATCTTGATTCTGACGTCGTAGCGTTTGCCCTGGGTGGTGTAGGCCCCCACCTCTCGACCGGCGACGAGCGAGTAGACCGTCTCGTAGATCGTCGCCGCGTCGAGCCCGAGATCGTGTGCGCGATCGCGATCGACCCGAACGAAGAGCTGGGGCTGTTCGAGATCGAGGTTGTGGTCGAGATCGACAAAGCCGGGCTCGATTGACAGTCGGTCGATGACAGCGGTGCCAACGCGTCCAAGCTCTGCCAGATCGGGACCGCGGAGCGAGTAGGCGAGGGCCTTCTCGCCACCCTCTGACGAGACAGCGTAGAAGCTGAATTCGGTAACGAAAGCCTGGATGCCCTCGACCTTGGCGAACTCGCGGCGGAGGCGTCGGACGACCTCGTTCTGGGTCGCCTCACGTTCGTGCGGCTTCGCCATTTTGAGGAAGAGAATGCCAGTGTTGATCTGTCCCCGACCTTCGAAGTTCATGGCCATGAAGCCTGAGAGGACCTCGGGTTGCTCCAGCGTGATGCGCTCGAGCTTCATCATCAGCCGTTCCATGGCCTCGAGCGAGGTGCCCACCGGGGCCTTGGTGGTGATCATGAATGACGACATGTCCTCGGGTGGGGCGAATTCGGCGCCGATGAAGGGTACGAGGAGGAAGCTCGATGCGAGCACGACGATCGCTGTCACGAGGGTGATGATCTTGTGGCGTAGCACCCAGCCGAGTGACCGTGAGTAGCTGCGCTCGAGGCCCTTGAAAGCGTTCTCGAGCGCGACGTAGAGCTTGCCGTGCTTGGGTTTCACCGTGAGGATCCGCGAGCACAGCATCGGGGTCAGGGTCAGTGCGACAAAGAGGGAGATGAGGACCGCCGCCGACACCGAGATCCCGAACTCGAAAAGGAATTGGCCGATCATCCCTTTCATGTAGGCCACGGGGATGAAGACGGCCGCAATGGCGAAGGTCGCCGCCATTGCTGCGAGGGCGATCTCCTTGGTGCCCTCCATGGCGGCCGTGAACGGGTCTTCACCTTCTTCCTGGTGGCGGTAGATATTCTCCAGTACCACGATCGCGTCATCGATCACGACCCCGACGGACAACGCGAGGGCCAGGGTGGTGAGATTGTTGAGCGAGAACCCGAAGATCCGCATGAAACCGAAGGTCGCGATGAGTGAAGTCGGGATTGCCAACGAGACGATGAAGGTCGATCGCCAGGATCTGAGGAATACAAAGACGACGAGGATCGCCAGCACGGCCCCATAGATGATGTCGAACTGGACGTTCTCGATGGATCGTTCGACATACACGGCGCCATCGAAGGCGACGTCATAGAAGAGCCCCGGTGGGAAGTCCTTGGAGAGTTCCTCCATCCGTTGCCGTGCGGCCTTGTTGACATCCACGAGATTGGCGCCGGACCGGGGGGCGATTCCCAGACCCAGGGTCGGGGTCATGTTGTAGTGAGCGCCGCCGCGTTCGTCGGCCACGGAAAGCTGGGTGAAGCCCACATCCTGGAGCCGAATGGGGCGACCGTTGACCGTGGAGACGATCATTTGATCGAATTCCTCAACCGTTTCGAAAAGTCCGAGGTTGCGAACCGCCAGCTCGATCTGGGGTCCCTCGATAAAGCCGCCGGGCAGCTCGAGATTCTCGCGCCCGAGAGCCATGATGATGTCGTTGACGGCCAGGCGGTGGGCCGCCAGCTTGTCGCGGTCGATCCAGATCCGCATCATGGGCTCGCGGAAACCCGGCATGAGCACGTTGCCGACCCCTGGAACCGACTGCAGCCGGGGTTTGACCACCTGATCGGCGTAGTCCGAGAGCTCGCGGGCGTCCAGTCCGGCCAGCGCCATCCACAACATGGGCTGAGAGTTGGCGTCGAACTTCTGGACGATGGGCGGCTCGGCATCCAGCGGCAGTTCACCGATCGCGCCCGAGACCTTGTCGCGGACATCCTGGGCGGCGATGTCGATGTCGCGCTCCAGGGTGAAGGTGACCGTCACCCAAGAAACTCCTTGGCCGGAGTACGACGTGAGCTGTTTGATGCCCTCGATGGTGTTGACCGCCGACTCGATGACATCAGTGACATCGGACTCCATGACCTCGGGTGAAGCGCCGGGCAGGGCCGTGATCACCGTGACGATGGGGATGTCCAGCGACGGCAGCAGATTGATGGGCAGGGTCTGGTAGCCGAGGATGCCGAAGACCACCAGCGCGATCATGAGCATGGAGGTGAAGACGGGGCGGCGGATGGCGATGTCGTATAAGTTCATCGTGCGTCCAATCGATGCGAGCAAAGAGTTCTTAGTTTTAAGTGTTGAGTTTTTAGTTGCATCGCAAACTCCCCAGTGACGTCTTGGAACTAAAAACTAAGAACTAAGAACTAAGAACTTGTGATGATCGTGACGGGAAGACCGCGGGTCAGACCGGCGACCTCGAGGATCACGCGCTCACCCTCACCGAGACCGCTGACGACCTCGATCGTGTCGTTGTCACGGCGACCGATTTGGA
>RCNF010002714.1_pt1 | contig 11921 bp, 10 predicted proteins | sample 2041311 | NCBI WGS metagenome assembly RCNF01 (sample SAMN09708228, study PRJNA481090) | Marine sediment metagenome, whole genome shotgun sequencing project. | biome: marine sediment; feature: ocean; material: sediment; isolation source: Sewage treatment plant 2 marine sediment (STP2) ... | reverse complement strand
CCTCCTCACCATCAGGCCGGCGAGACGCCGGCCCTACAATGGATCTCAGCCCTTTGTAGTGCTGGCGTCTCGCCGGCACAGAGACCACGGACCATCGGGAAACAGGGCTTTTGCAAGAGGCTCAGGTATTAGCTCCATCGCAGACCATTTACCTGGGACGTACAGGAGTTCGTCAATCCGAGCGCGATGGAAGCCACGGTGCGTGATCGATTACCATTCGTTCATGGGCAAGCTCTATCGGATTCACGTTGCCACGCCGGTGGTCGTACTCTCAGTCGCGTTCTTTGCCGCGCTGATCTCGGCCACGAGCGCGTTCGCCGATGCCATCGTTGTGACCAAGGCCATGACCGCGACGACGGTGATGGAGATCTTCGTCGGCTCCGACGAGGTTCGCGTCGAACTCGAGGCTTCGGTGCCGGACCTCGTGGCCTTCGATAGCATTTTCCCGGACAGGTTCAGGGTCAAAATGGGCCAGCAGTCAGAGCCCGAAGAGGTTCTTCTCGAGCGGTTCTTTACCGAGGAGTTCGTGATTCGTGCGGATGGTGGTGCGCCGTTGCGCGGCCGATTGGTCTCCTTCGAGACCCGGCGAAGGGTGCCGCGCGATGAGCTCACAGGTGAACCGCTGCCGGTGGCCGAGGATGTCGGCACGCCGGTGGTCTTCGTGGTTTTCTCCTGTCCCCTCGACGGTCGACCGAAGACCCTCACCTTCAGTCCGCCTAAAACGGAGAGTGGTGTTCCGACGGCCACCATCGGTTTCGTTACCTACCACCAGGGACTGCCGGTCATGGATTTCCGCTATCTCGGCAGTGAAGAGACCCTCGATCTCGACTGGACCGACCCCTGGTTCTCCAAGTTCCGAAATCGCAATCTGTGGCGGCAGTACGACTCGCCCCTCAACGTGTTTCTCTATGTCGAACCATTCGAAGTCCGGGTCGAGATCATCGCTCGACCGGTCGACATTCAGGCATGGACCGATCTCGGCATCGAGGGTCTGAGGTCCTTTCCCGTGGAGATCCAGGACGAACTCAAGCAGCGCGTTGGAGGGTTCCTCGGTGAGCACCTCGATCTCACCATCGATGGTGAGCCGGTGGTGCCGGTTCTCGAACGGATCAATTTTCTCAATCGAACTCTGCGAACCTCGACGGTCATCACACCGCCGCGCGAACTCGATGCGAGTTCCGCGACCCTCGGCGTGATCTTTATTCAGCCCCGGACCGGCTACCCCCAGGAAGCCGCGGTGACGTGGACGCTCTTCCCGGACCGGGTCGAACGGATTCCGGGTGCGGCCACCGATGAGGCGGGACCGCTCCGATTCTTCCTCCAGCGTGATGACAACGTACTGTGGTGGAAAAATTTCTTGAAGAATCCCAAGCTGCCGACCTTGATGGATGTCCGGACTCCGCCATCCGCCTGGACTCGCCTCGCCATGTGGCTGTGCCGCCTCGGTTTGGCAGTGGCGGCGGTCCTGCTCATCCGCGCAGGTGCGAGAGCGGCCGGTGGGAGCGAGTCCTGGGCCGCAGTCGGGGTACTGGTGGTGATGGTCGTGGCGTTTGCCGCGGGCGGCTGGGTTTCTGCCCGATCGGTCAACATCGATACCGAACGCGCGTCCGAGATCGTCTCCGCCCTGCTCCACAATATCTATCGGGCGTTTGACTACCGCGATGAAGAGATGATCTACGACACGCTCGAACACAGCGTCACCGGCGACCTGCTCACCGAGACCTATCTCGAGACCCGCCGAGGCCTCGAGCTCGCAAGCCAGGGAGGAGCGAGGGCCAAGGTCCAGGAGATCGAATTGACCGGTCTGGAGATGATGGACTCTGATGTTGGGCTCAGGTTGTGCTGCCAATGGAATGTCGCGGCTGCGGTCGGGCACTGGGGTCACATCCACCAGAGGATGAACCGGTACGTCGCTGATCTTCATCTCGAGTCCGTCGATGGCGTGTGGAAGATCACGGGGATGGAGCTCATCGAGGAGCAACGACTCTGAAATCGGGTCTGTGAGGTATGATTCGCGGCCATGACTGACTGGACTCCTCCTTCGTGGCGTCGACACCCGGCGAGGCAACAGCCGACCTACCCGGATCCAGAGCGCCTCGACCAGGCCATCGGCGAGCTTTCGTCCCTGCCGCCGTTGGTGACCTCATGGGAGATCGAGCGCCTCAAGTCGCAGCTCGCAGAGGCCGCCGAGGGCCGTCGTTTCCTCCTCCAGGGCGGCGCCTGTGCCGAGCGCTTCGACCAGTGTTCGGCAGCCATCATCACCAACAAACTCAAGGTCCTCCTGCAGATGAGCCTGGTGCTGACCTATGGCCTCAAGCGCAAGATCATCCGGGTCGGTCGCTTTGCCGGCCAGTACGCCAAACCGAGATCATCGGACACCGAAACCCGCGATGGGGTCAGCCTGCCGTCCTATCGGGGCGATCTCATCAACGGGCCGGACTTCACCGAGGCGGACCGCATCCCCGACCCGGATCGCCTGCTGCGCGGTTACGAGACCTCGGCGCTGACCATCAACTTCATCAGGTCGCTGGTCGAGGGTGGTTTTGCCGATCTCCGCCACCCTGAATACTGGGATCTCGAATTTGTCGAGCACTCACCACGAGCCCTCGAGTACCAGGCGATGGTCGAGTCCATTTCGGACTCCATCAGATTCATGGAGCTCCTTGCCGATTCAACAGCCGGGGAGATCAGCAGGGTCGACTTCTTCACCAGTCACGAAGGCTTGCACCTGCCCTACGAAGAGGCCGTGACCCGCCAGGTGCCTCGCCGCGATGGGTGGTACAACCTGGGCACGCACCTTCCCTGGCTGGGGATGCGGACCTGTGAGATCGACGGCGCCCACGTCGAGTATTACCGGGGCATCCGCAACCCCATCGGAGTCAAGATCGGGCCGGGCATGACCCCGGAATGGCTCACTGAACTGATTGAGATCCTCGATCCCGATGACGAGCCTGGCCGTCTCACCCTCATCCACCGATTCGGCTACGGCAAGGTCGTCGACGGATTGCCGCCGTTGATCCGGGCGGCGCAGGCGAGCGGTCGTCGTGTCGTGTGGTGTTGTGATCCCATGCACGGCAACACCGAAACTACCTCCGAGGGGATCAAGACCAGGCGGTTCGACAACATCATCGGCGAGGTGGAGCAGAGCTTCGATGTTCACAACCAGATGGGCTCGTATCTCGGTGGCATTCACTTCGAGCTCTCGGGCGACAACGTCACCGAGTGTGTCGGCGGCGCGCGAGGACTCGCCGAGGCTGATCTTCGTCGCGCCTACGAGTCGCGCGTCGATCCACGGCTCAACTATGAGCAGTCGCTGGAGATGGCGCTGTTGATTGCGAGGAAGATGGCTTCGATGAATGGCAAAGGGGCGTAGACGTTTCGGCCGGTGTTTTCAGGCGCAGGTCCTTCGCGCCGGTGCATGCTCTCCTGACAAACAAATCCCGCTTGGAGAAACCCATGCTGTCTTGTCGCCTTCTGATTGCATCCCTCATTGCTTCGTCCCTGATTGTGGGATGTGGCGGAACCGGCGATGACACCGGTCTGAGTCCGGTGTCGGACTTTCGTCGGTTGCAGTTCGACCGGGCCCTCGAGGGAGTGACGGTGGTGGACGGACTGATCGTGGCGGAGCCCGCGCCGATGTTGTCGGCGCCGGCGGTCCAGGCGCTGACGGACGAGATCGATGATCTGCTCTACCGCGGACTCCGAGCTCCGGCCGTCGAACGCGCGGTGGCCGGTGTCCGGGGCGCTCCCGGCCATGTCGGATTACTGACGGCCCTGGGACGCGCCCTGCTCACCACCCGCCGGACCGAGATAGCCCTGGCCGCGTTTTCGACGGCCGTGAGTGTCGATCCCTCCGATGTCGACGCGCAGTTCCACCGGGGTGTGGCTCTGCAACGGCTCGGGGAGCGTGTTCAAGCGATAGCCGCGTGGCGGGCGGTCCTCGAGCTCGATCCGGACCACGGTGATGCACACGGTCGGCTCGCCGCGGCCTACTGGTTGGAATCCAGTCCGGCCGAGGCCCGCGTACACCTGCTCTCGGCCGAGGCTCTCGGCGCGTCGGTGCCGACCCAGCTTGCGGAGATGATTGCCACCTCAGAGGTGCCGACGGCGAGCTTCAACCTCCCGGACGGCTCGTTGGTGGATCCGGTAGTCGGCCCACAGGTGCAGCTCAACCCGACCCTCGGTTCGACGCGGGCCAACGAAACCTCGGCGGCGGCCGGAGCTCAGACAGAGGTCGTGGCCGGGTGGAACGACTACGGTTCGGGAGCCATCCGTACCGGGGTCGCCGTGAGTCTCGACGGCGATCTCTGGACGGACCAGGTGGTGCGCGCCCCGGCCGCCAACCAGGCGGACGTGGAAGGCGACCCGATGACGGCGAGTGATCCCCGCACCGGAACGGTGTGGATCGGAGCTATCGCCTTCGGAACCGACGGGGGCGCGTTTGTCGCGCGCAAGCAACCGGGGATGGACGCTTTCGAGCCGTCGGTCACCACGCTTGTCAGCAGTTCGGCGGACAAGGGTTGGATGGCTGCGGGGCCGCGGCCGGGCATGCCCGACACCACCCGTCTCCACCTCGTCTACAATCTTGGTCTCCAGTATTCGGACGATTTCGGCGATAGTTGGTCGTCCCCCTTGCCTCTGGGATCAGGGATCGGTTTTCTGCCGAGGACGGGACCGGATGGCACTGTCTATGTCTCATACTGGAACTACGGCAACCGCCACATGATGAAAAGGTCCACCGATGGCGGTCAGACGATTACCACGGTTGGAACCGTGACGACCCTTCTGGATTCTTGGGATGTCAGTTCTTCTCCCCAGATTCCGGGCGACTTCCGGGTGCCTCAGCTGGCGACCTTCGCGGTGGACCCCGTGGATGGGACCTTGTTCTGCGTCTACTTCGATACCAGCTCATTGATCGGCGGCGAGTCCGATGTCGATCTCTGGCTCACCCGTTCCGACGACGGAGGCGTCAACTGGACTCCTCCGATGGTGATCAGTGAAGACCCCGAACCGGCGGGAGATCAGTTCTTCCCCTGGCTCGAGATCGACGACGAAGGCCGCCTTCACCTGCTCTATCTCGACACGAGCCTGACGGTGCAGAGCGACGCTGCGCCCAACGCCTGGATCGACGCCTTCTATGCCTGGAGCGATGATCGCGGTGCAAGCTGGTCCAGGCATCGGCTGACCGCGTCGAGCTTCGACTCGGCCGTGACCGATCTCGGCAGCGGTCAGTTCATCGGCGACTATCTCGGTATGGCGATGACCGGCAATCGGGTCTGGCCGGTCTATCTCTCCACCGAGTTCGGCACGGCGGGTCTTTTCTCGCACGAGATCTCGTCCGCCTGGCCGATCTTCGCCGATGGTTTCGAGACCGGAGATACCTCACAGTGGTCGGCGACGGGTCAGTAGACCCTGCTCTCAGTTCTCGATCACCTTCACACTTCCCGACGAGGTGCTCACCCGAACATCCACCGCTCCCGAGCCACCACTGAACGTTGCGCTGCGTTTCTCGAAGGTGCCGGGGTAGTCGCTGCGGATCCCGCCCGAACTGGTGCGTGCTTTTCCCGAAACCTCGGTGCCGGGCGGAAGCTCGAGAGTGACGCTGCCCGAACTCGCTCCCGCGTCGATCGATGCTCCGGGAGGAATTGAATCCCACTGAGCCGAAATACTTCCGGATGAAGCACTTAGATCGGCGTCGCCGCGGAGACCCGCGAGGGTGATGCTGCCCGATGAGGTGTCCACCGAGGCCGAGTGGGCGCCGCCGCGCAGCCGGACGCTGCCCGAAGAGGCGTCGGCGTTGAAGCTCTCGAGCGGACGGCTCACCTCGGCCTTGATCGAACCGGACGAGGTGTCCACATTCAGATGCTGCATCGCGCCTCTCACGGTGACCGATCCCGATGACGCGTCGCAGTCGACTTCGGCGTCGCCGAGGTCGCCCTCGATGGTGACGGAACCTGACGAGCTGTCGACCGTCAGGTTGAGATCGGGCGGCATGGTAACCGTGACCTCACCCTTGATCTTGCCTGACCACCAGTTCCATCCACCCTTGCGGACGGATCGGATGATGATGGTGTCGCCCTTCTCCTGAAAGACTGGAGTGAGCTCTTCGATGGCCCTTTCGGCCTTGCCGCTGGAACCGCTCGCGGAGATGTCGACCACCGCGTGGACCTCTGCTCCCGGTTGGATCTTGACTTCGACCCGGTGGAAGGACACGTCGATGGAGACGGTCTGCCCGGGTCGAGCATCAAACGTGTGTTCCTGGTGGAGTTCGATCTGGGCTTGTGCCACGGCGGCGGTTAAGATGAGGGCGGCAATCAGGATCAGCGATCGGGTTTTCTGCATGGCTTCCTCCCACGGTTGGATGCAATAGATGTTCTGTTGGTTTGAACGAACGAGCTCGGGAAAAGTTCCAATATTTTCCAGAACGCACTCGGGAGCACCGCGATTCTGAAAGGTCGACCAACGCTCAAAGGAGGTGCCACGGCTCTGTCGGGGGATTGGTTATCTTGCCTGCCCGTGCGAAGTACCCGGGCTTTTCGAACGAGCTCCAACCGGTGCAGGTGAAATCGGTGTCGATCCCGGCCCCGCCATTCGAGACTGAGTCCCTTGACCGATATCAAGGCGGCAGGACGATGTCGAGACCACAATATCGACTGCGAGAAATGATCAAGGAGACGTTATGACGGCAACCAAAGCTCTGCGCTCTGAACACGAGACCATCCTAAGTGTGATCGCTTGTCTGCGAGCGGCGTGCACCGCTGCCCGCAGCGAGGACCGATTCGATATGGATACCTTCCGGCAGGGGGTGGACTTCATCCGCAACTACGCCGATGCCTGGCACCACGCCAAGGAAGAGGTCCACCTTTTCCCCGCGCTTCAGACGGCCGGAATGCCGAGCGATGGCGGCCCCATCGGAGTGATGCTGAGCGAGCATGAGGTAGGTCGGCTGCATGTCAAGGCGATCTCGGACAGCCTCGACGCCGTGGCGTCGGGGGATGCCTCCGCTCGCGGAACCGCGGTCGAGAATGCGCTCGCCTACGCCGCCCTGCTCGAGGCGCACATCGCCAAGGAGGACGGCATCCTCTTCGAAATGGCCGACCGGATGCTTCCCGAGGATGAGCACCGACGGCTCGAGAGCGTCTACGAGACGGCGATTCCAGAGGGCGCGAACGCCGAAACCGGTGTCGAGTACGAACGCCTCGCGGTAAGCCTGTGCGACAAGTGGAATCTCGATCCCGGCGAAATCCGGTCGAGGCCGATTGGTGGTGGCTGCCACGGCGGTTGAACTGTCGAGCCACCACTCTTCTACCTTGTTGTTCCTTGGAGACCTGCGCCGTTGTGGTGCGGGCGTCCCGCCCGCAAGGAGCCGAAGAGGGTATGTCGGTGGAAGCGACGGGGACAGGTATGATGGGGGCACATATGAGAATCAAGACGCTATTCGTCGTGTCGCTGTATCTGTTGTGTTCCATCGGTTTTGCCGGGGCGGGAGAGACCCCCGACGATCAGATCGTGGTGGGTCTGCCCCTCACGGGTCAGGAAGCGGTGGATTTCCTCCTCAACGCGGAGGTAACCAGTAAACCCGAAGATTTCGATGACCTTGCCATCACCTCGCCTCGCCGGATGGAACTCAGCGATGGCACCAAGACCCTCCGGGCGATCTTCAAGGATGAGAACACCTTGCATCGGGGAATCTTTCGCTATGGCGACGGGCGCGAGGTGCCGATGGTCAAGGATTCCTACCTGCACGAAATCGCGGCCTTCGACCTGGCACAGATGCTCGGGTTTGAAATGGTGCCGGCCTGCGTCGAACGAAAGCTCTTCTCCCGCAAAGGCTCGCTCTGCCTGTGGGTCGAAGAAGCCGTCACCGAGGCCGAACGTAAGGAGAGGGGGATCGAACCCCCCGATCGCAAGCTCTTCAACGAGCAGATGTACGACCTTCGACTCTTCCAGCAGCTCATTGCGGACCAGGATTTCTCGAACATCCGAAACATCCTCGTCGATCGTGACTTTCGAATCTACAAGGTGGACTCGTCCATGGCGTTTCATCCCGAGAACAAGCTCATCGATCAGCTCAACCCACCGGTGTACTCGCGCCGGTTGCTGACCGCGATCAAGTCCCTTGATCGGGCGCAACTCGATGAACGTCTCAAACCGAGCCTCATCAAGGCGGAGATCAGGAGCTTGTGGGACCGCCGTGAGCGAATCCTCGAGCAAGCCCGGGAACTCGTCGCCGAACACGGCGAGGACAAGATCCTGTACTGACGATGTGAACCTCCGACAGACGGGACGCACAATGGAACTTGGCCCTTTGTGGCGCGGGCATCCTGCCTGCGAAAAGACCACGGACCACGAGATCCCCAAGATTGTGGTTTTTGCAAGACGTTCAATTGACATCAATCGTTTCTACATATAAATTTGTATATATGAGCACCAAGACCATCGCCGTCGACACTGGTGTCTACGAAAAGCTCTCGGGGGTCAAGAGGGAAGGCGAGTCCTTTTCCAGGGCAATCGATCGGCTCATAGACCAGGTTGGCGCGGCGCACACCGGGCGGGATATCCTGCAGGGCCTCTCCGACGTGAAGCAGCTCTCCTACGACGATGCCGAAGTCATGCTCTCAGTCGTTGCTGAGAATCGAGAAAACGAGACCTGGGACGACCATGATTTGCGTTGACACGACGTTTCTGGTCGATCTCTGGCGGACGAGAGATCAGTCAGACTCGGCCCCCGAGGATCTGCTCAATGCCAACCCCGGGACTGAGTTCGTGGTGCCGGCTCACGCAGCGGGGGAGTTCCTGGAGGGCGGCGCCGCTGTCTCGCCCGAAAGGCTGGCGGAGTCGCTCGCCTTTCTCCGTCTGTTTCGCGTCGGTGATGTGGATGTCGAAACCGCCTTTCGATACGCAACCATCGTGGCCGGTCTCAGACATGGCTCCGGCCTCGCCGGGCGTTCGAAGCCCGACCTGTGGATCGCTGCCTGGGCGATTCAGCACGCCGCCCCCCTCGTCACCCGAAACACCAAGCACTTCCGAAACATCCCCGACCTCAAACTCATCGAATACTCAGGGAGCTGAGCGCCATTGTGGTGCGGGCGTCCCGCCTGCGAGAAACCCACAGACATCGAAACCGAAAAGAGTGAACCCACCAACAATCAATGCAACCGCTGACAGAACCCCTGCGATGAATAATTCAAAATTGAGAACTCAAAATTAAGAATTCGCGATGTTCACCATGTCGGCACCGTCTCCCACCCCGGGAAGGAATCGTTTGTGGGCGTGCGTCAGACGGACGTTTGCACTATCGTTGAAGTAGGACCCCACAATGGAGGTGAACCATGCCGCGCTTTGTATTGATGACTCGCTCCGGAGAGTCTGCATGATGCCGAGGTGCGCCGCGCCATGGGCCGCGCTTGGCTCAAGAAGGTCAAGACCGCGTGCCCGGAGGTCACGTGGATCTCGCACTACGCAATCCTCGGCCCCTACGATTTCATGGATGTCTACGATGCGCCCGATGTCGAGACCGCGCACAAGGTCTCGGTGATCTCGCGCGCCGAAGGCGCGGTGTCGGCCGAGAGCTGGCAGGCCATGGAGTATGACGCGTTTTTGGAGTTACTGGAGGAAGTTCAGCCGTAGGAATCAGGTATTAGGTGTTAGGTATTAGGTATTAGCTCCATCGCAAGGAGCCGGTCAGGCCAGGGACTGGATGAAGCTGTTGAGGATTCGTTTGACCTCATTCACGTGAGAGTTGAGCCTGTTGTAGTTCTCTTTAGTGAGGTAACCCAAATCGCGGGCCAGGAGTATTTGATAGTCGACTTCACTTGCGGATCCGGCCGCAATTCCAAGGAATCGAGCGAAATCCTTGTCGCTTCCCCTCCCGCAGCCTTCAGCGATGTTGGAGGCAATCGAGACGGCAGCCCGTCGAAGTTGCACGGTCAATCCGAAACGCTCGTCCGCCGGAAAACCCTTGGTGTCACGATAGACCTCAAGTGCCAAGTCATGGGCCTTCTGCCAAACCGTCAACTTACGGAAATCCCTCATCTGCTCCTCCACTGACGCTGACGTTGGTTCGCCCGCCAACTGTACCAATGCCGTCCCGGCAGGATTGCGATGGCCTAATACCTAACACCTAATACCTAATACCTGATGTCCCGGTTCCACCAACGGCTTCGCATCTGAGCTATCCTTCACCTCGCTGGAAAGGAGGCGCGCCCCAGATGTGTGGGATTGTCGGGATCGTCGGTGGTGAGATCGAGCCGGAAACGGCCTCGCGCATGGTGGCGACGCTTCGTCACCGTGGTCCTGACGATGTCGGTGTGTGGGAAGGCGACGGGGCGCAGCTCGGTCAAAGCCGGTTGTCGATCGTTGATCTTTCCTCGGCCGGACATCAGCCCATGGAACTCGGCGATCTCGTTCTGGTCTACAACGGCGAGACATACAACCACGAAACCCTTCGGACCGAGCTTGGCGGGAGCTACAGCTCGACGACGGATTCGGAGACGAACCTCCACCTCTACCGCGAGCACGGTGATGGCTGCGTTCGGCACCTCACGGGGATGTTCGGGTTTGCGATCTGGGATCGGCGACGCCGGCGGCTGTTTGTCGCCCGTGACCGATTGGGGATCAAGCCGGTCCACTACTGGGTTCGGGACGGACAACTCGCCTTCGCCTCGGAACTCAAGGCCCTGCTCGAACTCGGCACCCCTGCCATCGACCGGACGGCCATCCGCGATCTCTTCACCTATCGCCACATCCCGACGCCCAAGACGATCTATGAGGATATCCACAAGCTGCCGCCGGCTCACACCCTCGTCTGGCAGGACGGTCGGATCGAGATCGAGCGCTATTGGACGCCAGACGTCACCTCCGAGATCAGCGATCCGCGAGAGGCCGAAGAGGGTCTCGATGCCGTGCTTCGGACCGTCATACCCGAACACCTCATGTCGGATGTGCCGGTGGGGGTCTTTCTCTCGGGAGGGCTCGACTCGGCGGCGGTCACGGCCTATCTCGACAAGCCGCGGACCTTCACCCTCGGGATCGATGTCAAGCACCGCGACGAGGCGCCGGCGGCGCGGCTCGTGGCCGAGATGTACGGCACCGACCACTATGAGGAGCGGGTTGGAGGGACCCAGCTCGAACCGGCCCTGGCCCTCATGCCGCAGCTCTTCGACGAGCCCTTCGGCGATTCGGCGGCGTGGTCCAACTGGGCGGTGGCGCGGATGGCGAAGAAACACGTCACCGTCGTGCTCAGTGGGGAGGGGGGCGATGAACTCTTTCTCGGCTACCAACGCCACCAGAAGCAGACCGGCGTCGTCCTCAATCCGTTCATGCGGGCGGTCGGCGGCCTTGTCCCGACGCTGAGCCTCACCGCACGATCGCTCCAGCGCAAGTCGTTCACCGGTTTCGATCGATATGTCACCCTGGTCGGTCCCTTCAACCCGGTCCAGCAGGCTGCGCTGCTTCATCCCGATCTTCTCGCCGCGTCGGCCGATGACCCGGCGTGGAATCTGCGGGCATTCTGGCGGGACGATCTCGATCCACGAAAGTCCATGCAGTGGGTCGACATCAACACCACCCTGCACGACGGGATTCTGACCAAGGTCGACCGGACAAGCATGGCGCACAGCCTCGAGGTGAGACCGCCGCTGCTCGATCACCGGGTGGTGGAGTATGCCCTCAAACTTGCGCCGGACCTTCTGCGATCCACCGATGGTGGTCCGGGAAAGCTGATCCTGCGCAATCTCATGGAACCCAAGCTGCCGCCGGGTCACCTCGATCGGCCCAAGAGCGGTTTCAACCTGCCCATCAGGCGCTGGATCAAGTCGCAGCCCGACCTCCTGGACGGCGCTCTCAACCGGCTGGCTGATGCAAAGATCATCCGCCGTCCCGGATTCGCCAAGTTCTCAAGCGAGCAGGTTTGGACGATG
>RCNF010001623.1_pt1 | contig 11923 bp, 9 predicted proteins | sample 2041311 | NCBI WGS metagenome assembly RCNF01 (sample SAMN09708228, study PRJNA481090) | Marine sediment metagenome, whole genome shotgun sequencing project. | biome: marine sediment; feature: ocean; material: sediment; isolation source: Sewage treatment plant 2 marine sediment (STP2) ... | reverse complement strand
TTTGCGAAAAACGGAGGCATACCCGTTGGTATGTCGAGTATTTTCGCAAACGTCCAGAGCGCAAGAGGTTGGTGCGGATCGCCGCCGAGCATCGCTCATCTTAGGTATCAGGTAACCTGGCGTTCTGGCGCACAGGTCGGTAGTTTCCGGGCACGGGATGGCGTTGAAGCGAATGAGCCGGCGTTTCAGTGTTCCACCGTCGGAGGACTCGTGGCCGACCGGCCCCTCCGCCCGCGCACAAACGGTCCCGATACCTGAGGGTGTACCATCACCGTCGGATGCTGGAGTACATGCTCATTGGTGGTGGATTCGCCTTTGCGGCCGCGGCTCAACCCGGCCCGCTTCAGGCGTTCCTGCTCGCGCGAGTGGCCGCCGACGGCTGGAAACGCACCCTACCGGCAGCGCTGGCTCCATTGATCAGCGACGGCCCTATCGCGCTGCTCATCCTGGTTTTTCTGCACAATATCGCACGGGGTTTCGAGAGCGTGTTGAAAGCCGTCGGCGGGTGTGTGTTTCTCTATTTCGCCGCAAGGGCCTTCCTCGAATGGCAGACCGCACAGGAGGGGCGGGAACCGGAGCCGCAGTCGGCGCCTCGTACGCTGCTCCAGGCGGTCACGGTCAACATCGTCAATCCGGGCCCGTATCTCGGATGGAGCCTCATCCTCGGCCCGCTGGCACTCGAAGCCTGGACTCGGTCACCCGCCCACGCTGTCGCCCTCATCACCTCGTTCTACGTCGTCCTCGTCGCAAGCCTCGGACTGTTTATCCTGCTCCTCGGCACCACTACCTTTCTCGGTCCGCGGGGTCGACAGAGTTTGTTGCTGATCTCGTCGTTCGCGCTCGCAGGAATCGCGGTTTACTCACTGTGGTCGGCACTCGGCTGAGGGCGCGAGCGCCCCGCCTCGTTGATCAGCGCCTTGGTCTCGAGGCGGTGGAGACAGGTTGTGACCCGGCACGAGTTTGTGGAGATCTCGTGCAGAAGGTGGTCGAGAATCCGGTCGCGATCACCGACTTTGAGGGCCGCGAATATCTCACCGCAGAGCTCGTGCATGGCCCGGTGCGGCGCTTCGAGGGCGTCGAAATCCGGATCGCCGGCAAGGTGCTTCCGATAGCCGAAGTACCACCTCCCGAGTTCGCACTCGGTCTCGTCGAGATGGAAGTCGAGGGGGATGTCGCCCGCCGGGTCATCGCTCCGAAGCGCGGCGAAGACGAGGTCGATGAGCAGCCTCTCCTGCCAGTGATGGGCGAGCTGGGCCATCCGGAAAAGACCGATGGGCGACGCCGGCAGCACCGGGGGCGCGTCGAGGAAGTCGAGATACCGGTCGAGCGGCAGCGGCGGCGAAACCCAGAAGCCCTGGGCCGCCGAGCAGCCGGAGTGCAGGAGAGAATCGTAGATCGCTTTCGACTCCACTCCCTCGACCACCGTTCTGATGCCGAGCATCTGCGCCATGGCGATGCTGAGCTTGACCAACACCGCGCTCTTGGCCGAGTCGAGCACCCGCAGAACAAAGCTCTGGTCGAGTTTGATGGATGAGAACGGCAGCCGGTGGAGGGTGTCCAGTGACGAGAAACCCATGCCGTAGTCATCCATGGCGAGTTCGACGCCTTCGGTGACGAGGCGCTGCAGACTGCCGAGCACCGAGGCCTTGCTCGAAACCACCGCCCCCTCGGTCACCTCGATTTCGAGGTGTTCGACCTCGATCTCACCCCCGTCGATGGCGTCGCGCAGCATGGCGATGAAGCGTGGGGCATCGAGGTCATAGGCCGACACGTTGAAGGCGATCCGCTGGTCCGGGTGGCGGTCGGTGATGGTTGAAACATCAGTGAGAAAGCGCGGAAACATCGCCCCGGTGAGATCGCTGAGAACACCAAAGGTTTCGGCGAGCGGGATAAAACTCTCGGGTAGGAGTTCCGAACCATCGTCGCGCCGCCACCGCAGGAGAGCTTCGGCGCCGCAGATCTTTCCCGTCAGGAACGACACCTTCGGCTGGTAGTCGAACCGCATCTCTCCGCCAAGGGCTGCCTGCTCAATGAGGCCTGGAGTGATCTCCATAACTAGCGCCTCCGACAATTCCGCCCGATTCTCGAACGTCCAGATTCAATGTGCCAGATTCAATGTGATCGTCTCTTTAAGAGTATAGGCTCCACTTCCTCGATTGCCCACGTTCCTTGGGCAACTCCCTGGAACGCGGCTCCGCTCATCGTTCACGACCCGCTCGAGCTTCTCCACTTTCACACAAGAGTGACATTCGGAACATTGATGCTCTTCGTTCCTCAAAATAGAATGTTTGATGAAAAGCGCTTCCTCAATACTTATTGAGTTTCCGAAAAACGAGGGGCGCATCCAGCGTAGGGAGTGCTCATGTCGGGACCGCACAGATCGCTGAGTGTGTCGATCGCCTGCCTGGTCTGTGGTTTTGTGGTGATCGTCCAAACCGTGGGCTACTCGGGTCCGCCCGCTGTCGGACGCGACGAGAGCGGGGATCCGCAACAATCGGTCAAGGCCTCCCAGCAGGCCTTTACAACCATTAACTTCAAAACCGTCGGTGACATGGACCCTGTTGGGGTGCAAGGATTGGCGAGCTTTGCCTGGTTGTGGCACGGGGCGGTGGATTCGGACGCGGGCGGCTGCTGCGAATTCGCCAATGAGCCCTCCCAAGACACCGTCGCGATGCTGTGGGATGATCCCGTCTCTCCCTATCACACCCGAATCAGCTTTTTGAATCCGGTTGCGGCTGTCATTTTTGAATACGCCCTGGACACGGCGTTCGGCGCCCTCACAGTGGTTGCATATGATGAGTTCGGTGTTCAGATCAGCAGTTCACCGCTGGATGTGTGCGGCGCGATCACGTGCGGGAACAGCTGTTCAGGAGATCCAACCGGCGACCTCTGTGACTTTGAAGCCTTCGAACTCATCGCCCAGCCAAGTCGAGGAATTTCGCACATCGAGTTTGAAGGTTCCTCTGAAGCCCTCGCACGGTTCGCCCTGGATGATTTCACCTACTTCGAAATCCATCCGATCTTCGTCGATGGGTTCGAAACAGGCGACACGACCGGGTGGATCGCTGCGGTCGGCCTCCCGCCACCGTGCGCCGACATCGAGGTCGGGCCTCTGACATGGTTGAGCAGCAATCAGGTCAGAATCGAAACGGTGGAAAACAGAAGTTCTACTCACCCTGTCGTACACACTCGAACCAAGATCGATTGGGACAAGTATTGCCCCCATCTGATTCTGGATTTCATCACCTTTGATGAAATCGGAGTCATCACGCAGGAAGCCGACTCCACACCACCAACAGATGTGGAGATCGAGATTGTGTTCGGCCCCAATCAATCGTCGCGCTTCACCGCCGGTTGGAGGGACTCGGGCTGGTACTATCCCAACTGCCCGCTGGGCGGCGAAATCGAGGTCACTCTTTTCTTCAGGCCTTCCGGTCAACAAGGCCTGTGCACAGAGACCCGTTCCGTCTACCTGCCTCCAGCTCGGTGCCTTCTGTGCACTCCCACACCGACGCCCACTCCCACACGGACCGCAACGCCGACCTCAACCGCGACGGTGGCACGGCTCACACCGACACCGACCCCAACCCCAGCCATGCCGTAGAACCGTCCGAATCACTCCGGGGGCGGCTCCGGCCCGGCCGGCTCGCGAGTGATGAGCTTGAAGAACGCGTCGCCTTCGACCTCGGGGTCCTCGCGGATGATCGTGCAGTAGTGGCAATCCCTGCCTGGCTCTTTCTCGGTGAACTCCTCGCGCATCGCCCGCGCCGCGGCGCCGTTCCAGATTTCGTCGAAACTCTGATGGGCAAGATTGCCCAGCGGTGGCCGGCTCCAGGCGGTACACGGCACGACATCCCCGTTGAAGAGGATGGCGAGGTTTTCGAACGCAGCGTTACAGGGCACCGGTTCACCCCGCTCATCGTAGAGGTCGATCTTGTCGGGGGTGGTGCGGAGATATCCGAGGTCCTGTACTCCGGTCCGATCGAGCCACTCGGCGAGCCTCTCCCTGCACCCCTTGATCTTGTCCCAGAAGACGACCTCGTCCGACCCGCGATCATCGGCATTGACGAATGGCTGGATCGTTCTCACATCAACGCTCTCCACCGAGAGCTCTTCGGCCATCTCGAGAAACCCGTCGAAATGATCCACGTTGAGTTCGGAGATCACGTGCAGGAAGCGAAGCGCTGGGAAGCGGCTACCGGATGCAGCTTTCATCTCATTGAGCATTCTGATGTTCCCGATCACCCGGTCAAAGCTGGCACCGATGCGAATACTCTCGTAGACATCGCGGCTTGCGCCATCGATGGAGATCCCGATCCGCGAGATCCGGTTCTCGATCATGCTGCTGATCCTCTCGGGGGTCAGCAGCGTGCCGTTGCTGATGATCTCGATCTCGAGACCGGCCTGGTCACTCAGCATGTCGAAGCGTTGGGTGATGTCACGCGTCATGAAGGGCTCGCTCAGACACGACAGCGCTACATAGTGTGCGTGCGGAAACACCTCGTCGACAACCCTCCGGAACAGCCACATCGGCATGTCGTGGCCTCGAAGACCGGCCACCCTGGGGTCTGAGAACCCACACATCCTGCATTTCAGATTGCAGCGGTTGTTCTGATCCATGAAAACTTTCAAAAACCGCATTGGTGATTCCTTCAGCGTGCAACGATATCAGGTGAGTCTCCCGCTCGAACCCCGATTCTCGGATAATCGCGGCCGGTCGTTCTTGACCTCGGAAGTTCGCGGGGATAGGCTGCTCGGAGACTATTGAGATTGAATCTAAGATCGACCCCTGAACCGGGAACCCGTCAGACTGGTTGGAGGTGAGAATGCGCCGAAGAAGTTTTGAACGTTCCTTTTCGTTGACGATGATCGTGATCGCCTGCGGCATCTTGATCTCGTTTGCGGGCGGTTCCGCAGCCGGCAATGACTCACGCGAGGTGACTCTGACTGCGGTGGCCGACGGATCCGGCGGCTGCACGATCACCGTCAGCCCGGAAAATGCGATCATCTCGCGCGGAAAACACGCCAAAATCAAGAAAGTCTACTGGAGGGCCGAGGCCAACTCGGAACTCGGTGAACTCTACTGGGAGATCCGCTATGACCCCGGCAAGGGCGGAGGGAGCGAGAACTATTTCGGCGATGTCAATCTCGCGTGCGGTGCGCCCTCGATCAAGGTGCAACCCAAACCGAAACCCAAGATCCCCAACGCCGAGTGGCCCTACATGGTGACGGTCTACCGCTGCGAAAACGGCGCCAAGGGCCCCTATCTGTGCACGGTGGACCCACGGATCAAGTGGAACGACTGACCACTCTCAGCCTCTAGTAAGAATCAAGAATCGGACACTGAGGTCTTCCAACCCTCCTCACCATCAAGCCGGCGAGACGCCGGCTCTACAATGGTCCTCAGCCCTTTGTAGTGCTGGCGTCTCGCCGGCACCAAGACCACGAACCATCGGGAAAGAGGGTTATTGCAAGAGGCTCTACTCTAAAAGCGCGATGAACTCGGGACGGGAACGCAACGCCCGAAACTCGTCCTCCTGGCGGATCATTTCGGCCGTCTCACCCAACTCGAGAGCGCGGCGGATGGCAGCCATCGCCTCTTCGTCCTCGCCGCACATGGCGAAGATATAGGCCATTTGGTGGGCGCTCGGACCGGTGTCAGGCAGCGTGCTGCGAAGTTTCTCGGTCAGCGAGAGCGCCGTCTCGCAGTCGCCCCCCTTGGCCGAATAGTCGGCAAACTCGGTGAGCAGGGCGGGATTACCAGGGTCGTCCTCGATCCGTTCTTCGATGAGCGATCGAGCCAAGAGATATCGTTCCTGTGCTTTCTCGCGACGATCAATCGCGGCGTAGAGATCACCGAGGTTGGCCTGGTACATGGCGTCCCTCGGATTCAGCCGAACCGCTGTCAGATAGTTCTTCTCGGCTTTTTCCCACTTGTCCGGACGACTGGAAAAGAAATAGGCGGTGCCGAGGTTCGAAGCCAGACCGGGCCCCCGACTCGTCTCCGGGATGCGCTCGTAGGCATCGATGGCCTCGTCGAAACGTCCCATGTTGAGTTGGTAGGTCGCGAGTTGCTGTTTGGGTCGAACGATCTCCGGCGGCGCCAGTTCCGCCGCCCGCTCGAAGGCTGGGAGGGCATCCTCGTAGCGACCCTGAACCATGAGGTAGGTGCCGAGGGAGTTCCAGTTGGACCAGCCGTCCGCGCGGAGGGCGGTAGCCGCGCGGAAGGCGCTCTCGGCTTCGTCGAAGTTCCCCACCCGTTGGTAGCTTCGCGCCAGCTCCCGATAGGCCTCGTCGGGTCTCGGGTGACGAGCCAGAACATCTTCCAATTCTTCGATGGCGGAATCGTGCCGGCCGGTCGTTCGGTGGATGCGCGCCAACGCCACCTGGGCGGTGGGCATCTCCGGATCGATCCGGCAGCCGGTCTCGGCTTCGCGCTCGGCTTCGGCCAGCGCTTCCCCGTTGCCGTCCCGATGGTAGATCTGCCACAACGCTTCGCTCAGACCGACATGGGCGAGGGCGAAATCGGGCGCGACCCGGAGGGCCTGTCTGAAATTCTCGGCCGCGGAATCGGGGCCGCGGGATTCGTCGGGAGCATCGAGAAAACGAGTTCCGGTCACGAAGTAGTCGTAGGCCAGATGCGACTCATCGGCATCCTGCGCCATTCGGCGCCGGTCCTTCAAGCTGAGGGGGATCGAAAGATACGTCGCGAGATCGCGGGCCATCGCCTGTTGCGTCCGGTACGCCTGGTCGGCGGCGGCGGAGTAGGTGTGAGACCAAAGAACGAACCCCGTATCGGTGTCGGTCAGGCTGACGGCCATGCGAAGACCGATGCCGTCCTGGCGGATCTCACCATCGACCACCGAACCGACCCCCAGATCGCGCTGCAACCGGCCGGGGCTCTTGCCACGGTGGCTCAAAGACTCAGATCGGCCGATGATCTGCAGACCCTTATACTCACGCAGCGTCGTGATGAGTCCGGAGCTGACGGCCTCGCTCAACCGGTCGAGCCCCGGGTCGCCGGTCAGGTTGGCGAAGGGAAGCACCGCGAGCGATCTGAGCGCGGGCACCGAAGCTCCACGTGCTTTCCAGACCGCCAGTGCGCCCGCCACCACCAGAACCGCGATGGTGGAGGCGACCACGAGTCGGACCGGGAAGCGTTGCCGTCTCTCACGGAGATGGGTCTCGTCTGGAACCGCCGAGCTCGTCTGCTCGTCGGCAACCCTCCCCTGCTGCAGGTTCTCCAGGGCGAGCCGGAGATCGAGCACGCTTTGGTACCGAAGCGCAGGATCCTTCTCGAGACAGCGGTGGATGATCGCACCCAAACCGGGCCTCAGCGTGGAGTTGAGCATCCGCACCCGGGGTGGTGAGTGGCTCAGGATCGACGAGATGGTCTCCGCCGAACTGGCGGAGTGGAACGGGTGTTTCCCTGTCGCCATGACATAGAGAACCGTCCCGAGGGCGAAGATGTCCGACCGGTTGTCGGCCGGTTGGCCCTTGAGTTGTTCCGGCGACATATAGGGAGTGGTGCCCAGAATCTCTCCGTGACCGGTCAGAAACTCCGTCTCGACCAAAGAGTCACTCGTGGGTTTCTGAGGGTCGGCGATCCTGACCTTGGCGAGCCCGAAGTCAAGGACCTTGAGGTGGCCGTCGCGGTTGACCATGATGTTGCCGGGTTTGAGATCCCGGTGGGTCACGCCCCCTGCGTGGGCCGCATTCAGGGCATCGACGAGAGGAATCGCGTACTTCTGAAAGTCGGCCATGGGAAGGCCGTCTTCCGGCACCAGATCGGAGAGAATGCGGCCGTCGACATGCTCCATGGTGAAGAAATTGAGACCATCGGCCTCTTCCACCGAATGGATGGTCACGATGTTGGGGTGATTGAGAGCAGCGACGATGGAGGCTTCTCTCCGGAATCGTTCGAGCCGATCGGGATCCGCGCTCAGCTGTAGAGGCAGAATCTTGATCGCGACGTCACGCCCGAGCTTGGTGTCCCGAGCGAGGTAGACCTCTCCCATGCCTCCGGCGCCGAGCGCCGCGGAAATGCGATAGTGGAGGAGGGTTTCACCGAGCACGAAATTCTCTTCAATCACCTTGTGAAAACGAGTCCCCGGCCGGCCTATTCCCGCCAACGCCGAGCGTGCTTCTCCCCGGCGCGCAGCGACCGCGGGAAAACCGCGGTTCCCACCTGACAGGGCCGATGTCCGGCGTCGCTTGGTTCCCATCTCAAAGAGGCGGGATCACGCGGCGACCGGCATCGGGAATCTGAAACGAATCTTGAACAACCATGACAGATCCATGCATGCCTGATACCCTCGCCCGTAGAGGGTCGCGAGAGTGGCCGGATCGCTAGGGTGATCGGCAGCTCATCACGCGGATGGGTCGAATCCATGAACTATGACCTCGAGATGATTGAAAAAGACGGCTTTGTCGCTGCCGTTCTCACGGGGACCCGGACACCCGAAACGCTGGTCGCAGCCGCAGTCCAGGCCAGCGCCTACTGCACTGAGCGACAGATCCCACACCTTTTGATCGACCTCAGGGGCATGAGGGGAGGACTGGACACCCTCGAGACCTTTGAGGTTGCCGGTCACGAACTCCCAGGACGGGAGGCCGTCCGCCGAATTCTGCGTTCGGTCATTCTCGATCACCCGGAGAACATCGAACGCATCCGGTTCTTCGAGACCGTGGCGGTCAACCGAGGACTCAACGTCAAGATCTTCGCTGACGAGGACCAGGCCATCGAGTGGCTCCTTGCCGACGGCAGCGGCGCCGCTGCAACCCAAGAACGCGGCTGAACACCCACGACGGACCGGTCCTCGGCGGTCATCAAACCGCCGCGTCTTCCATCACAAAAGCTTGTCGAGCCAGTCGCACCGTGAGACGCGATCCTGAATCCTCGCCACCGCGGCCGAGTAGCCTCGGCTGGAGACACCCGGGTGCCAGGTCGACGGCCGGGTCAGACCGGCCGCGAGCTGGGCGGCCTGGTCGGCGTTCAGAACACCGGCCGGAATGCCGAAGTAGCGACCCGCGGCCGCTCCGACACCATAGGTTTCGGGTCCGAACTCGGCGACGTTGAGGTAGAGCTCGAGAATCCTGGTTTTGGAGAGTTTTCTTTCCAGCTGCCAGGTCAGGACCGCCTCCCTCACCTTGCGAAACGGCGACCGCGACGGCGACAGCCATAGGTTCTTGGCCAACTGCTGGGTGAGAGTCGACGCACCGCGCACCCGCTTGCCCTGCACCGCGTCTCGCGCCGCGATCTTGAGTTCATGGGTGTCGAAACCGTTGTGCGAGAAAAAACTCATGTCCTCGGCCGCCACGACCGCCTTCTTGACTTCGATGGAGATCCGGTCGTACGGCACCCAACTCCACTCCACATCGTCGCCTCGCGCCTTTGCTGCCGAGATGAACGCGGTGGTCTTCGGGTTCTTGACCGAAAGCGCCGAAACATCGAGCCCCGTCAGAAAGACCCAAGCCGCAATGCCAGCGACCGGCGTCAGCACTACGGCCGCGAGGTACCCTATTCTCCGCAGACAGCCTTTCTTCTTTCCCACCGATCCAGTGTAGCGGCGCGGTGGGGTGGAAGACGCGAGATCCGATGTACGAGATCATCACGGAAACGGGATCGGGATCGGGATCGGGAACGGGATCGGGAACGGGATCGGGAACGGGATCGGAAACGGAAACGGAAATGGAAACGGAAACGGAAACAGCAGATGATCGCCGACACGGTCATTCCTGCTGCGCAGGGCCGCAATCAGAATGAAGAATCGGACACTGAGTTCTTCCGAACCTCCTCACCATCAAGCCGGCGTCTCGCCGGCACCCAGGCCACAAACCATTGCAACAGAGGGTCTTTACCAGAGGCTCACGTATTGGCCTACCTCACCCGGCCTTCCTTCCATGCCTCGAGCAGCTGGTCGTAGGGCACGGTCTCGCCCTTTGGTTTTTCGTTGGCCAGTTTTGGTTTGGGTGAGCCGGGTCGCTTGAGCCAATCTTCCGCGCTGGTCGCCGGATTGAGCTTGGGGCCGCATTCACCCTGAACCTTGGCGCGTTCGAGCCGCTGGAGCATCCTATCCTGCTGCGCGGCGAGGCTGTCCATGGCTTCCTGCGGGGTCTTCTCACCGCTCGCCGCCTCGGCCACGTTCTGCCACCAGAGTTGGGCCAGCTTGGGGTAGTCGGGGACATTGGTCCCGGTGGGGGTCCAGGCGACCCGCGCCGGGCTGCGGTAGAACTCGACCAGACCGCCGAGCCGAGGCGCGGCTTCGGTCATGGCCTTGGACTGGAGGTCGGACTCGCGGATGGGGGTGAGCCCCTCGAGAGTCTTTTTGAGCGAGACCGTTTTCGAAACGGTGAACTGGGCGTAGAGCCAGGCCGCCTTGCGGCGCTCCACCGGGGTACTCTTGAGCAATGTCCAGGAGCCGGCGTCCTGGTAGCCGAGCTTCATCCCCTCCTCCCAATACGGACCATGGGGCGAAGGCGCCATCCGCCACTTGGGCGTGCCGTCGGCGTTGACCACCGGGAGACCGGGTTTGGTCATGGCCGCCGTGAATGCTGTGTACCAGAAAACCTGTTGAGCGATTTTGCCCTGGCCGGGGACGGGGCCGGCTTCAGAGAAGGTCATCCCGGCGGCTTCGGGCGGTGCGTACTTCTCCATCCACTCGATGTACTTGGTGGTGGCGAAGACCGCGGCCGGGCCGTTTGTGGCGCCACCGCGCTCGACGCTCGAACCGACGGGGTTGCAACCCTCGACCCGGATCCCCCACTCGTCAACCGGTATCCCGTTTGGGATTCCCTTGTCGCCCGCGCCTGCCATGACCAGCCAGGCGTCGGTGAAGCGCCAACCCAGCGACGGGTCCTTCTTGCCGTAGTCCATGTGGCCCCAGATCCGTTCCCCATCGATAGTCTTGACATCGTTGGTGAAGAAATCGGCGATATCCTCGTAGGCCGACCAGTTGACCGGCACCCCGAGCTCGTAGCCGTACTTGGCCTTGAATCTCTTCTTCAGGTCAGGCCGCTCGAACCAGTCGGCGCGGAACCAGTAGAGATTGGCGAACTGTTGATCCGGGAGCTGGTAGAGCTTGCCGTCGGGGGCGGTGGTGAAACTCTTACCAATGAAATCGTCGATGTCGAGGGTCGGCAGGGTCACGTCACGGCCCTCCCCCGCCATCCAGTCCGACAGCGGCACGACCTTGCCGTAGCGGAAGTGGGTGCCGATGAGATCCGAGTCGTTGACCCAGGCGTCGTAGATGTTGCGGTCGGACTGCATCTGGGTCTGGAGCTTCTCGACGACATCGCCTTCCTGAATGAGGTCGTGGGTGAGTTCGATCCCGGTGAGCTCCGAGAAGGCCTTGGCCAGTACCTTCGATTCAAAGACGTGGGTGTCGATGGTCTCTGAAACGACATTGATCTTCATGCCTTTGTATGGCTTTGCCGCCTCGATGAACCATTCGAGCTCTTTGCGCTGTTCCTCCCGGGTCAGGGTCGAGGGCGAGAACTCGTCGAGCCACTTGTCGATCTTCGCGTTCTGAGCGGTCACGTCGGTGGCCGAGAAAGCGAGTGCGATCACGAGTGCGAGAACGGTCCGGAGCGTGGTAGCCAGCATGGATTCTCCTCTTTCACCGAGGTCTTCGAGGACCAATTCTGCCACAGCGGTCGGATTCAATATGCCGGAGGAACAAGGGCACTCCATGCGACGGGGGTTTTTTGTAGCGCCGACGTCTCGTCGGCGATGGTCGTGAACCGCTGCGGATCGGCTTCATCGCCCACGAGACGTGGGCGCTACAAGACGACACATCGTCCCCCTCACCCCCAACGCATCACGCTGACGAGGAACACCACCGAAATCCCCAACGCCCACCACAACGGCAACCCCGTCGCGGCCATCCACCCGAGGTGGATGAATGCGCTGCCGAGCAGACCG
>RCNF010001622.1_pt1 | contig 11923 bp, 8 predicted proteins | sample 2041311 | NCBI WGS metagenome assembly RCNF01 (sample SAMN09708228, study PRJNA481090) | Marine sediment metagenome, whole genome shotgun sequencing project. | biome: marine sediment; feature: ocean; material: sediment; isolation source: Sewage treatment plant 2 marine sediment (STP2) ... | reverse complement strand
ATGATGGTAGAAGGAGGCGGATGGACCATTGTCGACCTGGGTGTGGATGTAAATGAAGATGCCTTTAGCCAGGCAGTTTCAGAGAACCCGGGAGCCGTGGTGGGACTTTCAGCCCTCTTAACCACGACCATGGCGAATATGGAGGTGATTGTAAAGAAGATCAAAGATACACATCCCGATACCAAGATACTTGTTGGCGGAGCTCCCTTAAGTGATGAGTTCAGAAGCAAGATTGGAGCCGATTTCTACTCTCCTGATCCAAGGGGAGCTGTTGAGTATCTGAAGGGACTTGCTGCCTAAGCTTTGCAGACTGTTCAGATCCGGCTACATCCCCTGGATAAGCAAATAACTGCTCCCAGAGGTAGTTCGTTGATTGATGTTCTTCATGAATTCGGCGTTGAATTCCCATGCGGAGGAAAAGGTAGTTGTGGTAAATGCAAGGTGAAGTTGCTGCAGGGAGAGATCTCCGCTGATCCGAAGCATAAGAAAAAATTATTGGAGCTGGGTCTTGCTCCAGACTGGAGACTGGCCTGCATGAGTCGTGCCGAAGGGGACCTGGTGTTGGAGGTGGGGCAGTATGAGGCTATGATCCAGGCCGATGATACCCTATTCTCATTTGAATCCCGGAAAGGTTATGGTGTGGCAGTGGATCTGGGAACAACCACCCTGGTAGCACAACTGGTAGAGCTGTCCACTGCGAAGGTGCTGGGCGTTGAAACAGCATTGAATCCCCAGCGAAGATGGGGAAGTGATTTGATATCCAGGCTTGAATCGGCTCTTGCGGGGAACGGACCCTTGTTGACCCGCTTGATTCGTGAAGAAATTGGAGGGATGGTATTGAAGTTGATCAGCGAAAGAGGAATCTCCATTGACCGGATTGTGCTTGTTGGAAATACAGTGATGCAGCACCTTTTTTGTGGATATGATATCAAACCTTTATCCTTCTATCCCTTTGAATCGCACGAACTTGGTGCCCGATATTTCAAAGCTTCAGACCTGGAGTGGAATATTGATTGTAAGCATATCAGTTTCTACCCTTCAATAGAGAGTTTTGTGGGAAGTGATATTCTGGCAGGAATTCATGCCACGGGAATGTGGCGCCGGAAGGAGTATTCAGTATTGGTGGATCTGGGTACCAATGGTGAGATTGTAGTGGGGAACAGCGAGAGATTATTATGTGCCTCCACCGCTGCAGGTCCTGCTTTTGAGGGTGCTAAGATCTCCATGGGGATGCTTGCCACCACCGGGGCCATCTCATCTGTTGCAGATAGTGAGGAGGGAATAATGTGCAGTGTTATTGGAAATGTTCCAGCTAAAGGGATTTGTGGAAGCGGACTGATTGATGCAGTGGCTGTGCTGCTTGAAAGAGGTGTGCTGGGTAATTTCGGTGAGATTATTTCGGGCGATGCAGCTATAGAGTTGACAAAAGAGGTGAACCTGACAGCTAAGGATATCCAGGAGTTTCAGCTGGCCAAAGCAGCCATTGCTGCTGGCATATCAATCCTGTTGCGGAGACTGGATCTTACCAGGGAAGACGTGTCCAGTATCTATATTGCCGGAGCCTTTGGCAACTATATCAACCTGGAAAAGATGCTTAGCACCTGTATGATGGATTTTCCCCTGGATCGTTTTCGTAAACTGGGCAATTCGGCATTGATCGGGGCCAAGATGTTTCTTTTCTCAGAGATGGATGTTCCGGAAAAGATTCTGGCCATCACCTCTCATGTCAACTTAGAGTCGGAACCGGACTTCCAGGACATTTTTGTAGACAATCTTACTTTTACTCCTCCATCCATCTGAGTCCTGGCCAGATATCTGAAGCTACATTAGCCTGTTTGGGTCCGACTGTGCTTCTCCCGTTTTCAATACTTTGTTTTAGTAGAGCTGAAAGCTCCTCCACCACTTCGGGGTAGCGGTCCAGCAAGTTTTCAGTTTCACCAGGATCATTGTCCAGATTATACAACTGATAGAGAGGGAGTAACTCGATGCCAGGGGACTTGGGTTTGGGGTCGCTCCAACCACCTGACCCCGGACATAATATCAGTTTCCAGGGTCCTTTTCTAATGGCAAAAGATCCATTGACGGAATGGTGTATGGTGGCTTCTCTTATCGGCAGGTCTTTCTCCCCAAGCATTGCAGGGAGCATGGAGTAACTGTCCACTCCTGATGAAGCCTCCAGGCTTGTTCCTGCAATATCCGCCACAGTGGCCAGCAGGTCGGTCAGACAGATTACCTCATTGCTTTCTCCTCCCGCTATGATATGTCCGGGCCAGCGTACCATGAAGGGAACCCGGTGTCCTCCTTCAAAAATATCTGCCTTATGTCCCCTGAAGTGATAACTGGGCTTGTGTCCGTATTTAGCTAACTCTTCGAAATTGGCCTCAGGAGAACAACCATTGTCGCTGGTGAAAATTATAAGCGTATTATCGGCGATTCCGTGTTCTTCAAGCGATTTCAGGATCTGTCCTACAGTGTGGTCCACCTGCAGCACAAAATCCCCATAAGGATTGGTCCCGCTTTTTCCTTTGAAATCGTCAGTTGGGAGTATAGGAGTGTGGGGGGCAGGAAGGGGGAAATAGAGAAAAAAGGGCTTATCTGTTTTGTCAGCTACATGTCTATCAATAAAGCCAACTGCTTTTTGGGTCAGAACGGGAAGTACTTCCTCATGTATAAAATCATCGCCGGTTAAGCCGCTTCTCCACCAGCCGTATTCCGAGGTGTTCTGGGTATATTTGACAGGGACCATGGTGGGGAGATCATTTTCAAAATAGACATAGGGGGGAATATCCAGTGAGGCGGTAATACCAAAAAAATAGTCGAATCCTAAAGTGATGGGTCCACCGGTCACTGCTTTGGAAAAGTCAACACTATCTGAGTTCTCTGCATGGTACTGCCAGCCCAGACCCAGGTGCCACTTACCTACGCAGGCAGTGGTATATCCTTCTCCCTGCAAAAGGGATCCCACTGTGGTTTCGCCCTGCTGGATCAGAGGGGGATCCCAGCTCCAGAGCACTCCCTCTTTAAGACGGGTTCGCCAGGAGTAGCGTCCTGTCAGAACTCCATAGCGGGTAGGAGAACAAACTGCAGAACCGCTATGAGCATCGGTGAATCGCATCCCCTCACTGGCAATCCGGTCGATGTGTTTGGTCTCCCAGGCAGCCTCGGGGTTCATGGCTGAGATATCTCCATATCCCAGGTCGTCGGCCAGGATATAGATGATATTGGGTGGTGTTTCCATGGATTGCTGCGTACAACTCAATGAAAGTATGATCATGCTTAGAGAAAAGGTCGCAAGGGTCAACAGCTTTAGTGTGGATCGCATGTTTAAAGGTTTAGGGGTGGTCAATCAATTGAGGGACTCCATGTTTGATGCGGATCAGGGTGGAGGCGCCCTGCCTGTTTCCAAGTTCATCAAAGGAGATGCTTCCTGTAATACCTTTGGAATAGTCCGATTTAGAGATATATTCTGTGATTGCTTCACGTTCGCATCCAACCTGTTGAATGGCGTTGATCACCAGGTTTACTGCGTCGTACATATATGCTGATTGGCTATTGGGCAGAGCGCTGGATTTATCTCTGTCTAAGTGAGGACTTACCATATAGATCCCTTCATAAGAATCCCAGGAATCTTTTCGATTCTCCAGCCCCATGGAAAAATGCAAGGTCCCGTAAATTTTGAGATCCGGTTTTTCTACGCTCAGTGTCTTAATCAGATCCTTCAGATATGGAGTATCAAAGGGAAGCACCAGGTGATCTATATTGCTCTCCAGAATTTTTTCAATGACATCGCCCTGGATATTAATTGTGGTACCCAGATCCAGAACAAGGGGTGCCATACCGGTCTCGCCGGCTACAGCTTTTGTAAGGCTCTTGACAGCATACCTGGTATCGTAGGTCTCTTTGGAGAGTATGGCTATTTTTCCTCCACCTTCCTTTTCGATTTGCTTAAGAATGCTTAGTGATTGCTGATTGTCATTGGGCACTACCCGCATAAACCAGGGAACAAAAGCCTGGGAGAGTGTTGGTTCGGTGGCATAGGTCTCAATATAGGTGAGATGCGATTTGGTGGCCACTTGTTCGGCCAGGTGTCCGTTTCTGCCATCCAGTGAACCAATGATAGCACGCACCTGGTCCTCGTATACAAGGCTGACGGATTCTTTAGAGCCTGCACCCCAGAAACCTTCAGCAGTGCGAATCACCAGTTTGAACTCCTGGTCTTTATAAGCAGGCTCAACGTTGGCCTGATCAATGGCAAGTTGTGCTGCCTCTATAATACCTGTATGGCTAAGGTCGGGGAGAAGCAGGCCAATGGCTATCTGTTCCTGCGAGACAGCTCTAAAAGGGAGAGCGAGTACTAGTATAACAAGATATGGAACAAGCCGGGTCAATGCCTGGCAGTTTTAAAGCTTGTGAATGGAACGGCCAACGGCCTCCGCAATTTTCCGGAGATCCTCCATCATCATTCCGAACTCATCAGGGTAGAGGGATTGCGATCCATCACAAAGGGCCTCTTCGGGCCTGAAGTGTACTTCTATCAAGAGTCCGTCTGCTCCAGCGGCAAGAGATGCCTTTGACATAGTTGGAACCAGTGATCGTACACCTGTTCCGTGACTGGGATCAACGATGACAGGCAGGTGAGTGCGCTGTTTGAGTACTGGAATGGCGTTCAGATCGAGGGTATAGCGTGTGGCAGATTCAAAGGTCCGTATGCCTCTTTCACAAAGAACTACCTGAGTGTTGCCCTGGGAAAGTAAATATTCGGCTGCATTCAGGTATTCTTCGATAGTGGCCATCATACCTCTTTTAAGAAGTATGGGTTTAGAAGTTTGCCCTGCTTCTTTTAAGAGAGGGAAATTCTGCATGTTCCGGGAACCTATCTGCAGCATATCTGCGTAACGGGCAACCGTCTCCACCTGGCGGGTATCCATCACTTCAGAAACCACCGGCATACCAGTCAGCTTTCTGGCCCGCTCCAGCATCTCCAGTCCTTCTTTACCAAGTCCCTGGAAGCTGTATGGAGAGGTGCGGGGTTTAAAAGCACCTCCTCTCAGGAGTGAGGCACCTCCAGCCCTGACACTTCTGGCTGTTTCTGTAAGTTGTTCTTCGCTCTCGACAGCACATGGACCTGCCATGATTACAATCTCCTTGCCGCCTATCTTGATGCCATTGACATCCACAATGGTTCCTTCTGGTCTGGCACTCCTTCTGACCAGCTCGGGATCATCTGCCCTGATGGCCGTATCAATACTGCACGAATCTGTTCCCATCTATTCTCGGTTTATCTATGGTTGTCTATTTCCAACTCCATGTGGCGGGGGAGAAGTTGTACTCCCCGTTTTTGATCTTTGCCATCCAGATGGGGCCAACGTCGGCCCAGGAGGCATCAAGGATAATTTCACCGGTGACCCCTTCGTAGCCCTGGAAAGTCTTAAGATCTGTTAGTTTATCTCTGATCAGAGTTTTGTTCAATCCTACTTTGTAAATCGATTCAATGATCAGTGACATGCCATCATAAGCATGAGCAGCAAAAACATCAGGCTCCATTCCAAAACGCTTCTGGTAGTTTGCCTGGAATGCTAAGAGTTTGGGCGAATCTCCTTCGGGATTATACTGACAGGTGGTGATAATTCCTTCTGAATTCTCGCCTGCAATCTCCAAAAATTCCGGATTGACCGAACGGTCGGATGCATAGATTGGTTGATCCATTCCCATCTCCTTGATCTGGTTGACGATCAGTCCCATCTCCCTGGCATTTCCCCAGAGCAATATGGCATCGGGATTGGAATTTTTTATACGCTCCAGCTGAGCATCAAAAGTGGTCTCACCCTCATCGTAACGAACCTCCAGTACCAGTGGATAGCCGATTCGCAGGGCTGCATCCCTGAACTCCATAATTCCCACACGTCCATAACGGTTGTTGGCACGCAATACGGCTACGCGCTTGTGCTTCTGTTGATGGTGGATATAATCCACCAGGGCATAAGAGCTCTGGCGGTCATCCCCAATTACCCTGATCACCCATGGTATCCCGGTTTCTGTAAAGGTTGGGTCGGGATCACCGCAGTTGACCACTGGGATTTCCAGCTTCAGGGCCACCCTGATGGCCACATGAGAGTTTACATCATCAATGGTGCCCAGTATGGCCCAGGCCCCTTCATCGCTCATCTTTACCACTTCATTGGCGGCGGCACCCCAGAGTCCCACATCATTATGTGGCATAACTTTAAAGGGGAGCCCATTATAGCCTCCACGGGCATTGGCCTCTTCGGTAGCTAATATGGCTCCGTTCAGCAACTGGTTGCCCTGGGGAGCAAGTACATTACCCGCCAATGGGGCCAGTACTCCGATGCGTACTTCTGTAAGTCCTGTAGGAGCTTTTTTCTCACGCCCTGCACCCAGGAAAAGCTGGGGCTCATGGAAATGATAGATATAAGCATCCTGGTAATTCCCATAAGGAAGCATCTCGCTGGGTGTCTTTCCGTAGTTTTCATCCTTTTCCTGTGCCTCCATTTCTTGCAGTGGCAGGAAAATCAGTAATCCTGTTGTAACAAAAAACAGAAATTTCGACATATGCATTGCTTTCTTCATCTCGCTTCTTTTTCCATCTAATTTATACGTGTTCCACGACTCAGTCCATAGGAAGTAGCCACCCAGATATGATCTCCCTGAAAATCAACCCCAATGGTAAAGTTGTGGGCAATTCCAGTGGGATCCGATTTGGTGGATGTTTCACCGTCTTTCCAGTAAAGGCGGTTTCCACCCATATCTGTCTTTTTATAGGTGACCCACTCTTTGCTATTAAAACTGCTCAATCCTTCATCGGTGCAGAGGAAGACCACGTCGTCTTTGGCTTTGAGAAAGTTGATAAAATTGCTTGCCAGTCCGCTGTCATGGTCAAAATAGCCTTTCCAGTGGGAGCCATCGTAGCGGCTCATGCCAAAGTAGGTGGCTACCCAGAGGATTCCATTGGCATGTGATACAGCAGTTGTGATATCATGCACCACACCATCATCGGGGAAGAGGTCAATCTCCATTTCTCCGTCGGGATCCACGTAATCCCTGAATTTTCCAGTCTCATTCTGGTACTCAATAACTCCACCACCCCAGGCAGCAATAAAGATTTTATTATCACCGGCACAAACACCATAGGTCCAGGGCTCATGCATGGGGGCATTGCGCTCTGTATAAATGGCCCACTCCTCCGTATAGGTGTTGTAATGGCCCGCACCACCACCGGTGGCGCACCAGACATGCTCTTTATCACATGCCACCGAATAGATGACATCGTTGGCCAGTCCACTGTTGAACTGGGTAAAGGTCTCAAACTCTCCACCCGAATAACGGTTCATTCCCCCAAGTGTCCCGATCCATACATCGCCAGTAAGTTCACTTACATCGATGGCAAGCACTCCGGGGTGGGCCAGGCCGTCTTCAACGGTAAAAGTTTTAAACTCATCGTTTTCATAGAGCACCAGTCCGTGACTGGTTCCGATCCATACACGATCGCCATCAGCCCGCACACAAAATATCTTATTGGCAGGTAGACCGTCTTTGGTAGTAAAGGTTTCCCACTTTCCATACTCCGGCATGTTGCTACTGTTCTTCTCAGGATCCGAGGCCAACAGAAACATGGGTAAAATCAGATATAGGACTGTGATGATCAAGGCTTTCTTCATTTTTTCTTATTTTTTTTTGATACAGAAGCCTCATACACTTTGGCTTCATCCATATAATTTTCTGCATCGCCGATGGACTTTAAGTACTCCACCAGATCATTCAATTCGTTCTTTAACATATCGTTGGCCACTCCGTGCTCGTCATTGTCGTTAAATCTGGTCCATATCTCCTCCAGAGTGGGGGCTTTGCCATCGTGCAGATAGGGTGCCGATTCATAGACATTGTTTAGCTGAGGAACATCAAACTTCATGGGATCGTCCGAATCGGCCAGTGTACCCACATCAGTCATTTCCAGGTTAGTGAAGTTGGGGGGCGGATGACAGGTGTAACAGCGATTGCTCTCAGGGATTTCATTTCCAAAATTATCAAAATCGCGGTAAAAGATCTCTTTTCCCCGCTCTTGTGCGGCACTTAGCTCACCATGTGGATTGAACCTCAGATTGGGTGGATTCGGATTCCCGACTACAATAAAGGCGACCAGGGCATCCAACTCCTTGTAACTGAAGGCTTCGGTTCTGGTCAGGATGGTGGAGAAACGCATACCATCCTGTTTGTAGATGGTCTGGTTCTTTCCGTTCCATTTATAGGGGGGAATTTTACCAATATCTCTTAAGGTCTGCACGTTGGCCAGGTTGCGTCCCATATCACTTCCTGCCATATTGTAGACCAGTCCATCCTCATGGACATCGGGGTGACAAGTATAACAGGCATACTGGTTCTGGAAGGTGTGCCCTGCATTATTCAGCACCTGTCGTCCATGTCGCACCGGCGTGATCCGTTTGGGACCTTCCAGATCGATGCTTCGCTCAGCAAGCAGATTGCCTGTGTTGAAAACACCGATTTTGTCATCGAGCCGTTCTGCCACATAGAGTGTTTTTCCATCGGGCGACAGTACCATACCTTTAGGATTGGACCCGGTATGAATCCTGCCGATCACATAGCGACTGCTGATGCCAAGGTGATTGGCATAGGTTTCAAGTTGTTCATCGCTAGACTCCTCCAGTAGTTTTCTAATTTCATCCAGGTCGATGACCGAGATCATATCGACAGCACCATGGGAAACGTAGGCTCTTTTTCCATCCGGGGAGATCACAATATCGAATGGATCGGAATAATAAGCATTGGGTTCATCCAGCAGTAGTTGAACCATCCTGCCATTCTCCTTGCGTTCGATGATGCCGATTCCATGGGTCATCATCCATCCTCTTTCGATTTGAACTGCCGGTATCAGGTTCTTCGGCCGGATCAGGGTGCTGATGGCCATGTCACCTGAAGGGGTGATTGCCACATTCTCCATGATATATGCATCTTTCCAACGTTTGCGTGCAGTAATTCGCTGTTGTTTCGTATTAGCAACTGTCAGTTCAGTGATGGGTGAGGTCATGTGCTCTACAGGAATGGATCGCCTGCTTGTTACATAAACTTCGCTTCCGTCGGGGGTGATGGCAGCTGAAACAGGATTATTACCAGCCTTCAGTCTTCGTTTCTCTTTATGTGTTTCCAGGTCAAATACCGAAATATTATTGGAATAGGAATTAACACAGTAAAGTTGCTTTCCATCGAGGGAAATCACTAAACCAGCCGGACCGGTACCAGTCATCAGTGTATCGCTTACCTGGCCATTATCCAGATTTACCAAATAGATGTTGTCGGCCCACTGGTTACTCACATAAGCAGACTTACCATCCTTGCTCAAAGCAACCGTGTGTGGCCTTTCTCCCACTTCTATTTTTCTCAGCAGTTCGCCGGCTCCAGGGTCCACCACTACCAGCTCATTGGATTCCTGGGCTATCACATAGAGTCTGTTTCCATCTTCAGAAATTGCCAGGTTGTAAGGAGACACATAGGTCTCATGCTGCATCCTGGCTAAGAAATTATCCTGCTGGGTATATATATGGCAAGTCCAGCAGGTGATGGGATGGTCATCTACAGCCGTCATATAATTCACATGGGTTCTGGCTGCCCGGTGTCCGAAGATTATTCCTACCGCCACCACAATTACTATGGAGCTAAGAATAAGAATGGGTTTCAATCGTATCATCTGCAATCTCCTCTTAATTAGTTGTTTCCTTCATCTTTGCAATCAATACTACTGGATCCTCTTTTATTGCAAGAGGTTGAATATTTTTTGGTGACAGCTCGGGGTCGGCATGGCAGCCCACACAAGCGCGTCGTTCGTTTGCTCTCAGGTAGATCCAGTCGGAGGGACCCCGTACAGTTTCACCCTGGCTGTTCAAGGTCTCAATACGCAGAGGAATGTCTGCATCCAGCTTCAGGTAAAAGGAGCCATCTGCCTTTACCTCCACCACGGCCAGCTCTCCCTCTAAGGTAGATACCCTGATGCGGTCGGCCAGTGTATCGCCACTAAGGCCTTCATTCACAGGAAGTATGGAGTGGTTGATATCCTGAGACATAAGCAATCCGGTTGGATTATTGGGATTTACTGCACTGGGAAGTTTCATTGGTCTTTCCTCCTTCGACGATACCAGCAAGGGATCTGTAACAGTACTCGATCCTTTATAAATCAGTGATGGTTCTTCTTTGGCATCAGCATCAAATGTATAGAGGGCATAAAATTCACTATCGGAGGGGCGGTAGGTGACCAGGTTCTTGCTGCCTTCCATGGGAAATACGGCAGAAAAGCTTCCGGATATTCCATCTGAGAGATGCTCCAGAGTATGAAGAGGTCGTTTGTGCAGTACCCTGTTTAGCTGCCCATTGCTATCGATAAAATAAATATACCCCTCGACACTTTCTGCACCTCCGCTGACGGGAAACAACTCCGGGGATCCATGGTAGTAGATCTCAGATTTGGTTCCGTCGGGCCGCATGACCATCAATGAAGGGATTTTGGTTTTGGGATATTGCTCGCTGGAGCTATAGAGGACTCTTCCTTCCTGTAGCACGGAAGCATGAATATTAAGAGCTGGGTTAAAGGTGATCCTGGTGAGTGCTGTACCATCCATCTGACAGCGATAGAGATCAAACACCAGCTTATTTTTAAGAAGGCCTTCACGACTGAAAACCACCGTGCCGTCGGGTAGGGAGGCTGGTGCCACGCAGTTTTCCGGAAGGTCACTTACCCTGCTAGTAAGTTTCTTTTGAAGGTCTGTTACCCAGATCTGCCAGGCCTTATCGCCCTCCTTTTTTCCCTGAAAATAGAGATAACGTCCATCATGTGAGATAGCTGGGGCTGCGGCACTTTCAAAATCCGTGCTTAGAACTGTGGCAGCTTTCCCCGGATTCTGAATATCTATGGCAATCAACTTTGCCCCTTCGTAAGACCCCTGACTGTTAGCCTGCACTTCAACTGCCACCACTTTCCCTTCATATGAGTTGCTGCTACACGAAAGACATGCTACACTGGCAATACCAGCGTAAACAGCCACTCTGAAGAGCCTAAACCATCTACTGCTTCTGTTCATCTGCTTTCTCATTCTTCTGTAATGGTAAGAATCTGGTTGGCATCCAGGTTTTCCAGGCGCTGTATCTTTCCGGAGGGCCATTTAATTTCCACAAATTCAACTGCTTCAGCATCACCAATACCAAAGTGCATCCGGTGATCATTCTGTGACAGGTAACCGGTGGTGCTTCTTCTGACACCCATTTGCTCCTTTTCGCCTGCTGAAATCTTTACCAGGGCACCTATGGCATCACGATTACTTTCGGTTCCCACCAGGTTAAAGGTGATCCAATTGTTTTCATTCCCTCTGTTGTTGCGTAGGAAGCTGCCCTGATCATCCAGGTTGACCACATAGCCATCCAGGTCACCATCGTTATCATAATCGCCAAAGCAAGCGCCACGACCCACATTTTCCTCCTGGAAGTAGGCTCCCAGATCTACGGAAATATCTACAAACTTCTCTCCATCCACATTCTTAAAAATCTGATCTTCCTGTCCATAGAGGTGCTTAAGTTCGCCATTCACCTTAAACAGGTCTACAAGCCCGTCGTTGTCAAAATCGATAAAAGAGGAGGACCAGCCCACATGCTGTGCTGCAGCCATGGAGATCCCGGAAGGATAGGCCATATCTCTGAAAACTCCACCACCCTGGTTCTGGTATAGGGAGCAATAAGTGTCGTCCGACATAAAGACATCGATCAGACCGTCGGCATTGTAATCAGCAAAGTCCACCGACATACTGATGGTGGCCTCACCTGCCTGGTTAAAGGCCATTCCTGTCTTTGTTCCATGATCCACAAAGCCTTTCCCTTCAAGGTTGTGGTAGATATTGTTGACCATATG
>RCNF010001620.1_pt1 | contig 11930 bp, 12 predicted proteins | sample 2041311 | NCBI WGS metagenome assembly RCNF01 (sample SAMN09708228, study PRJNA481090) | Marine sediment metagenome, whole genome shotgun sequencing project. | biome: marine sediment; feature: ocean; material: sediment; isolation source: Sewage treatment plant 2 marine sediment (STP2) ... | reverse complement strand
CTGTGCGTTGGGTTGGCCGAATACAAATAACCGTCGCCCCAAATTCGCGGTCTCTGTTGGATCGTTGACTACCGAGATCTCAAACCAGCGCCAACCTGTGGGGCAGTCAGACCAACTCGAACCCGTCTGAGTTCCCGCCAGAACGCGTGAACCTGCGCAGTACAAAGCTGACGTCAGTCGGAGAGAGCGGCGCTTAGTGACATAGCTTTCCAGCACCCCACCGTCGTGATCAACAAACCTGACCTTGGCTCTTCATTTTATCCGTCAGAAAAAAGGATCGTAGTACCCAATTCGTCAACTATAATGGTCGCGGGAAAACCACCTGCTGTTGATGATCCCTTGGTTCCGACCACCGCCCTGCTACAGCTTTCGATTTCAGAGGAGCACAGGATCGGATTGCGTCCTGTGAGTTGGCGTATCCTAAATTGAAATGCTGTATCCGACTGGACACCGGCGCGAAGGCCAGAGGTCGTCTTCATCGGGTGCCCCCTAATCAATAGCGGAGCAGGGGTCTCGGCCAGCATCTGGCTGATTTGACGAGTCTCGACCTGCCAACTGCGGTATTGAGTTGCTTGTTGGAAACTCTGCAACAAATAGCTGCCAACGATTAACATCACCGCATTGCGTACCATTCGGCCCGCAAATGGGTGTTTGGTGCTTAGTATTTCTGCGGCGCGAACGGCAGCGATGCCATAAAACACCCAAGCAAAGATAAACGTTCTTGGCGGAATGGACACGCCAAGCTTGAGAACCTGGCACACGACAAGCGCAAGGCCGATAAAGAGACCCGCATATAAATACAATGCCTCCATTGGCTCGTAGCGCAGCAGGACAAAAGCGGAGCCCGTGAACAGCACCAAATGAAAAACTTGCGCCGGATAATAATCAAAGCTGGATTTGGCCAACAAAGTGTCCAATGTCATCCAAAGTTTCGGCAAATTGGCATACAAATCTTGAAGGCTATGGGCTGGAGTCGCGTTGCGCCAATCCGCCAGTGGAACGCCAAAAATGCCATGCACCTGCCAGTTGATAGCATAAGTCAAAAGCACAGCAGCCAGAATGCTGAATGCAAAAAGGCAAAGCAACCCGACAAGATTTCTAACCGAACGTTTCTCCTGTTTGAACAAACAAATGGCCAGTAACAGCAGCGGATAGGTGGTGTATGCCATGAATGTCAGCACAATAAATATGGGCAGTAGCAATCGCAATGACCGGTCCGATATTCGGCACGCCAGAAGTGCATAAGCTGTCACCAGAGCCAGCCCCGGCAGCAGTGTGTTGAACCATAATGATATCAATAGCGCGGATGGAGAGACCAATATTATGAGTGCCAGAGCGCCTTTGAAAAAGGTCAACTCGCGCTGGCGTATCACCACAGTTGCAGTCGCAGCCGCAAAAATCGCCCACAGAACTTGATATGCCAGATAGTTCAGCCAAGACGGCGTCACGTAGCCCCGCAAGTGCCAGATATAGTTGATCCAACGCCCTTCATGCAGGGTTTTGTTCCAGAACATATCGGCATCCGCAAACAGGGCCGGATAGTCGTCGTACCGTATCATCGGATCCGCCAAGTTCGGAAGCGAGATTACCAGTATTGCCGCCAAAGACAGCCACAGAACATGTCCGATCTGAAGACAGCGACCTGATCCGTTTTCAGCATGCAAAATCCGTGTCACAATTGGGAGCGCAGCCGCAGTCATGCAGAAGCGGACCCATTCATCTTACGAAACCGCATTGATGCCGCGATCACAGCGGCGCGAACCTTCGCAATCTGCGTGACGGTGTTACGAGGAAGACGAGACACAACACTTTTGCGGAGCAGCCATAAAACGTCGCCACCGTCTTGAACGCTCTGATCCGCAGGAATTTCATGTTGCAGCACTTCGTCCGGCAATCCTATGCGGCCAGCTTCATTCACATACAATATGGAATTGTAGCGATACCAGGGTGCCGCTGTCTTGTCGTCCTTCAAATAGGGGCGAAGACAGTCATACGCGCGAAAGCCTCTGGATTTGAATATTTCCTCCCAATACGCAAGGGGTTGTTCATTGACATGGTATTCACCACCCTGCCCTTTCACGGCCGCTGAAAAAAGCACCCTATCAGAGGCTACTGTCAAGCTGTCGACCAGCGTCTCAGCCGCAGAATTTGGCAGGTGTTCCCCCACTTCAAGGCTTTGCGCCAAATCAAAGCGCTGATTTGTGCGCACCGGCTGTGTAAGATCAGCAGCAAGAAATGAGCCCTGCTCGACTGCGAGACGGGACCGATCAACGTAATCACCGTCTACACCCAGAACATCTGACACACCGGCATTTTGCCATTCAGCCAGCCAAATACCGCGACCACTGCCCAGATCAATCACGCTTTTGGGGCGAAGCATAGGATATAGCTTTGCAATGAGGCTACAGGCGGAGGAATGCGCGCTCTGGTCAATATAGTCAAAGAATGTGTCATTGTAGACGTGTTTCATAACGCAACCTCTTTGTTGTGTTTGCCGCGTGTAAAGACCCAAATGGTCATGATAAAATAGTTCTGAATGGGCAGGGTTATTGTCACAATTACGGCCGCCACCCAATTCGAAAGCTCTAATCCGGTTGCGATGCTGCCAGTAATCAAGGTCGCTGAAATAAATCCCAGCCCTATCATGATGATGAACCTGAGGATCTGTCCTCGGTCGTTAAGCCTGTTGCCGAAGGTAAAGCATGCCTGACCGACATATTGCAGACTAACGGCCAATATGAAGGCAAGCGAATTTGCAACCGGCTGAGCTGCGCCCAGCGCAATAAGGGCGAGATAACTGCCCACATAAACAAGCGCGACAAGTACACCGACAATGGCAAATCGAATTATTTGCATCAGGCACTTTCTCTCACTGCTATCGGTGCAGTGTCGCGCAACTCTTCACTGACAAAATAAAGTGGCCGTTGCTTCGCCTCGACATACAACCGCCCGACATATTCGCCCAGAATCCCCAATGTAAGTAGCTGAACACCAGAAAAGAAACTCACCGCAAGGACAACAGATGCCCACCCGGGAGCTGTCTGAAATAATATGAGAGACCGAAACACATAGACCGCCATTAGGGTTGCAATGACGAGACTTACAAATGAAAGCCGTGTTGCGAGTTTGAGAGGTTTTGTCGAGAATGCAGTCATCGCATCCACAGAGAATCGTATCATTTTGCGCAAGGGATACTTGGTTTCTCCGGTTTCACGCGGAACGCGCACATATTCGATGCCGACCTGTTTGAAACCTGCCCAGGCAAACATTCCTCTGACAAAACGTGCGCGTTCGGGCATTTCAAGAACGGCGTCGAGCGTTTTGCGGTTCACTAAGCGGAAGTCACCGGTATCATGTGGAATACTAACATCAGACAGAACATTCAAAACCCGATAGAAAACGTGCGCCGTCGCGCGTTTGAAAAATGTCTCACCCTTACGTTCAATACGGCGCCCGTAAACAACGTCAAATCCGCGATCCATCATAAACATCATATCTGTCAATAGTTCAGGCGGATCCTGCAGATCTGCATCAAGCATCATGATGCGTTCACCCCTCGACGCCTCTAAACCTGCAGTCAGCGCGACCTGATGGCCTCGGTTTGCTGAGAGCTTAACTCCAATGAGTTGAGGACAAGAGCGGCGCGCAAGCCGAATAGCTTGCCACGTCCCATCGGTTGAACCGTCATCTACCAGAATAATTTCAGCTTGCTGTTTCCAAGGGTTAATGGTCGCAGACAGCCGCGCCACAAGTTCGGAAATTCCGTCTTCTTCGTTCATACAGGGAACAATTATCGACAAGTACATTCGAACGCTCCGTGGGTTCTGGCCATCTGAGTAAAAAATGCCGTCCCAATGAGTTCAAATTGAGGCCGATTTTGGTGGAAAAAAAGAAGCGCTCCGTCGCCGAATTAGCGACAGATTAATATTCATTGCTAAGGTGCAAAGGCTTTGCATCACAAAGAAAGAGCAACGTGAAAAGTTCCGATGGAATTGCCGGATCAAACCGGCTCGAGGCAGTCACCGCAACCTGCTCGGTCGCATTCAGATTTCGGAAGCGAGCAGGCCTATTTGCCTGAAGCGCTTTTGCCTCACGTCAACCGGGTTTCAGTTTCAGCGCAGCCATGAGCTGGTGAAACTTTTCTCCTTGAATAATCACATGGTGCCTCAGCATTTGAGCCGCAAGTTCTGCATCACTAGCGCGTAGCGCATCAACGATCGTTTCATGCTCGGCGAGGGATTGCGTCATTCTTCCGCGAAACCGCAATTGAACGCGACGGTAGGGTTTCAGCCGGTTTTGAAGCCGCAGAGCCTCTTTCTCCAGAAATGCGTTCGATGCACCTTTATAGATTTCTTGGTGGAACACTTCGTTTTCCAGATAATATTTTGCGGTATCTTGATGTTCGACTGCGGAAAGGCATCTGCGATTAGCCTCGGTGAGCCGGTCCAAGCCGTCCTCATCTATGCGGGACGCGGCAAGGCGGCCGCACGCCGCTTCCAACTCGGCCATGGTCTCGAACATTTCAATAAGTTCGACGGGTCCGGGCTGGCGTATGAACACCCCTCTTCGGGGGATTTGTTCAGCCATTCCGGAAAGAACCAACCTTTGCAATGCCTCCCGAATTGGAGTGCGGGATACATTGAAATGTTTCGCAAGCTTGATCTCATCAAGCCGGTGGCCGTCCTTATATTCCCCTTTGAATACAAGTTGCTCAATGGTTTCAGCTATTTGCTCGGCGCGTTTGACTTCCATGTCTACAAGGTAGCATTTGCCTGCTATGGATGCAATAAGTTAGATATTGTATACAAAATTATTGACCACGGATGCAATGCGTGAAACAACGACTCTATCCCGCCAGAGTCCGCTCTGTCGGTTCAATCCAGGGAGGATAAAATGAAAAAGAAATTTCTGATGACTGCCACGACGGTGGCACTGATCGCCCTAACAACCGTAGCAAACGCCACCGAACTGCGCCTGTCGCACCAATGGTCCAACAAAGATGTGCGCCACAAAGTTGCACAGATCGTTGCCGATGGCGTTGCACAAGCAGACGTCGATCTGGAGATCAAGATATTTGGTTCAAAATCGCTGTTCAAGCCGCGCGAGCAATACCGGCCTCTCAGTCGCGGCCAACTTGACATGACAGTGCTGCCGCTGAGCTACGCGGGCGGGCAGCAGCCAGCATTTAACCTGACTCTGATGCCCGGCTTGGTCAAAAACCATGATCACGCGGCGCGTCTGAACGAGTCGCCCTTCATGGAGGCCCTTGAGGCCAAAATGGCTGAAGATGACGTGATGGTTCTGGTTCACGGCTATCTGGCTGGCGGCTTTGCCGGCAAAGACAAGTGCATCACCAAACCCGAGGACGTGCAGGGTTTGCAAACCCGCGCGGCAGGTAAGTCGTTTGAGCAGATGCTTGCGGGCGCAGGCGCGTCGATTGCCTCCATGGCATCTTCGGAAATCTACAACGCCATGCAAACCGGTGTCTTGAATGCCGCGAATACCTCGTCTTCCTCATTCGTTTCCTACCGGATTTACGAGCAGGTGAGTTGCTACACCCCGGCGGGCGATGTCGCCCTGTGGTTCATGTACCAGCCACTCCTGATGAACAAATCCACCTTCGAAGGGCTCAATGCGGATCAACAAGCCGCGTTGCTTGCGGCCTCCGAGAAGGCTCAGGTGTTTTATCTGGAAGAAGCCAAGAAAGAAGACGCGGCCTCGGCAGAGGTCTTCAAAGAAGCCGGCGTAGAGATTGCCGAGATGAGCGCGGAAGACTTCGAAGCATGGCGCGCCTTGGCGCAGGAGACGTCTTACAAAGCGTTTGTCGAGGAAGTTCCTGACGGTCAGGCACTGCTCGATATGGCACTTGCAGTCAAATAGACAGCTCAAAGGGCGACGGCGGACAAAGCCGTCGCCCACGCCACGTAAAACTGACTCAGGATAATCGTTATGGCTGGCCAAAGTTCGGCTGCCGCATCGCACACGGGCAATAACCCGTTTCTACGCGTTGTCGCAGCACTCTCTACTCTAGCAGGATGGTGCTCTGCGGCCATGATTGTGGCGGCTGTCGCGATAACCTGCCAAATGATTTTTGTGCGCTTCGTGCTGAACGGGTCGACGGTTTGGCAGACAGAGGCGGTGATTTACCTTGCCATCGGTTCGACGCTGATTGGCCTGCCTTATGTACAGCGGTTGCGCGGTCATGTGAATGTGGATTTGGTCCCGCTGTCCTTGCCGAAAAAGGCGCGCTACGTGATGTGCCTTGTGACGCTGACCCTGTCGATCGTGATGGTCGCGATTATGGTTTGGTACAGCTATGAGCACTGGCACTTGACCTATGAGCGCAACTGGAAATCCGACACAATTTGGGGCGTCCGTTTATGGATACCCTATCTGGCGTTGCCAGTTGGATTTGGGTTGTTCTTGTTGCAATTGATCGCCGATCTTGTCGCCGTTGTCCTGAAAATTGACGCACCCTTTGGGCTGGAGGACATGTAATGGACCCTCTAGTGCTTGGCGCAATGGTTGCGTTCTTCACCATCTTTGTGCTTTTCTCCGGCGTCTCAGTCGCGCTTGGACTGCTCATCGTCTCGACTGGTTTTTTATTCATCTTCGATGGCATGCGGTCGCTTGAACTGCTACCCGAAATTCTGTTCGGCAAGCTGGACAACTTTGCGCTTCTGTCGATCCCAATGTTCATCATTATGGGGTCGTCCATCGCGTCAACCCGAGCCGGTGCCGATCTTTATGAGGCTCTGGAGCGATGGCTAACGCGCGTGCCCGGCGGCTTAGTGATCTCAAACCTCGGCGCATGTGCGCTGTTTGCAGCGATGTCGGGGTCCAGCCCGGCGACCTGCGCGGCCATTGGCAAGATGGGTATCCCGGAGATGCGCAAACGCGGCTATCCCGATGGTGTGGCCGCAGGCTCGATTGCCGCCGGTGGTACGTTGGGCATTCTGATCCCGCCCTCCGTTACGATGATCGTTTACGGCATCGCAACCGAGACCTCGATTGGTCGGCTGTTTCTTGCAGGTGTCATTCCCGGGCTGCTGCTGGTCTGTTTGTTTATGGCGTGGTCGCTGTATTCCACATGGAAATCCGGCAACAAAGAACTGTTGGCCTCCGGCAGCTACACTTGGCGTGAACGCTTCGAGATATTGCCGCGCGTTTTGCCATTCCTGTTTATCATTCTGGGCGTGCTCTATGCGATGTACGGCGGCATTGCGACGCCGTCCGAAACGGCAGCTGTGGGCGCACTTTTGTGCCTGATCATCGCGATGGTGATATACAAGCTGTGGAACCCCAAAGACCTATGGGTGGTTTTGCGCGACAGTACCAAAGAAAGCGTGATGATCCTGTTCATTATCGCAGCAGCTGGCGTGTTCTCCTACATGCTGTCCAGCCTGTACATCACCCAGTCCATCGCCGAATGGATCGGCACGTTGGAAGTGAACCGCTGGATCTTGATGGCTTGCGTCAATGTGTTCCTGCTGATTGCTGGGTTCTTTCTTCCGCCTGTTGCAGTGATCTTGATGGCGGCCCCCATTCTTCTGCCGATCATCACAACCGCCGGTTTCGATCCGATTTGGTTCGCCGTCATTCTGACGATCAACATGGAGATCGGGTTGATCTCGCCGCCGGTCGGGCTGAATCTCTATGTGATTAACGGCATCGCGCCCGACATTTCACTTAAGACAATCCTCACCGGCTCGCTGCCATTTGTGGCCTGCATGGTCGTTGCCATCATTCTGCTGTGCCTGTTCCCTGGGCTGGCGACGTGGCTGCCTAACGCCATGATGGGAACTGCGATATGAGCATTTTCGGCGATCTCATTTCGACCGTTTTCGAACGGCGCTATCTCAAAGGCATATCAGACAAAGCTGAAAAGCGTTCGATAACCGAGCTGTGCCAAGCCTTGCTTGGAAGCTATGGCGAAGTGTCTGGCGTTACATTTTCGAGGAAGATTCTGGATCGTTACGCGCGCATGGACGATGCCGAGAAGATCGCATTTTTCGAATACATGATGCACGAGTTGGAAATTGCACATGACACAGTCCTGGATGCCGTACTCGCGTACAAAGACGAACCAACAAGGGAAAATTACCAGTCTTTTGCAACCGCCTGCGAGCCAAAGCGACAGGAGCTTGCTCGTCGTCTGAACCAAGTACCGGGCGCAACGGCAAAACTGGTTTCGATGCGCAGCGACCTGCTGAACCTTATGTCGAAGCATCCGGATTTGGGCCCCTTGGATGTGGACTTGAAGCATCTTTTTATGTCGTGGTTCAATCGCGGCTTCTTGGTTCTGCGCCCGATCAACTGGGACAGCCCCGCCAATGTACTTGAAAAAATAATTACCTATGAGGCGGTTCACGCGATCCACAGCTGGGACGATCTTCGCGGGCGTTTGCAGCCTTCAGACAGACGATGCTTCGGCTTCTTCCATCCGACGATGGCCGACGAGCCACTTATCTTTGTCGAAGTTGCGCTGACAAAAGGGGTGCCAAGCTCAATTCAAAGCCTGTTGGCGGACGAACGTGACACAATTGAGGCCGAGGATGCTGACACGGCAGTGTTTTATTCAATCTCCAATTGTCAGGCTGGACTGGCAGGTATCTCTTTCGGCAATTCGCTGATCAAACAGGTGGTGGCTGATCTGGCGCGTGATTTGCCCGGCCTGTCGACCTTCGTGACGCTGTCACCGATACCGGGGCTGAACCGTTGGTTGGAGAGCACCGACCCGAGCATTTCGGTTGACACCGACAATCGGGCAATCGCCGCCCGATACCTGCTTGAAGCCAAACGCGACGATGGCATGCCACTTGATCCGGTCGCGCGCTTCCATCTTGGCAATGGTGCGATGATCCACGCCGTTCATGCAAACGCTGATACGTCCGAGAACGGGCTGGCCCAGTCAAACGGTGCAATGGTGAATTACCTGTATGACCTGTCGAAAATATCACAAAATCACGAAAAATTTGTTGGTGAGCGTCTCTTGGCCGCCTCTTCAACTGTACGCAACCTGAGCGCTACGGCACCTAAGAATAAAGTTGGAACCTGATCATGGCCAACCCATTATATGACAGCCTGTTTGGCCAGCACCAAGGTTGCGAAACCGTGTTTCTGCAAAGCGCTGACGGGACCGAACTGACCTACCATGATTTCTTGGACCAAGCGGCCCAATATGCCAACCTTTTTGCGCAACTAGAGGTGCAGCCAGGCGACCGGGTGGCAGCCCAGGTTTCCAAGTCCCCGCAAGCGCTTGCTGTCTATGCGGCCTGCCTGCAGGCAGGATTGGTCTTTCTGCCGCTTAACACGGCATATACTGCAGATGAGGTTTCATATTTTGTCGAAGACAGCGGGGCAAAACTCCTGTTGTGCGACGGCAAGCAGGTCGACAACTTAGCCCCTATAGCGGCGGCCGTCGGTGCCCGGTTGGACGTGTTGAACGCCGACGGAAGCGGCAGTTTTTCCGATCAAGCGGCGTCGATGTCAAAAACCTTTAACACCGTAGACCGGGCAACAGATGATCTGACCGCACTCCTCTATACGTCTGGAACGACGGGCCGTTCCAAAGGTGCGATGCTGACCCAGGGAAACTTGTTGTCCAACTGTGAAACGCTGGCCAAAGAATGGCGTTTTACGTCCGATGATGTGTTACTGCACGCGCTGCCGATTTTTCACACACATGGGTTGTTTGTCGCCTCAAACGTGACGCTGTTTGCGGGTGGCAAGATGCTGTTTCTGCCGAAGTTTGATCTTGAGGTTATGATCGCGCTGCTGCCGCAGGCGACGACCATGATGGGAGTACCCACATTCTACACACGCTTGTTATCCGACGCACGGTTCACCAAAGAGCTGGTGCAACACATGCGCCTGTTTGTGTCTGGAAGCGCGCCGTTGCTGGCCGAAACCCATGTGCAATTTGAGACCCGGACCAGTCACCGCATATTGGAACGCTATGGCATGACCGAAACCAACATGAATACGTCCAACCCTTATGACGGCGAACGCCGTGCGGGCACCGTAGGATTTCCATTGCCCGGGGTTGAGCTGAAGATCACCAATGGCACAGCCGGCAAAGCCCTGCCAATCGGCGAGATCGGTGAGATCGAAGTGCGCGGACCAAATGTTTTCAAAGGCTATTGGCAAATGCCTGAAAAGACCGCTGAGGAACTCCGCCAAAACGGGTTTTTCATGACTGGAGATGTCGGTCAGATCGATAGCGACGGTTACGTCCACATCGTTGGGCGCAACAAAGACCTTATCATTTCTGGCGGGTACAACATTTACCCCAAAGAGGTTGAGCTACTGCTGGATCAAGCACCCGGGGTGCTGGAAAGCGCCGTTGTAGGTGTACCTCACCCTGATTTCGGGGAAACGGTTGTTGGCATTCTGGTGCCAGAGGACGGCGCGCAGCTAGACCTTGAGTCAATCAGCCAGAGTATCAGCATTTCACTTGCGCGTTTTAAGCAACCACAGCAGCTCATTATCCTGCCTGAGTTGCCCCGAAACGCAATGGGAAAAGTCCAAAAGAAGACACTGCGCGCGCAATTCCGGGACCTCTATTCAGCACTGTCTTGAGGCGTGCTGTCTGACGAATCCGAGCCTGTTTCAAGACCGTCGAAAGTCTGCAGCAGCTTTGGCAGAGGTGCCGGAACAGCCAAGAAAAGTCTGAGCCACCGTGGTACAACGGTGTCCTGTTCTGGAGACTGGCAAAAGCGATGCTTATTCTTCCGGCGACGGCGCTTGTCTACGTCCCTCTTATCATCCACTGGTTCAGCGGCGGCTGGCCGTTTGGTGCTGCGGACGGATCTGCATCTCAATGGCTGTTGGCGGTGATACTGGCAGTGCCGGCGCGGTCACTGGCGGCCATAACAATGAAACTGTTTATCACTGAAGGGGACGGGACGCCCGCACCTTGGGACCCGCCGCTGAAGTTCGTGGTCAGCGGTCCTTACCGCCACGTACGGAACCCGATGCTGTCCGCCGCTGTTTTGTTGATACTGGCGGAGGCTGCGGCGTTGAACAGCCCGGCTTGGTGGGTTGGGCGGTTTTTTTCTTTCTTCTCAACACTGTGTATTTCGTGTTCGTTGAAGAGCCAGGCCTAGAGCAGCGCTTTGGCGAGCCCTACCTGCGCTATAAAGCAGCGGTTCCGTGAAGGTTTCCAAAGGCGCGACCTTATGAGCCTCCAATCGACACATAAAGGAAATCCTCAGGGATCAACTCTGACTACATCTCCGCTAGTCGGTTGAAACTGATCGTCGGTCTGGCAATGAGGTAACATTCACCTCCGGCCCGATGCGTTCGGAATTTGAGCGCGACTTTGACAGCATGACGGATGTATTGCACCGACGCAATTTAGTCAAACATGCTGATGGACTTAATAAAGAAGACCGCACCAATCGCCAGAAAACCACCAATTAGCGACAACACCAAAGGCAAGCCGTAGTAGAGACAGACGGCAGCGGAAACGCCTGTGGCAAAAACGAATACAACCACCGCTACAATCAGTTGGCCGAGTATGTCACGCACTAGGTCTGGAAAGAAACCGCGCCCCATCTCCCCCAATTTTCGCTTGGTGTATGCGTCATCAGCCTTGTTGTCTCGTTGCATCAATTTCTTCCGGTTTTTGGAGCGTGTAATCCGATTGTGTGGCGAAATTGAGAAAATGCAGAATGCGGCCTGTGAGGCTTATTCGATTTCAGTCACTTTGGGCTGCTTGCGGACATCTGACGTAATAAATCAGTTTTGTCGAACTGCTGCATCCCTTGAACGGCGGCACAGCGGGACAACCTTGCTGTTCGCCCCTTGTGCTCCAATGCTTGCCGAGCGGACGAAGTGGGCTGGTGACTCTCAATGCCAAGTTAAGTGAAATCAAAGGAGTTCTAATCTCCGCCATTCTCAAGCCAGGCCCGCGCCAGATTGCTTGG
>RCNF010001619.1_pt1 | contig 11933 bp, 11 predicted proteins | sample 2041311 | NCBI WGS metagenome assembly RCNF01 (sample SAMN09708228, study PRJNA481090) | Marine sediment metagenome, whole genome shotgun sequencing project. | biome: marine sediment; feature: ocean; material: sediment; isolation source: Sewage treatment plant 2 marine sediment (STP2) ... | reverse complement strand
AAAGGGCCGGACGTACTCAGCAAGGGCCTCGTCACAGACCCCGATGACATCGAGTCCTTGATGAGCAGCTCAGCCGCCTAGGAAATGAATCACAAGAAGGGCAACTACGACATCGTCATCGCTGGCGGTGGCATGATCGGAACAAGCCTCGCACTCGCTTTGGCGCCGCTCGGCTTGCGCGTCGCGGTCGTCGAGGCAATCGCTCGCAGGGACGATCAGCAACCCAGTTTCGATGATCGGTCAACGGCCTTGTCCCGAAGTACACAACGAATGTTCGAGGCGATGGGGCTTTGGGACGACGTTGTTGCTGCATCCACGCCGATAGCCAGTATTCATGTGTCCGACAAAGGTCGTTTTGGCTTTTCGCACATCAATGCCGAAGAGCAAGGGGTAGAAGCGCTCGGATATGTCGTTATCAATCGCGTACTCGGCGAGGTCCTGCAGTCAACTCTCAGTGCTGCCAAGAATATTGATGTGTATTGCCCGGCTCGCATCGAAAGTATTGAGCTTGGGCCGGAGCAAGCCTCTGCGACTCTAAGTTCAGACGATGGCGATCAAACACTGACAAGCAGGTTACTGGTTGCAGCGGATGGTGCGAATTCTGCCGTTCGGGAGATGATGGGTATCTCGGCACAGCAGCGTAAATATGGGCAGCGTGCAGTTATCGGTAATCTTCTGCCGGAAAAGAGCCTGCAGCACCGCGCGTTCGAGCGATTTACGCCGCAAGGTCCGTTGGCGATTCTGCCAATTGCTGATGACCGTGCGGGATTTGTCTGGACAGTTGATGAGCACGATGCTGATCGTGTCATGGCGCTCGATGACGATGATTTTCTGGCCGAGATTCAGGAAGAGTTCGGTTATCGTCTTGGAAGGTTTTCACGCGTGGGTACAAGAGCATCGTATCCCTTGATTCTGAGCAAAGCAGTTCGGTTGACGGCAACGCGAAGTGTGTTGATCGGGAACTCCGCACATGGTCTGCACCCGGTTTCCGCACAAGGATTCAATCTGGGTATGCGGGACGTTGCAGCACTCTGCGACTGCATTGCCGATGCCACCCAAAAGGGCTCTGACCCCGGTGATGCGCAGTTGCTTGAGCGTTACGCGGAGTGGCGGCGTTCGGATCAGAAGAAGCTCGTACATTTCACCGACAATCTCGTGCGTCTGTTTGGCAGTTCTCGTCCCGGATTACGAACCTTACGAAACATTGGCATGATCGGATTTGACCTGATTCCCGGTGTTCGTCCAATGTTCGCGAAGCACACGATGGGACTGGCGGGTGAATTACCGCGTCTGTCTCGCGGTGTGCCCATTCGATGAGAAGTCAGTTCAGCATTGTCATCGTCGGCGCGGGTATTACCGGCCTGACGCTTGCCGCGTTGCTGGCCAAAGGGCGTCATGGCGATACATTGGAGATCACCGTAATTGATGCTGCAAAGCGGCCACAATTTTCGCCGGAAGACGACGTTTCACTTCGCGTGTCCGCAATCGCAAACGGGTCGGCCGACCTGCTGGACTCCGTTGGTGCCTGGTCGATCATAAAGCAAGCGCGGGTATCGCCGTATCAGTCAATGCGCGTTTGGGACGAGAGCGATGCTCCGGATAGCAGTGCAACGTTACGCTTTGATGCGGCTGAATTCGCTGTTCCGCAGTTAGGTCACATCATTGAGAATGTACTTATCCAGGATGCCTTGTTGAAGGTGCTCGATGAATGCGATGTCTCGTTGCAGTTCGAATCGAAAATTGACTCGCTACCGAAGGCCGATCTCGTCGTTGGCGCGGATGGCGCACGTTCATTTGTACGCGAACTGGCGGGCATAAAGACTAACCAGTGGCCGTACGAACAAACAGCACTTGTTACGCACCTGACGACTGAGGTTGACCACGATGCAACGGCACGACAGCGCTTCTTGCGGGACGGTCCGCTGGGCATGTTGCCCCTTTCGGATGGTCGCATTTCTGTCGTCTGGTCAACGACGCCGGATGCTGCGCAGCAGGCGATGGATGCATCAGATGAGGAGCTTGGTCGTATGCTGACCGATGCCTCTGACGCGGTGATGGGCAAGCTGACCGTGGCCGGTCCGAAAGGCGCGTTTCCGCTGTGCGCGCAGCATGCTGAAGATTATGTTCAGCAAGGTATAGCGCTTGTAGGTGACGCGGCACACGCGATTCACCCATTGGCCGGTCAGGGGGCGAACCTCGGGCTACAGGATACCGCTGAGCTTGCGCGCGTTATTGATGCCGCCATCGATGGGGGCTTGTATCCAGGCGACCGCCGGGTACTGAGACGGTATGAGCGGTCGCGCAAAGGTGCCAATTTGACAATGATGCACTTCATGACTGGCCTCAATCGTTTGTTTACGACAGACTCCAAGGTTCTGGGAGAAATAAGACTGGCGGGCATGCGGCTTTTCAACCGCAGCGGACCAGTCAGAGAACGCGCCGTAAAGGTCGCGCTGGGCGTCAAATAACACGCCCGACAAGACAGTAGAGGGGATCCGATGAACCAGCGTTATGTGTACCTGTTGGCTGCATTGCTAACGGTCATAGGATTGTCCATCTTTTTATATAAGTGGCAGGTGCTGGGTTTTCCGGTGACGGAAGATCAGGAGGCACCGGTGTGGACCGTCGAGTCTGCTGTCCATTTTCAAAGCGGGCCGGGTTCGATCAAGGTACAACTCAATGTGCCATCACTGACGCCTGGATTCCGCACGCTTAACGAAAATTCCGTGTCGCGCGGTTATGGCTTCAGTACAAACTTTGGCGGTGGTGGCCGTGAGGCACAGTGGGCTATTCGTCGCGCCGACGGCGAGCAAACCATTTACTACCGCATTTCTGTTTACGAAGACGATGGTGTCGATGAGTCTGATACGACGCCGCCGTTTCCACCGACACCGACGATCAACGAACCGATGAAAACGGCAGTTGATGTTCTTGTGGATGATGTTCGTGAGCACTCCGCGGATACAGCCTCGTTTACGACAGAACTATTGCGCCGTATGAACGATCCGTCGCCCGATCCAAATGTCGAATTGATTTCGTCAGGGGTGACGACGAATGCGGAGTTTGTTGATGTTATAACGACCTTACTGGCATCAGCACGTATACCTTCGCGAATGGTGCACGGTTTCCCGTTGGCGGGCCGGCAACGCAGCGCGGAGCTCGTGACCTGGCTTGAGGTCCACGATGGCGATCGCTGGTTGTACTTTAACCCTGCTACCGGAGAGGAGAGTCTACCGGATCGATTCCTCGTCTGGTGGCGCGGCAATGAACCTTTGGTCAATGTAGAAGGTGGCAGTAATGTGCAAGTCGATTTCGCGATCCAGGTCAATCATCTCGAAGCGGTAGCCATCGCTGAGACGCAAGCGGCACTGCAGGGCACCAGTGCGGTCGATTTTTCGTTATACAGTTTGCCGATCCAGACGCAGGCTGTGTACAGCGTGTTGCTCATGATCCCGATCGGTGCACTGATCATGGTGATTATGCGCAACATCATCGGCATTGATGCGTTCGGTACCTTCATGCCCGTGTTGATCGCGCTCGCATTTCGCGAAACCAAACTGCTCTGGGGTTTAATTCTGTTCACGCTGCTGGTCACGCTGGGTCTGACGATTCGATTCCTGCTTGATAGGTTACGACTGTTACTGGTGCCGAGGCTGAGTGCAGTTCTGATTGTCGTCGTCATCTTGATGCTGTTTATCAGTATGACGTCGCACCGCCTGGGAATGGAAATGGGATTATCCGTCGCACTGTTCCCGATGGTGATCATCGCCATGACGATCGAACGCATGTCCGTCGTGTGGGAAGAACGCGGCGCCGCGGATGCCATTCGTTCAGGTCTCGGTAGTCTGGCCGTGGCAGTTGCTGCCTATACGTTCATGGTAATGCCGTGGCTCGAGCATTTGATCTTTACGTTTCCAGAACTGCTGCTCGTTATTCTTGGATTTGTGATGCTCGTTGGTCGCTATACGGGTTACCGTCTGACTGAGCTCAGACGCTTTAAAGAGCTGGCGCGGGATTGATGTTTTCCACTGCAAGAAAACTTCGTGAAACCGGCGTTCTTGGTCTAAATGAGCGCAATACGGATTTCATCATGCGTCTTAATCCACGACGCTTGTATCCAACGGTTGATGACAAAGTTTTAACCAAGGAGCTCGCACTTGCAGCGGGAATGCCTGTGCCGGATTTGTATGGTGTGATTGCGCATCAGGTAGAAGTCAGAAACTTTGCAGAAATAGTCGGCGACAGAGACAGCTTTGTGATCAAGCCAGCACAAGGCAGCGGCGGTGATGGCATTCTTGTAGTAACCGGGCGCAGCGAACGCAAGCGCGACAGTTTCCGTCTCTGTAATGGCATGCTCATTTCGGAAGGTGAGTTGCAGCACCACATTTCAAACATCGTTGGTGGTCAGTACAGCTTGAGCGGCACTCGCGACAAAGCGTTGATCGAATATTGCGTGCACTTTGATCCAACATTCGCTGAAGTGAGTTATCAGGGCGTGCCCGATATACGTGTGGTTGTGTATCGCGGCTATCCGGCGATGGCAATGGTGCGCTTGCCGACCCGCGCGTCCGATGGCAAGGCGAATCTTCATCAAGGGGCTGTCGGTGCCGGTGTGGACCTCTCGACCGGCATAACCCTGAAGGGTGTGCTTGATGACTCGCTGGTCGAAGAGCACCCCGACACAGGTGCACTGGTGGCGGGACTGAAAATTCCGCAGTGGGACTTTATTCTGGAATCATCTGCGCGTAGTTGTGAAGTCACCGGTCTTGGTTATCTCGGTGTGGATATGGTTATCGACGCTGATCGTGGCCCACTGATCCTCGAAATGAATGCACGTCCCGGGCTAAGTATTCAAATCGCGAACTGCACAGGTCTCGCAAAGCGAATTGTACGCATCGAAGAAATCTATGATGAGAAGGCTACGCCAGAACAGCGTGCGGCGATTGCAAGAAGGGAGTTTGCAGCCAGTCGGCAGCTCGATCTTAGTTTGCAAAGCAGACGACAGAAATAGAGATTGAAATTCGGCGTTTGTCCGGATTCAAGTAAGAGTGTCGTTGATCGCCGCGAAACACCAACATGTCGCCTTCGTTCAACAAATGATGCTCGCCACCGGCAATGAGCTCGACCTTGCCGCGTTCACAAGTCAGGTACTCGCGCGTGCCCGTTGTATGCGGTACGCCGACCATGCGTCCGCCCGGCGCCAACTCGGTGCGTGATATTTCGAGACCTGGTAGCGCTTCCGGAATCAGTGGTCGAAGCTTGGCGTCCTGCCGTTTGCGCTCACGCACTTGCCCGGCCGGTATAAACTGAAACTCACTGCGAGGTGAGCCAACCAGCTCCTCTATGGAAACGTTCAGCGCGCTGGCTGCCTTGTTCAGTACAGCAAGTGTCGGGTTGGCGGTACCTGTTTCGAGGCTGGCCCAGGTTGGACGGGGGATCCTGGATAATGTTGCGATTCTCTGCTGCGACATGTTGCGCGCTTCGCGTAGCCGGCGGATATTGTCGGCCAGGTTTCTATTGATATCAGCCATGCTGGCAAAATAGCAATCTGCTGGTTAAATAGCAATTCAGTTGGTGAAAAGTCAGTAGAGGTTCAGACTGCGAAGCAACACAAGGAGAACATCATGACAATTCGAATGGAACACGCGAACCTGCACGTTCGCCATTTTGACGACGCAGTAAGGTTTTTGAAAACGGCATTTCCCGATTTCCACGTGCGTAGCGAAAGCGCCAAGGATGGATTGCGCTGGATGCACATTGGAACGGACGACACCTACATCGCCTTGAACGAAACCAGGGATGAGCAAGATGAGGGCTGGGCTCCCTATAACGGTAAGCCCGGCGTTAACCACCTCGGTTACGAAGTGGATGATGTTGATGCTTTACGCGAGCGGCTCTCAGCAGCGGGATTTGAGGACTCTACCTATCCCAATAACCATCCGCATCGTAAACGCGTTTATTTCCAGGATGCCGACGGTAACGACTGGGAGTTTGTGCAGTACTTTAGCGCTGACGTCGCCAAGCGAAACGACTACGATTTACCGGACTAATTTGGTGCCGCTGAGTCGCCCGTATGACGGGCGACTTCGGCCGTTAACCATGCGTCCATGCGTTGTTCCAGTAAATCGAGCGGTAATGCACCAGCACCCAGCAACTCGTCATGGAAGGCACGTATATCGAAGTTCTCTCCAAGCTGACGTTCGGCCCGTTCTCGCAGCGTCAACATCTTGAGCTGGCCGATCTTGTACGCGAGCGCCTGACCTGGATTGCCAATGTAACGATCGATTTCGTTGACGATGTCGTATTCCGCTTTGGCCGCGTTGTCCTTGAAGAAATCGATGGCTTGCTGGCGAGTCCAGCCTTTGTAGTGAATGCCGGTATCAACAACCAGGCGCACGGCGCGCCACATGTCATAGGTGAGTTGTCCGAATCGTGAGTAGGGATCCTGATACAGCCCGAGATCGTAGCCGAGACGTTCGCTGTAGAGCCCCCAGCCTTCGACGAATGCCGTGAACCACATGAAGCGCCGAAACATTGGCATGTCTGTCAGTTCTTGCTGCAGAGCTAACTGCAAGTGATGTCCGGGCACTGCTTCGTGAACGCTCAACACCTCGATCTCGTATTTTGGGCGGACTTCCGGGCGATATAAATTCACCCAGTAGATTCCGGCACGGCTGCCATCGGCCGCCGGGTCCGAGTAATACGCGGTGGTAGTATCGGGTGCGATCGAATCAGGAATCGGTTTCACGCCGTACGGCATGCGCGGCAGCTTGCCAAACAATCTTACGAGCTCGGGATCGATGCGTTTGCTGGTCGCGAGGTAGGCCTCGTATAAGTCGTCCGGATTGTCATAGTAAAACTGCGGATCGGTACGCAGGAATACCAGAAATTCCTGAAAGCTGCCTGCAAACTCAACTTCCGTGATGATTTTCTCCATCTCATCGCGGATGCGTTTGACCTCTTCAAGTCCGAGGCGATGGATGTCATCAGGTGTCATGCGTGTGGTCGTGTAGGAGCGCGTTAGATATTCGTACCAGGCGTTGCCATTCGGTAACGCGGAGTGGCCGATACTGTCGCGCGTTGCCGGCAGATAACGCGTGTTGAAGTAGCCGTCGAGTTTCTTGTAAGCGGGCAGGACAGAGTCTTCCAGGGTATCGGTTGCTGCTGCACGAATACGCTCACGGTCAGCGGCAGAAAATGACTCAGGTATGGTCTCGAAAACAGCAAAAAAAAGGCTTTCACTCGCATAGTCGACGACTTGCATCGCGAGTTGCTTCGGCACTCGTTCCATCAGAATTCTCGGCGGCATGAAGCCGGATTTCCGGCCCTTCTCCGCGAGATCGATGGTTTGCTCAATCAAGACTTCAATCTTGCCAAGCCGCGCCAGCCAGTCGTCGAAGTCCTGCACTGTTTCGAGTCGCAGTTGATTCGTAACGTTGTGCAGGGACTGGATGCCTCCACGGTGTGCAAATGGCATCAGGTAGTCGCTGAATCGATACTCATCCACCGCATCCTGCATCTGGCGTCGGAAGAGCTCGTGGTTGAGCTGGTCATCTGTTGACAGGGCATCACGGTCTATCGCGTAAACTCGCTGCAGGAATTCATTTGCCTGGTCGTGACGTTCCTCGATAGCATCAAGGCTCTGATCCGTCCATTGATCATTAAAGCGGCGATCGCCATTGCGCGAGGCTTCCAGCGGATTATTAGCCAGCCGGGCCTCCCAGTGATCTTCGAGGAGTAGCGCAAAGTCCGCTGTAGCGTCGGCAAATGACGCGCTCGATGCGAAAATAAGCAATGAAGCCAGCACTCTTACTGGAGTTTTCATACCGGAAGTCCCTGATTCAATTGCCCGGCATTGTTACTTGCCTATAGGCCGCTGGCAACCGGGCACTCACTTGGCTATTATTGCGTGCACTAATCCATAGCGTGCCCAGAAGAGACCTCGTTCAATCGAGGCGCCGAAGGCGCAACACGCCCGGAAACGCTCAGGCAGAAGGACTGGGTACGCTGATTAGCTCTGGAGAGAGGCCGAGACGGCCCACCGAAGGGGTATGTGATTCGCGAGAATTATTGATCTCTCAGGTAGCAAAGGACAGAGGGGCGGCAGACCAGTTGCGTCTGCCGCCCTTTATTTTTTCGCTGAAATCAAAAGATGAGAGCTAATGGGATCCAAGACACCACTGCACGAAAAACACGTTGACGCCGGTGCCCGCATCGTCGATTTTGGCGGCTGGGATATGCCGCTGCACTACGGTTCGCAGAAAGAAGAACACCATGCTGTGCGCCAGAATGCTGGCGTGTTCGACGTGTCGCACATGACCATCGTTGATCTCGCGGGTGAGCGTGTGCGTGAGTTCCTGCAACACCTGGTCGCGAACGATGTTGCCAAGCTCAAGGAATACGGCAAGGCGCTCTACACCGCCATGCTGAACTCAGATGGTGGCGTCATTGACGATCTCATCATCTATTACCTGTCCGACACGAACTATCGTCTGGTCGTTAATGCCGCGACCCGCATCAAAGACCTTGCATGGATACGAGAGCAGGCCGGCGCATTCGATATTGCGGTCAATGAGCGCGCCGAGTTGGCGATGGTGGCCGTACAGGGACCGAATGCGAGAGAGCTCGCCGCCCCCTGCATTGCCGCGGAATTCCGTGATGCTGCACTGGCAATGAAACCCTTCTTTGGCATGCAAGCTGGTGACGTGTTCATAGCGCGTACCGGGTATACCGGCGAAGACGGATGGGAAGTCTGTATGCCCGCCGCCGATGCGCCTGTTGTCTGGGATCGCTTGCTAGCGGCTGGCGTTGCACCTTGTGGGCTCGGCGCACGTGACACGCTGCGCCTGGAAGCCGCAATGAACCTCTACGGTACGGACATGGACGAGACTGTTTCACCCCTAGAGGCCGGACTCAACTGGACCATCGCCTGGGAGCCTGCCGAGCGCGACTTTATCGGGCGGGCTGCGCTTGAGGCGTTGCGGGAAGCCGGAAACAATCAGCGCTTCGTCGGATTGTTACTGGAAGACCGTGGTGTGCTCCGAAACCACCAGAAGGTTGTCGTCGATGGGGTCGGCGAGGGTGAAATTACGAGTGGCGGTTTTTCGCCGACCATCGGCAAATCAATCGCGCTGGCCCGAGTGCCGGCGGGTGACTATGACCGCGCCCAGGTTGAAGTCAGAGGCAAATTATTGAACGTACGTATCGTTAAGACACCGTTCGTTCGCAACGGAAAAATTCGAATCGACATAGAGGAGTAGACACGATGAGCGATCTACCTGGAGATCTTTTGTATACCAAAGACCACGAGTGGCTGCGACGTGAGGACGGTGGCTCCGTAACCATCGGCATTACCGACCATGCACAAAGTGCTTTGGGTGATCTGGTTTACGTCGAGCTGCCGGAGGTTGGGCAAGACGTTGATGAAGGTGGAGACATGGCGGTCGTTGAGTCAGTGAAAGCGGCATCCGATGTGTACGCCCCAATCGGTGGCAGTATTGCTGCCGTAAACGAAGAATTGTCCGATGACCCGGAGAAGATCAACTCAGACCCTTACGGCGATGGTTGGATCGTTCGTATGCAGCCGTCTGATGCCATCGACGAAGGCGCACTCATGTCGCCGGATGATTATCAGAAATTTGTTGACGAGCTGGATGACTGATGCCGTTCATACCGCATACCGAGAAAGACACCCGCGAAATGCTCGCAGCGATCGGCGCTGATTCAATCGCCGATCTGTTTGACGAGATACCCAAAGAGCTGATGATCGAACATCTTCCGCACGTGCCGCATGCGATGAGTGAGATGGAGATCTCACGGCTCATGCGCCAGCGCGCAAAGATTGATGGCTCGCCGATGTGTTTCATCGGTGCGGGAGCGTACGAGCACCACATACCGACCGCCGTCTGGGATATTGCGACACGGGGTGAGTTCTACAGCGCGTACACGCCTTACCAGGCAGAGGCTAGCCAGGGCACGCTGCAGGTGATCTACGAGTATCAGACGATGATTACTGAGCTCACCGGGCTGGACGTGAGCAATGCGTCTTTATACGACGGTGCATCTGCGCTCGCTGAAGCATCGCTCATGGCCGTGCGAACCAATCGTCGGGTCAAGACTGGCCGAATCTTGTTGGCGCCTGGTGTAAACCCCGTTTATGAACAGGTTGCCGCGGCGATCGCCGGTGCGCAGGGGCTGACGTTCGAACGGCTGCCGCAGGACGCAACGAGTGGCAATATCGATTTCGATTCATTGCCAGATGGTAAAGAACCCGTCGCCGTCGTCGTGCAACAGCCATCATTCGTGGGCACGCTCGACGATGTTGATCGGCTCACCGATTGGGCGCACGCACAAGGCGCGTTGCTTATCAGTATCGTCAATCCAATATCGCTGGCGTTGCTCAAGCCGCCCGGACAATGGGGCGAAGAGGGTGCGGACATCGCAATAGGCGAAGGCCAGCCACTGGGTGTGCCGATGTCATCGGGTGGGCCGTATTTTGGTTTCATGACCTGCAAGCAAAAACACGTTCGCCAGATGCCAGGCCGAATCGTCGGGCGTACGACCGATCTCGATGGAAACCCTGGATTTGTACTGACGCTGCAGGCGCGTGAACAGCATATTCGCCGCTCGAAAGCGACGTCGAATATCTGTACCAATCAAGGCCTGATGGTCACGGCGGCGACAATCCACATGTCGTTGCTCGGCTACGAGGGATTAGTGAGTGTCGCGAACATGTCCCACGCCAACATGACCTTGCTGGCGGATGGACTTTGCGGCATTGATGGTATCGACCGCCTTTATGACGCGCCGTACTTCCACGAGGTGGCGCTGAAGCTGGATCGTCCGGTTGCGCCGGTTCTTACAGCATTGGCCGAGCGTGACATTCTGGGCGGATTTGACCTCTCGTCTGTTGTTGGCGCAGACGCATTGCTGGTCTGTGCAACAGAAACCAAAACAGAAGCCGACATTGAGGCATTCATCGCAGAATTTGTGGATGTCATGTCAGGCGGCAGCGCGTAACAGGAAAGCCAGTGGCCAAGATTCAATACAAGAATGCCAGTTACCGTACTTACGGAGAACTACCCAGCGTGGGCAGCCGTGCGCCGGATGTTTCGCTCGTGAATACTGATTTGCAAAACGTATCATTTGCGAACTGGATGGGAATGCGAAAGGTGCTGAATATTTTCGCCAGCATCGACAGAGAAGTGTGTGCGAAGTCCGTCATCAAGTTCGACCAAATGGCCGGCGAGATCGAGGATGTCGCCATGCTGATGGTTTCCTACGATTTGCCGTTCGCGCACAGGCGCTTCCAGCAGGAGCACGGGCTGAACAATATTGTTGGACTGTCCGCGATTCGCCACGCTGGTTTTGGCGAAAACTACGGCGTGCAAATTGTCGACGGCCCGCTGGCGGGCATGTTTGCCCGCGCAGTCGTCGTGCTTGATGAAAACAATACGGTCGTGCACGCGGAACAGATCGAAGATATCACCACAGAACCTGATTACCGTGCGGCATTCCGCGCGCTTGGAATTGAAGTAGATGAATAATCTGACCAGTAGCAATCTGATTTTTGACAAGTCGCGCTCCGGACGCCGGGCCTTCGCGCAAGCGCCCGCAAATGCAGGGACGTCAACAATCCCCGAGTCAATGTTGCGGACCGACAAGCCACGGCTGCCGGAAGCATCGGAATTGCAGACTGTGCGTCACTTTACGCGCCTGTCGCAATTGAATTTCTCAATCGATACGCAGTTCTACCCACTGGGATCGTGCACGATGAAATACAACCCACGCGCATGTAACGCGCTGGCATTGCTGCCGGAATTTGCCGGCCGGCATCCGCTGGGTCCTGTCAGCCATGGACAGGGCTTTCTGCAGTGCATGTTCGAGCTACAGGAAATGCTCAAGGACGTGACCGGCATGAAGGGTGTTTCACT
>RCNF010001617.1_pt1 | contig 11937 bp, 6 predicted proteins | sample 2041311 | NCBI WGS metagenome assembly RCNF01 (sample SAMN09708228, study PRJNA481090) | Marine sediment metagenome, whole genome shotgun sequencing project. | biome: marine sediment; feature: ocean; material: sediment; isolation source: Sewage treatment plant 2 marine sediment (STP2) ... | reverse complement strand
CCTCGAGGTCCACCAGCAACTACTCACCGAAAAGAAAATGTTCTGCCACTGTCCGGCGGGGATCTACACCACCGAACACGATGGATCGATACTGCGCCACATGCGGCCGACCCTGTCGGAGCTCGGGGAGTACGACGGCACGGCGCTGATGGAGTTCAAAACAAAGAAGAACATCATCTATCTGCTCCACCGCTCCAACACCTGCACCTACGAGATGGATGACACGCCGCCATTCCTCGTCAATCAGCAGTCGTTGGATATCGCCATCGAACAATGTTTGATGCTCGGCTGCGACATCGTCGACGAGGTCCACATTGCGCGCAAGCAGTACCTTGACGGGTCGATTCCAACCGGATTCCAACGCACCGCCATAGTCGGAGTCGAGGGCAAGTTACCCTTCCGCGACCGCGAGATCAGCATCACCCAGGTCAGCGTCGAAGAGGACTCGTGCCGAGAGGTCTCGGACCGCGGCCACCTCATTGTCTGGCGCACCGACCGGCTCGGAATGCCCCTCATCGAAACCGTCACCGGCCCCGATCTGAGGACACCCGAAGAGGTCGAGGACGCCATCCTCCTGGTCGGCCGGGTCTGCCGCTCCACCGGCCACGTCCGGGTAGGGATGGGCGCGAGCCGGCAGGATGTCAACGTCTCGGTGCGCGGCGGCCGGCGGGTTGAGATCAAGGGCGTACCCAAGGCAGGATGGGCGCCTCCCCTGGTCCACGGCGAAGCGGTGCGGCAGGTCAATCTGCTGAAACTTCGGGACGATCTCAATGCACAGGGAATCTCCGAGCCCGATGACATCAACATTGAACACCATGATGTCACCGAGCTGGTAACCGATACGACCATCGATGTTTTCAAGCTCGATTCCTGGGACCGCTTCCTCACCGATGAGGACCGACGACCAGGCTTCGAGTGCGGCGCCGGTTCGTTCTGTGTTCGCGCAATCAAGCTCACTGGTCTCGCCGACACCCTTTCGTGGCCGACTCAACCCGAAAGAACATTCGCAGACGAATTGAAGGGCCGGGTGCGGGTGATCGCAGGGCTCGATCAGCATCCGATCCTCCTCCACTCGGCGGACTGGCCTGTAAAGGCGAAGAACGAACTCGAGACGCTGCGCACGAAGCTCGACTGTACCGATGCCGACGGCCTTGTCGTCGTCTGGGGCGCCGAAGGGGACACCCTCACCGCTACCGAGGAGATTCGACTTCGCTATGTGGATGCCCTCGACGGCATCCCCAACGAAACCCGCCAGCCCTTCGAGGATGGTTCCACCGACTTCGAGCGGATCCTCCCCGGACCAGACCGGATGTACCCCGACACCGACAGTCCGCCGCAACGGGTGACCCGCGATCGGGTCGAGCGGCTCCAGGCGCCGCTTCCCGAACCGCCCTGGGTCCGGGAAGAACGCTATACCGCTGCGGGCGTCCCACGACCGGTCATCCACTACCTCATTCGCAGGGGCGGAGCAAGACTCGTGGACGCGGTTGCAGCGGCCGCCTCGGCCGATCTGAAACGCGCATGTTTCTTTTTCGGCGAACGGATCAAAGGACTGCGCCGCGCCGGTATCGCGGTGGACGCCATCGACACTATCTGCTGGATCGATCTCTTCGCGCTCGCGGAGCGCGATCCCGTCCTCTGGGAAGCCGCTGACGAGCTCGTGCGGTGGATGGCCGAAAATCAAACCCACGGCGTCGAAGAATACACACGCGCCGCCGGCCTCGGCACGAAGCCGGACAATTGGCGGGATCGGGTCGCCGGGTGGGTCGCCGAGTCCAGGCCCGATTACCCCTTCGGAGGCGACAGCCAGAGGGTCCGTTATTTGCTTGGGATCGCCATGGCCGAGCTCCGCGGCAGGGTCCCTGCAAACGAGGTCGAGGATGCTATCCGCACCGAGATGGGAGCGAAGAATGACTGACACGGTTGATCCCCTCAAGGGCTACCGGGGCCGCGCCCGAGCAAAGCTGGAAGAGCTTGGGATGCGAGTCTGGTCCGATGTCCGGCTGGTCAACACCGCGGGCAGTGTCTTCGAGGGGGTGGTCCTGCCCCGTTCTGGAAACTTCGACGATCTCCACATCGTGCTCAAGCTCAAGACCGGCTACAACGTCGGCGTCCACATCGACCGGGTGGAGAGCATGGAGGAGCTGGGCTACAAAGAGGCGCACTACAAGATCCCCGAGCAGGAGTTTCCGGTGAGCCCCGATCTGCCGAGCGTCACCCTGCTCGGCACCGGCGGCACCATCGCGTCGCGCCTCGACTACCGAACCGGGGCTGTGATCCCGGCCTTCACCCCCGGTGAACTCTATGGCGCGGTGCCCGAGCTTGCCGATATCTGCAACCTCACCACCAAGAAAATCTTCGGTGTCTTCTCCGAGAACATGAGCTGGCCGCAGTACAAGGAACTGGCAGAAAACATCGGTCGTGAGATCGAGGGCGGCGCCGCCGGGATCGTCATCGGCCACGGCACCGACACCATGGGTCACACCGCCGCGGTGCTCAGTTTCATGGTTCAGGACTCACCGGTGCCCATCGTCATCGTCGGCAGCCAACGCTCGTCCGACCGGCCGTCATCCGACGCGGCATTGAACCTCATCCACGCTGTTCGGACCGCCGCCTACGGCGATATCGCCGAGGTCCAGATCTGCATGTTCGGCCCGACCTCGGATCGCTACGGTCTGCTCCACCGCGGCACCCGCTGCCGCAAGATGCACTCCTCCTACCGCAGCACCTTCCGCACGGTTGGCGACATCCCACTGTCCATCGTCAGCCGCGACGACTTCACCATTCTCAACGATGACTATGTCCGTCGCGACCCGTCACGCCGGGTGAAGATCGACACCGCCTACGACGACCGGGTCACAATCCTCTACTACTACCCGGGGATGAAGCCCGATCTTGTGGACGCCCTGGTTGAAAAGGGCTACAAGGGCATCGTCATCGCCGGCACCGGGCTCGGCCATGTCAACAGCCCGCTCTATCCGGCCCTGGAACGCGCGGCCGCCGCCGGGGTCCACGTGGTGATGACCGTACAGACGCTGTGGGGCTTCGCGCAGATGTATGTCTACGAGACCGGCCGCGATCTCATGGACATCGGTGTCGTGCCGCTGGACAACATGCTCCCCGAAACCGCGCTCATGAAGTTGGGCTGGGTGCTCGGTCACACCGATGATCACGCACGGGTCATGGAGATGATGCGAACGCCGATCAGCCACGAGATCACCGAACGCGAACCGCACAACGGGTATCTCATCCTCCAGGGCGGGTTGCCCGAGACCGAGGAGTTCGTGAAGTCACACTGGAAGTAATTTTCGGCCGTTTCCATCGCTACGCTCCGGCTCCAGCCGAAAATTACTGTTGAGGATTGAACTCGGCGAACCGGGCACCTTGTAGCGCCCACGTCTCGTGGGCGATGGAACCAACCCTCATCGAATCACAACCATCGCCGACGGGACGTCGGCGCCACCTCCGGTGTCACCATACCCTCGCGACGCGACCCTGCGGGCGGCGCGGGTTATGATCGTATCCATGACACGCCCGATAACCGAAAGCAGCCCACCGGCGGAAGACCGCGTTACGCGGTATCCGCTGCACATCACCCTGGCCGCTGTCTTTGTCACCGCGATCGTCGTCTTCGGGGTGGCGGTGATCGCCTACAGCTATATCCAGGGGCGCCGCGTCGAACTTCTCGGCGCCGAGGATCTGATGGACAGGATCGGCCGCCAACTGAGCGCCGACATCGCCGGTCTCTATCAGCCGGCACAGGGGTTGGTGGACATCACGTCCAGGAGCGCCATCTGGGCAGGCGACACCCTCGAGGAAAGGTTGGCCGCACTGCCGCCGGTCGCCGAGGCGCTCAAGCTGAACTCGTCGATCTCCGCCTTCTACATCGGCTACGAAGACGGAGATTTCTTTCTCATCCGAACCCTCCATCAAAACCAACTGGCCGGCGAGACTCTCGAGGCGCCCGATGGCAGCGCCTACGCGATCCAGAGTATCGAACGAGGTTCGACCGACCCGGTGGAAACCCTGCTTTTCTTCGACGAAAGACTGCAATTGATCGAACGGCGTCCCCTCGAGGGAACCGATTTTGATCCCCGGGAGCGCGACTGGTATCGCCGGGGCGCGGCTTCCGACGCCCAGATCGCCACGGATTACTACATCTTCTTCACCACCGGTGAGGTGGGACTCACCTTTGCCCGCCGGCTTTTCAACGGAGGCGGCGTGGTGGGTGCGGACATCACCCTCGAAACTCTGGAGAGCGGTCTCGCCCGGGAACGCATCACTGAGTCCACCAGGCTCGCCATCACCGATCTGACGGGACGGGTCATCGCCCTGTCGGAATCTGAGCTCACCGCCAGCTTGCCGACAGGGTCCGAGCCGGGCTCGGTCTCCATGCCACGGCTCGCCGACCTTGACGACCCCGCCTACCGGGCGTTGGCGGATCGACTCGGCGGTGCCGAAGACTCGAACCGATTCGAGGTTGATGTCGATGGTGCAAGCTGGCTTGCATCGGCCACCACGCTCCCGGCCCGGTCGGGCCGAGAGATCCTCCTCCTGACAGCGATCCCCCGGAACGAACTGCTCGCCGATGTCGATCGGATCCGCAATCGCAGCCTGCTCATCTCGGGGGTGATCCTCGCCCTCGCCATCGCTCTCGTGTTGTGGATCTCCCGCAACGTGTCGAAGTCTCTCCGCTCCCTCGTGGCCGAGGCCGCCGATATCCGTCGCTTCAAGCTCGGGCGGTCGTTCAAGGTAACTTCACGCATCACCGAGGTTGCAGAGCTCGCCGAGACCATGGGAATCATGAAGGACTCGCTCCAACAATTCTTCGAGATCTCGCGGGCGCTGTCGGCGGAGAAGGACCAACGGCGACTCCTCGAGATGATCCTCCGCGAGGCCTGCAAGGTCGCTCATGCCGACGGTGGTGCGATCCTCATGTTCACCGACGACGAGTCCTCACTCGAGGTCGCCATCCTCGAAATCGACCGCGCCGGGGTCCACTTCGGCGGCACCAGCGAAGTCGAATCGCCGATCGCCCCGGTCCCGGTTCACTCCGATCTCGATGTCGCTGGCCGGCCCGGCCTCGATGCCGAGACCGCCCGCGAGCTCACGACGATCAGAATCAACGACACCGCCGACGATTTCCGTTTCGATCTGCGCCGGATCCACGAACGATTCAATCACGACGACTACGAGTGCCGATCGGTGATGAGCGTGCCTCTGGCCGACCAGAAGGGCGATCTCGTCGGGCTCATGCAACTGGTCAACGCGAGGGACGCGTCGGGAACCATCTCGGTCTTCGACCCGGAGGTCGTCCCCTTTGTCGAGGCCCTTTCATCCGACGCCGCGGTCGCCCTCGATCTCCGCCGCCTGCTCAAGGCCCAGAAGGACCTCCTGGAGGCCTTCATCCACGTGGTTGCGGGTGCCATCGACGCCAAGTCTCCCTACACCCACGGCCACTGCCAGCGGGTCCCCGTGATCGCCAAACACCTCGCAAAGGTGGCGCACGACTCCGCGGCACCGCCATTCGACGACTTCCAACTCACCGAGGACGAGTGGTACGAGCTCCATATCGCGAGCTGGCTGCACGACTGCGGCAAGGTCACCACCCCCGAATACGTCGTCGACAAGTCGACCAAGCTCGAGACCCTCTACGATCGAATCCACGAGATCCGCACCCGTTTCGAGGTGCTTTGGCGCGACGCCGAGATCGAGTACCTGCGTGTGTGCGCCGACGGGTTGCCCGAAAATCCGGAGGCCCGCCGACGTCTCGAAGAGCGGTGGGACGAGATCCGCGAGGACTGGGCCTTCATCTCCGAGTGCAATCAGGGCGAGATCTTCATGATCCAGGAGCGACTCGATCGCGTCGACAGAATCGCGTCAAAGACATGGGAACGACATCTCGACGACCGCCTCGGGCTATCCCACGAAGAACTCGAACGCAAGAAGCGCGTTCCAGGAGCAAATCTGCCGGCCACCGAATATCTCCTCGCCGACAAGATCGAGCACCTCATCGAACGACCGGGCGACGGACCGATCTTCGGCGAGAACCCGCACGGCTTCGACATGGATGTGCCCGAGTATCTCTACAACCAGGGCGAGATCTACAATCTGTGCATCCAGCGGGGGACCCTCACCACCGAAGAACGCTTCAAGATCAACGACCACATCATCCAGACGATCAACATGCTCGGACGGCTGCCCTTCCCGCGCGAGCTCAAGCGGGTCACCGACTGGGCCGGAAACCACCACGAAAAGCTCGACGGCACCGGCTATCCACGCCGCCTCGGCAAGGATGACCTTTCAATCCCGGAAAGGGTCATGGCCATCGCCGATGTCTTCGAGGCTCTCACCGCCACCGACCGGCCGTATATGAGGCCCAAGACGATGAGCGTCGCGCTCAAGATCATGGCTTCCATGCGCGACAGCGGCCATCTCTGCCCCGATCTCTTCGAGCTCTTCTTGGATAGCGGAGTCTGGCTCGATTACGGCCGGCAGTATCTCCAATCAGAGCAGATGGATGAGATCGACATCTCGCAGCTCAAGGGAGCTGCAAGACACCAATTATGAGTTATGAATTATGAATGACATCGCACCGAACTGCGACTGCGATAGTAGGTCGGGTGCAGCGCAATTCAATATGAATTTTGAATTTCATCGCAGATGCTCACAGGGGCGCCGAGGAGCTTCTGCAATTCATAACTCATAATTCATAACTCATAATTCAATAAGCTCCACCAGCGCATCCTCGAGGTGTTCGATCTGGTCCTCACCAAGCTTCTGCCCCGTCAGGCTGACGAGATAAAGCGCGCCCCCGAGAACCACCCCCAGCGGCAGACTGAGCAGCGCCCACGGAGTCTGATCCATGGCCCATTGGGCATAACCCCAGGTGACACCGACCAGCAGGCTGAAACCGAGGCCGAAGGAGAGAAACATATAGAAGGTCCAGATGTGCGGGTGAGGGGCAAATCGACCCCGCACCACCGCTCCGCCCTCGTCAGCCTCTTCTGCGGTCACGCTGAGCCAGGGCGACCACACCCGCTGCTCCTCTTCGGGTACGAATAGCTCCGCGTGGCGGCCTACCGAGACTCCGGTGCAGTTCGGGCATTCGGGCAGGCGTTCGCGCAGCTTCTCCATGACCTGGTCAGGATCGTCGGCGAGTTCGAGCTCGAAACGGGGGCGAACGCGTTGTGCTGTCATGATTGATACGAGATCAGGAATCAATTGTAGCGTATCGCGGTCGCCCACAGATCACACAGAGAGTCACGGATAACTTCGCACCATCGCAGGGTTGAAACGCAAAGACCGCAAAGCCATCGCAACTGAGAGTTGGTCATGCGTTGCGTGGAGGCTGCCTGACTTCGTGGCGACGATATCTCGGCTGGAGCTTGTCTGAAGGGCAAGCTGGAAGCTCGCCCCTACAATGCGCCGGAGGAGGGCACGGGCTTGTGATGGTTGTAGGGGTGGGCATCCTGCCTGCCCTTCAGAGGTCTTGAAGCAGTCTGGACATCATCACGAAGTCAGACCTTCGTCAAGTAAGCAATCGCCCTCTCTCAATTGCGATGGTGCGATGGGTCAAAAATGCGCTGCTCTTTGCGATGGTCATTGCGACCTTGGCGGTCTTTGCGGTGAAACAGCGATGGGCGCGGGCTGCCGAAGTCTCGCTCACCCTCGACGGGGATCATCGTCTTCGACATACTCGGACCGTGATTCTCAGACGTTCACTATTGTTCCCCAGCGTTCTTGGTGCGCTTCTCCTTACATTGGACGGCTGTGGTGGAAAAGAGGAGACCACACGACCGCTGCTGGATTCCCTCCACGCCGCCGATGTGCTGGTCGAGCAACACGTGCTGACAGATCCCCACTCGGTCGACCAGAATCGTCTCGTGCGGGGCTGGCGGTTACTTCGTCAATCGGGTGGTCCTCGGTGGGCTCCCAGCGGCTCGGAATCCGTGGTTGAGTTCGTCAACGTCCGGAATCGGCCGCGAAGTCTGGAGATCCGGGCTGCCGTCGATGATACGAGCACCCAAACCAGGGTGCGGGCCCGGTGGGAAGGCCGCGACCTCGGCGAGTTCGAGTTCACCGAACGCACCTCGATCCCTCTTCCTGCTGATCTTCCCTTGGGCCGAATTGCCATCGCCCTCGAGTTCACGGACACGGCCGGGATCGCCATCGAGCGCATTTCGATTGCCCCCTGTCTGGTACCCGGCGAGATCCTCATCGGCTCTGATGGGATCGAGCAAGGCGGCGGGTCGATTCTCGAGGTCGTTCGTAGGGTGCAGCCCGGGGCGAGGATGCTCGTCGAATTCGAAGCTCCCGCCGGAGCCCAGCCTGACCAGCGCTTTTCCATCACGGTGGATCGCGGACACGGCGATCCTCGAGAGGTCTTCTCGTGGCGAACAGGCGAGAGCTCGAATTCCGCCCCCGCAAGGTCAGTTCAGGCACCCCTGGGCGATGAGTCCGGACTCGTGCGGATCAGGTTGATCGGGGAGGGCGGCGGACGGCCCGCGCGTTGGACCGCCCCACGAATCATCGAGGACCGAGTGCCCATGTCGTCTCTGAATCCCCCAACCATCAGCTCGCCACCCCGTCTCGTGGTGCTCTATGTCATGGACGCGCTCCGATCTGACCATGTGGGACATCTCGGCGAGGGTGGCCATCTGACGCCGAATATCGACCACCTGGCGGCCGAAGGCACTACCTTTGAGTCCCACTTCGCGGTGGCGCCCAACACACCTCCATCCACCAGGGCGCTCTTCAGCGGGTTGGTCATGCTCGATGATCGCCAGCTTCCGAGTCCGGGCCCCCCACGAATGGCCGAGATCTTCCGGAAAGCCGGGTATCGCACCGTCTCGATCACCGGAAACCCGCATCTCTCAGCGGACCTCGATCTCGGCACCGGCTTCGAGTCGGTCGAAATGCTCCGAGTCCGGGAAGACCACCACCCTGAGCACCCGCCGACGATCAACAACAGTGCGGAGATGCTCCACGAGGCGGCGCTGAGATGGATCGACCAACTTGGACCCGACGAGCGCGGTTTCCTCTACATCCACTCCATGAACCCGCACAACCCCTACACACCTCCCCGAGAGTTCCTCGATCGCTTCGCCCCCCCCGGTGGATCGACCATCGACGGGCGAACCCGAACCCTCGTAGCCGTCCGCGATCTCAAGCGCGACGTCACCCCCGACGATGTCGATCGTCTCAAGAGTCTCTATGCGGCCAGTGTCGCTTACAACGATGGTGAACTCGGCCAGCTTCTCGAAGAGATCGGACAAAGGTTCGAGCCGAACCAGGTATTGATCGCACTCACCTCAGACCACGGCGAAGAGCTCTTCGAACACGACGGCGTCCTGCACGGCTACAGCCTCTACGACGAGATGCTCCGGATCCCGCTGATCCTCCGGTGGCCCGGGCACCTCGGCCCCTCCACGATCAATGCGCTGACCAACACCCGTGATCTCCACGCCTCGATGGTCGAGCTGGCGGGCGGTTCGGCCGATGAATCCACGGGATCATCGCTCTGGCCTCTGATGAGCGGTCGAAGCGCACCGGACGCGCGACCTCCCATCACCTTCGCCGCCGCTCCGGGACTCGAAGGAGCGGTCATGGCTCGCTCCCATCGATGGAAACTGATTCAGGTACCCCGCAACGGACCGAGGCGCGGCATGGGCAAGGGCCGCGGCCGAAGCTGGGATGTGGAGTACGTCTTCGATCTCGTCAGCGACCCGGACGAACAGCACAACCTCGCCGGCATCGACGAACTGGAGGTTGCCTGGCTTCGAACCCGGCTGACGGCATGGGTCGCGACCCAGCAGGCGCTGCAGCCGGTGCCGGGCGATCAGGTCATGGATGACGAAATCAAGGACCAGCTCGAAGCTCTGGGTTACATCGTCGAACATTGATTCCTGCCACCCGCCTGAACTCCAAAGCGTCCGTCGTCTTGAAACACAAAGGTCACTAAGAACCACCAAGGTCCCACCAAGCATCGCAGTATTGACCCGGACCCTCTCTTAAACGGAACGGGGACTCTCTCTTGAATGCCTGCGATGGGCCCAAATGAATGCCTTTGTGATTTCTTCGTGGTTCTTTGTGTCCTTCGTGTTTCAAATACATCGCGCCGGTGAGCTACGGCACGACGTAGAAGAGAACCGCAAAGAAGTGGAGAATGGTGCCGACGAGGACAAACACGTGCCAGATCGCGTGGCCGTACGGCAGCCGTCGCCAGGCGTAGAAAACGATCCCCGCGGTGTAGGCGAGACCCCCGAGAACCAGCAGCACCAGCCCACCCGTGGGCAACACCGCAAGCAGCGGCTTGACCGCGACAACCACGACCCAGCCCATGGCCACGTACAACGCCAACGAAAGCGCCGGCCACCGGTTCGGGAAGGCGATCTCGAGGACGATGCCCGCCACCGCGAGGCCCCAGACGACACCGAAGATCGACCACCCCCATGGTCCGCGCAGGGTCACCAGGGTGAACGGCGTATAGGTACCGGCGATGAGCAGAAAGATCGCCGCGTGGTCGAAGACCTGGAGTGCCTCTTTGGCCCGTGGGCTGGTGATGGAGTGATACAGAGTCGACGCGGTGTAGAGCACCACCATCGCCGCGCCGTAGATGCTGCAGGAAACCACGAGCCAGACATCACCGCGCAGCGCGGCCAGGGTCACAAGCACCGCCGACCCACCGATCGCGAGCAGCGCACCCACGCCGTGGGTGAGGCTGTTGGCGATCTCCTCACCGACGGTGTAGCGGTTCGCGCGGGTCGTGGTCTTCACGTCGTCCTCTCCGGTGGTGGGCCCAACGACCATCATCCTATCCGGTGGGAGAAACGGCAACCGCAAGACGGAAGTTCTCGGGCTCGAACGTGGTGCCATTTGTTGCATTGTTCGGCTGAGGTCGCTCCGGTGATTCATCAATATCGAGTCCGAACAATGCAACGGGTGGCTCCCTCGGCCACCAACGACTTGAGAACCATGCTCGGAGGCGCGTCTCTGATCCGTCTCAACCTTCGACCATGTCGAGGATCTCTCGAAGCTCCCGAATCTCATACGTCGGTTCAACCGCGTGACCGTTGGCCGCCCCGGCCGGGTTGTACCAACAGGTGTCGAGACCGAAGTTAGCGCCGCCGAGGATGTCCGAGCCGAGATTGTCACCGATCATCAACACCCGCTCTTTGGCGGGGCGATCGATTCGATCGAAGGCGAAGTCGAAAATCGCAGGATCCGGCTTGGCGAGACCGATCTCTCCCGAGATCACGATCTCGGTAAAACAATCGCGGATGGAAGACGCCGCGAACCGCGGCACCTGCACCTCGGCCAATCCGTTCGTGATCAGCAGCATCTCCACCTTACTCGTCAAATCGCGCAGGAGCTCTTCAGCGCCGTCGAGCAACGCGGTCTGTGCGCCCAGGATCGCGAGGTAACGGCGACTGAACTCCTCCGCGTCCGCCGTCAGTTCGAGGGCATCGAAGAGCCGATCGAATCGCGCGGTCTTGAGCTTTTCCTGGCTGATCTTCCCAAACTCAAAGTCGCGCCAGATCCGGGCGTTGATCTCGCTGTAGAGCGGTCCGATCTCGGGCTCATACGGTAATCCGCACGCCTCGAAAGCCCCCTCGAGCGCCGCCGCTTCGGCGGCGTCATAGTCGAAGAGAGTGCCGTCGGCATCGAAGAAGATCCAGTCATATTTCAAGGGTTCGACTCCACAACCACCCGGTCGAGCACCACCGCTCCGTGGGGTTGAGCCCACATGGTGATTCTGAGCGTGTGACGGCCCTGGTCGGGCACTCCCGGCAGCAGCAACCGAGCGTCCGGATCGTCGCCCTGCACCCGGAGAAGCACCGGGTCTTCACCATCCCAACGCACCTCGACCTCGGCTCCCCGCTGCGCGGTCCCGAGGAGCCAGCCCTCGATCCAGACCGAAGCTCCGGCCGGCAG
>RCNF010001616.1_pt1 | contig 11945 bp, 10 predicted proteins | sample 2041311 | NCBI WGS metagenome assembly RCNF01 (sample SAMN09708228, study PRJNA481090) | Marine sediment metagenome, whole genome shotgun sequencing project. | biome: marine sediment; feature: ocean; material: sediment; isolation source: Sewage treatment plant 2 marine sediment (STP2) ... | reverse complement strand
TGATTTACAGTCAATTAAAGAAAATAGAAAGTTGGTTAAGTCATTCTTCAGAAATGATTGTGTATCCTTTGCTGCGGCCTAGTTAGTATATTCAACACCTTGATCACTCTCGCTACGATTCAACTGATTTATTTAGGTTTAAATGATGGCCTTATGTTTAGTTTCTTTGTCAGGCAAATATAGACTCCCATTAATTAAAATAGCGTCAGGCATATTATGAGCCAACTAAGATTTACGTATAACTGGGTCCCCACAAAAACCTGCTCAACTGTTAAATTGCACCGAAAAATGAGCCAATAACAGCCAATATTTGCATTAGTCATTGCCCCATCAAGAGGCGCCTAATGATTTGATAACACTGATCAAAGTCGTCTCAGTAAGGGGCAATAATCAGTGCAAATGCTGGGTCAGATTTGAGTGCAATTCAACAGTAAATGCTAAAAAAGTAAACGAAACATGCTCATTGCAGTAACCAGCATTGCCAGGCTTGACTATCCGTATGTGTTGTCGACCATGCACCCATCGCCTGATTCGAACGAAAATAAATAAAGATGGCAAAGGAAGCTCAGCTGATAAAGTATTCTTTTACACCCAAAGGTTGCAAATGAATACCTGCCTGTTATAATTCCTCTACTATTTAGAGAGTAATTATTATGGCAAAACCAATCAAATTATCAGATGAATTAGTAAATGAGGCGACAACTCATGCTAAAGCACATCACAGAACCCCTCCTAAACAAATTGAATACTGGGCACGGATTGGAAAATTAGCAGACGAAAACCCTGATTTACCATTAGGGTTTGTTAGAGACACGCTTATCGCGTTAGAAGAAGAAAAATCAAATGACGTGACCGAGTACAAATTCGGATGAAAGTTGTACAAAGTGGCATTTTTTCACGAACAGTTAAAAAGCTCCACAAACAAGAAAAAGGCGCTTTAGATCGTGCGGTAAGAAAGATTATCAACAATCCTGAAACTGGTGATCTCAAAGTGGGTGATTTAGCGGGGGTCTATGTGCATAAATATAAGTCGAATAATATTCAATATTTATTAGCTTATAAAATTGACCACGATGAACTTATTTTGACATTACTAGCTTTAGGGACACACGAAAACTTTTATAGAGATTTAAAACGATAATATAGAAAAAATATGGGGTCAATAAGAAATAAGGGGTCAGGTCTTTCCGTGCCACATGCTCTATGCTACCCCCCCCTATGGCAAGACCACTAAGACTAGATCTGGCGGGCGGTTTGCATCATGTCACCTCGAGAGGGGATAGACGTGAAGCTATTTATATAGATGATGAAGACCGTGAAAAATGGCTTGAAATATTTGAATTATTTTTGTGGGTGTCCTGGATTATTTTCTGGTTGGAGTATATTGCCCCAACTCATCTGAAACATGGTGGCTTTCTTGCTATTGGTTTGATGAAACAAAATTAAGACTCGTACAAAAGAGACACTACGCTCTGCCTTTGCTACAGTGTAGTTTTTAAAATAACGGAACAAACTCCCCAGCCGACAGGTCTTTAAAGCACTACTATATAAGGAGAAAAAAATGTCCCCCAAGGTTTTAATTGGTCAACGCGCACTGGTCACAGGTGCTAACTCAGGTATTGGTAAAGCAGTCGCGATTGCCCTCGGCAAAGCGGGTGCAAAAGTAGTGGTGAACTACGTCAGCAGTGAGGATCGCGCAAATGAGGTAGTAGAAAAAATCAAAGCAAACGGCAGCGATGCGATAGCCATTCATGCCGATGTCAGTAAAGAAGATCAGGTTCAGCTGATGTTCAAACAGATGATCGACGCCTGGGGTAGTATTGATATACTGGTCGCCAACGCGGGTGTTCAGCGTGATGCCGACTTCACCGAAATGACACTGGAACAATGGCAGTTTGTTATCGATGTGAATCTGACTGGTCAATTCCTGTGCTGTCGTGAGGCAGCACGTGAGTTTGTCCGCCGAGGTATCGACCCGACGTTGTCCTGCTCAGCTGGAAAAATCATCTGTATGTCGTCAGTGCATGAAGTCATCCCCTGGGCAGGCCATGTCAATTACGCTACTTCCAAAGGTGGTGTAAACATGATGATGCAGAGCATCGCGCAGGAAATGGCGGTAAAAAAGATTCGTGTGAACAGCATCTCACCAGGGGCAATCAGTACTCCAATCAACACCGACGCCTGGAGTACGCCCGAAGCCGAGGCCGAACTCATTAAACTTATACCCTACCAGCGTGTTGGCAAACCAAAAGACATCGCCCGTGCTGCGGTATGGCTAGCCTCGGATGACTCGGACTATATCACTGGCATCAGTCTGTTTGTGGACGGCGGCATGACCCTCTACCCCGGTTTCAGGGAGGGCGGATGATTCACTTTGGCCGTGCAATCTGCGGCGATCTCGCACAAGCAGAATCTCGTGAGTGGTGGCTATCCAATGGGCTGGGAGGTTATGCTGCCGGCACCATTGCCGGTTCGCTCACACGCCGCTATCACGGTCTCTTAATCACGCCGCTTGATAACGCGCTGGATCGTCATCTGGTGTTTGCCAAAGCCGAACCCACGCTGGAAATTGACGGCCAGTTTTTCCCCTTAAGTTGCAACCGCTGGCAGTCGGGTGCGATTGCGCCACGCGGTTATATGCATATCGAATCCTTCCAGCTCAGCGGCCAACTGCCGGTATGGGTTTATTCCGTTGCGGGTGTGCGCCTGCAGCAGCGCATCTTCATGGAACAGGGAGAAGCTGCTGTTTGGGTCGCCTTCCGTTTACTCGACCCGCTCCCCGAGCCACCGGTTCATCTTCACCTGCGCCTGCTGGTCAACCAGCGTGACCATCACGGCCAAACCTCCAGCGACGGTCTCAACCCGGAAACACAGCTAGTTGATAAATACACACTGCAGCTAAGCTATACTGACACTAGCCAGCTACACATCCAGCTCGACTCGGGTGAATTACAGGTCGAAGACAACTGGATAAATGATATACAGCTGCCGCGTGAACGCGAACGCGGATTGCCCGATCTCGATAACCACCTGGCCATCGCCCAGGCCCGCTTAACGCTAAATAATCAGTGGCATGGTGTACGCGCTGGATTGCATCCTGGTCCACAGCCGAACCCGTCGATAGCACTACGGCGTGAACAACTTATTCAATATAATTTTCTGAACACGGTACGACGGCCTCGCAAGAAAAAAGCACCCGTCTGGATAGACCAGCTTATACTCAACACGCAGAGTTTTGTCTTTCACCGTCAAACCAAAGAAGGTGCCCAGAAAGAAGACACTGAGGAAGAATCAGTCATCGCGGGTTATCCCTGGTTTGCTGACTGGGGCCGCGATACCATGATCGCTCTGCCCGGCCTGACCCTGACCACCGGCCAGCTGCCTCTGGCACGGCAAATACTTGAAACCTGGAGTGCTTATGTCGATCAGGGCATGGTTCCAAACCGCTTCCCAGAATCAGCGACCTCGACCACCAGTCCCGAATACAATAGCGTAGACGCTTCACTCTGGTTTATCCTCGCCTGGTTTGCCTATCTGCAAGCAGGTGGCGAAGAGATTGCACTGCGTAACGTGTTACCCGTACTTCAACAGATCATCAACGCCTATCACCACGGAACCCGCTACCAGATTCACATGGATGAAAGCAGTGGTCTATTGCATATAGGCGAAACAGGGACTCAATTGACCTGGATGGATGCACGGGTGAATGGCATCGCAGCGACCCCGCGTACTGGTAAACCGGTGGAAGTTAACGCGCTGTGGTACAACGTCCTGATGGCAATGCAGAACATAACAGACCGACTTGGGGGTGATGCCGGCGATCCTGATAATGGTTCTAGTACCAGCTATGCGGCCATGGCGGAGCGAACCCGACATGGCTTCCAGCAATACTTGCGTCCAGAGGGTGGCCTGTACGATGTGCTCGATACACCAGACGGTAACGATGCCAGCATTCGCCCGAATCAGATATTTGCACTCAGCCTGCCCTGGTCATTACTCGACAAAAAAGAGGCAAACGCGGTGCTAGACGAAATACATAAACACCTGTACACCTCCTATGGACTCAGATCGCTATCACCACAAGATACATCCTATCGCGGCATCTACCAGGGCAGCGTAGCCGAACGCGATTCTGCCTACCACAATGGACCGGTATGGGGCTGGCTACTTGGCCACTAAGTTATGGCGCATTTTCGTCTATTTCACGATGCCGAAACGGCTCTCTCACTACTCGAGCCGATGCGTGATCACCTGTTTGATGCAGGACTCGGCAGCATCAGCGAAATCTTTGATGGCGATCCACCTCACCAGCCACGTGGCACACCATCACAAGCCTGGTCCGTAGCGACGGTGCTGGAAGCCTGGTGGTTAATTCAGGGTCAGGCTAATCAGACATAGCGAAACAATAGAAATGAAACTAGCTCAAGAACTCAGAACAGGCAATAACGATGAATAACAGTTCAAATTCCGAATCTAAACCCAACGCTGAGCGTCAACGTTTAAACGAGAAACAGGACTGGGATCAATGGGGCCCATATCTGTCCGAACGCGCCTGGGGCACAGTACGGGAGGATTACAGCGAAGATGGCACTGCCTGGGAGCATTTCCCGCATGAGCATGCCCGTTCTCGTGCTTATCGCTGGAGTGAAGACGGCCTCGGTGGCATCTGTGACCGCGAGCAACGCCTGTGTCTGGCACTGGCAGTATGGAATGGTATTGACCCGATACTGAAGGAGCGCGCATTCGGTCTGACCGGTAATCAGGGCAACCGCGGCGAGGATGTCAAAGAGGTCTATTACTACGCTGATGCTACGCCGACGCATAGCTACCTTGATTATCGTTATTGCTATCCGCAGGCCCGCTATCCTTATGCCGAACTGGTTACAGAAAACCAGCGCCGATCACGTACTGACCCGCCCTTTAATCTGATTGATAGTGGCGTTTTTGAGCACAATCGCTATTGGGATGTGCGCATGGAATACGCTAAACACTCCCCCGGCTTAATCCGTCTACGTATCAGCGCGACTAATCGCGGTGATCAGTCCGCACAATTATGGCTGTTGCCACAACTCTGGTTTCGTAACGACTGGTCCTGGAACGATAGCGATGAAAATGGAGAACCCTTAACGCGCCCGGAAATAAGGCTGAACCCGGATACGCCTGTTAATCAATGGGGCATTAGCAGCCATCACCGCGACCTGAAAGATATGTACCTGTACGGTCAGGGTGATGCCGATCTGCTGTTCACCGAAAATGAGTCCAATCATCAACAATTATGGGACTCGCCCAATGCATCACCCTGGGTCAAGGATGCTTTCCACCGCTATCTGGTCGACGGTGAGCAACAGGCGGTGAACCCGGCACGCCATGGCAGCAAGTTCGCTGCGGCCTACCATCTGTCTGCCGCAGCGGGTAAAACCATTTGCATCGAACTGGTGCTGAGCGACACAGCCCTGGATCAGCCGTTCACCGATAGCACGGCATTGTTCGAAAAGCGCCGTGACGAAACCAGCCAGTTTTATACGGCGTTATTACCCGATGCCACCGATGAGGACCACGCCATCATGCGTCAAGCTTTTGCTGGCATGGTATGGAGCAAACAGTTTTTCCACTACGATGTGGCGCGCTGGTTACAGGGCGACCAGATACGGCATCCGTCTGGCCGCCACCATGGACGTAATAATCAATGGAAACACCTGAAAGCGGCTGACATTATCTCGATGCCTGACTGTTGGGAATATCCCTGGTTTGCTGCCTGGGACCTTGCCTTTCAAGCCGCTACATTGGCACATATCGATATTGATTTTGCCAAAGCGCAAATCGAGCTCATGGTTAGCGAACGTTATCTGCACCCCAATGGCCAGATGCCTGCCTATGAATGGGCTTTCGGTGATACCAATCCGCCGGTACACGCATGGGGCGCTTTAAAGGTATTCCGTGCTGAACAGGTGCAACGCGGCCAGGGTGATACCGGTTATCTGCAACGTGTTTTCCACAAGCTGTTACTCAATTTTTCATGGTGGATCAACCGTAAAGATCGCAGTGGCAACAACCTGTTCGAGGGAGGTTTCCTTGGCCTGGACAATATCTCTGTGTATGACCGATCACGCGATCTACCACCCGGCTACACCCTGAAACAGGCCGATGCAACCGGCTGGATGGCGATGTTCTCAGCCAATATGGTGGTCATGGCACTGGAGATAAATTGCCACAATCCAGAATATGAAGACATTGCTATCCAGTGTTACCAGCAGTTTCTTGCCATCGCTAATACCATCGCTGGCAGCGATGATGGTGGTGTATCACTATGGGATTATGATGCCGGTTTTTTCAAGGATTTACTAATCACGCCACAAGGCGAGAGCCACCGTATCGACGTCTACTCCTGGGTCGGGCTGATCCCTTTATTCGCCTGCGAGGTCATCGACCAACGTCTGTTGAAGGCCGCGCCGCGTTTTCGCCAACTGTTGCGTGAGCATAAAGGTGGACTGTTTCGTGGCAACTACATCTGCGCCTGCCCGGATTGGGAAAATGATCGTGGTGAACACTTGCTTGCATTAGTCGATCACTCACAACTACCGCGTATCCTGAAACGTCTATTAAATGAAGATGAATTCTTCTCACCGTTCGGCATCCGTAGTGTTAGCAAAATCCATCAACAGCATCGCGACCTGGGTCATATCCCGGGACTGGGAGAAGCGTTTATCGAATACGTTCCCGGCGAATCCAATTCCGGATTATTTGGTGGTAACTCCAACTGGCGCGGACCCATCTGGATGCCGACCAACTATGCGCTGATTCAGGCACTGGAGAAATATCACCATTTCCTGGGCGCTGATTTTACCACCCCCGTGCCCCTGCTCAACGACCAGCAACTCAATATGCGTCAGATAGCCAAGATGATTGCTGACCGCCTGGTCGGACTGTATCGACAGGACGAGAGCAACAACATCCCTGCTATGCGCAGTGAGCCCCCCTTTTCCAACAGTGACCAACTGCTCTACAACTTCTATGAATATTTTCATGCCGAAACTGGCCAGGGTCTCGGCTCCGCCCATCAGACGGGCTGGACCGGTCTGCTCGCCAATCTGGTGATGCGCAAATACCAAAGCGACATTCCGGTTCGCGGCACAGAAAATAAACCATGATCATCATACTGATGGGGGTCTCTGGCAACGGCAAAAGCACCATTGGCAAACAGCTCGGCGAACGCCTCGGCTGGCCCTTTCTGGATGCCGATAATTTCCACACCCCACAAAACATCGCCAAGATGGCCAGTGGTTCAGCGTTGAGCGATAACGACCGCTGGCCCTGGCTGGATCGGCTGGCTGAAGAATTACAGCAGTACATCGACCGGGGTGAATCTGCGGTACTCGCCTGCTCGGCATTGAAACAAAGCTATCGCCTGCGCCTGGCACGAGATCCGGCCAATATCCATTTCGTCCATCTACAGGGAGACTATGATCTGATTTTCTCTCGCCTTAAACAACGGAGCGAGCACTTCATGCCAGCCGAGCTACTGCGTAGCCAGTTTGCCGACCTGGAACCTGACTTCAACAGACCGATCAACGGACTGGCCGTCAGTATCGATCAAACTCCTGCTGCGATTACAGAGCAAATTATCAGCATTCTGCGGCTGAACAATCTATACCACACCCATACTCTTGCTGATGGCCTGATGTTCCCCGAGGCCCCGCGTTGGTTTAATGGTGAACTATGGTTTACCGACCAGCACGCACAACGCGTAATGCGTATGCAAGCTAATGGCAACTTGAACGAAGTCATACAAACACCGGACCTGCCCGGCGGCCTCGGCTGGTTGCCGGATGGCACCGCACTGGTGGTAATGATGACAGAGCGCCGTGTTTGCCGTATTGTAAAGGGTCGGCTTGAGGACTATGCCGACCTGTCGGCACACGCCAGCTTTCACTGCAACGACATGCTGGTCGATAGCCAGGGTCGCGCCTGGGTTGGCAACTTTGGCTACAACCTGCACGCTGGTGAGCCAGTCAAAAGCGCTGAGATTATCCTGATCCCCGTTAACGGCTCGCCACGCATTGCAGCCCGAGACGTAATCTTCCCAAACGGCATGGCCATCACCGCTGACGGCAACACCCTGATTGTTGCCGAAACGTTCGCCGCGCGCATCACCGCTTTCGACATCAGCACAGACGGACAACTCAGTCATCCCCGACTCTGGGCCGACCTCAATGGTGCCTGCCCCGACGGCCTGTGTCTTAACCCCGATGGAACCTTGTGGGTAGCAACACCGAATATCAATCAGCTATTACACGTGCGCGCAGGGGGTGAAATTCTTCGCCGGGTAATCACCCGTGGTCGCCCTTACGCCTGTATGCTTGGTGGCAACGATGGCGAACAACTATACATCACCAGCTCAGAAACCGACGATCCAGAAAAAGCGAAAATTCAACAAAGTGGTCGCATCGAACTGATGCTGCCTACTGGTGCTGACGGGGAACAATATTAACCTGTGGCCATAAAAAATAACTGCGCCCAAAAGTCATTAGGGTAACTCTCCGCCCACAGAACGATGTTAGATGTTTGTTTTAGCTGCTTAGTTATATTTTTAACTAGCAGGCAAACCTCACTAGACATAATGTTTTGAAGCAAGCTTTCTACTTGAGACAGTTTCTGATCTTGAATGGCTTTTACTACATAGGCTCTCTTTTGCTGAATTTTTTCCTTTTCAACGAAACTATAGGCCCTGGCCCTATAGCTGTTGTCGAAGTATCGATAGCTTTGTAAGTGTACCTAAGAGCTTCAGCACCAAGATTATCTAGTATTTTCGGGACTGGTTCGGGTTCGACTCTGGTTCGATCAGGTGGAATTTGTTGCCAGCATTGGCTCTCTGCAACAGAGAAGCCATCAAATAGCGCTCATTTCGATTGACCAGGAAGGTTGAGTATCGGGACAGGCTCGGGTTTCGAATGAAGCAAAGATTCGCATCAAAAACCCCCTTAAATTTCATCGAGTTTCACCCATTGAAACAACGTGTAACCTCGACTCATAATTGGCAGGTCAAAGGTTCAAAAAAATCGTCAGGAACGATATTATCCGCCACGTCCATGTAGCTCGCCCCTACGGGTCATCACATAAAACGTGATGCTCAAAATTGACCCCATCAATTTTAGTCATGAGCGACAGCGAACCCGCAGGGTCGCCCACAAGGAAGTGGGCGATAGCCCTTCCATGCCCACCATTTATTTCCTTTATAATTCAGTATGTTGCCAGGTATCGCTACGCATTTAGCGATTATCATGAAAATAAATATCTACATTTAACCCGATATTAACCCACTCAGACTTCATTTCTACCTGATAGTTACGCTCAGCGCGATATAACACTAGTCATACTTGCTAGTACCTAACCAGTCCGGCCAGCTGACCCAACCACACCATGGCTGCCGTTTTTCTTTTGTTGTGACTTTCTCTCGACTGTCTACTCATGACTGCATTTCCTCTGTCGCAATAGTTAACCGATAGGGCGAAGTCGACCCTTAGCGACGGTCAACCTCTATCGAAATTCCTTTGATTCTGAGACTTGCTCTATAAATAGCCTTGAATGCTTAAATATTAGCTTCTGGCTGATACCGTCACTCAGTTTAGCGGCATTATCAGAAAATCCCTAAAGACTATATAAAACTACTCTGTTATATTTATTAAGCCGACGACGGACTGCCAGTTTTTCATATTATCTGACATGGGAAGTAAGGCTTTCAGCACCCAAGACAAAGATTGTCTTGGGTGCTTTTTTATGTCTTTTCCGACCCGTAACGGTCATTCATGAGCATCTACATCTTCAGCAACTTGTACTGCCTTTTTTTCATCAACGAAATACAATAGGATTCCACCGCTAATAAACAGGATGCTGATGGAAAACATTGCCAATCGAGAACTGTCCGTTATTGCGGCAATAGTACCGATCATTAAAGGTCCTAAAACTGCTGCAAATTTACCTAACATATTGTAAAAACCAAAAAATTCTGCTGCTTGAGATTTGGGAATTATTCGTGCATAAAGAGAACGACTAAGACTTTGAATGCCACCTTGTACCAAACCGATTACTATTGCTAAGGCATAAAATTCTTCAACAGTCTTCATTCTATAAGCAACAATAGTAACGGCTAAATATACAACTATGGCTACCATAATGGCGGTTTTTGCCCCTATGCGTTCTCCTGCGTAACCAAACCCCAAAGCGGCAGGAAAACCAATAAATTGAGTCATAAGCAAAGCCAGCAACAAGTCTGAACCATCAAGACCAATAGCAAGGCCATAGTCAACTGCCATTCTGACAATGGTATCGACACCATCTATGTATAACCAATATGCCAGAAGAAAAAGAACAACAGTTTTGAGTTCTTTTATTTTTTTGAACGTATTTATAAGTTGTGCTATTCCTGAAGACACAACTTGTGTAGTTGAGTGTTTTTTACTGGTTTTATCTTCATGCACAAATAGCCACAAAGGAATCGAAAAGACTAACCACCAAATAGAAACCGTAATAAAAGAAAAGCGAATTGCAGCATTGACTGAAGAAAAACCAAACCACTCTGGTGTTGTAACTATAGCAATGTTAACGGCGAATAATATTCCTCCCCCCAGATAACCCATGGCATAACCAAATGCTGAAACACGGTCATAGTTTTTTTCTTCAGTGACATTAATTAACAATGCATCATTGAATACAATGCTGCCTGAAAACCCGATAGAGGCTAATACAAAAAAACCAATCGCTAATAACCATGAATTTTGTTCAACGAAATACAAGCCGAGCGTCATTGAAATACCCAGTAATGAAAAAACAATAAGCAAACGTTTTTTCAGGTTGCCTAATATCCCGCAAAATCAGCATGTCAAATATATCGGCAAGATATTTATACTTCTCTTCATGCTCCTTATACAAATAAGACCCTGACATCCCCCCTTCTTTCATATATCTTTCAAAAGCTGTTTGGATATCTGATATTCTGTGATATTGCAAGAACTCTGAAAAAGAAAATGGGTATACTTCTATTTCATAAGTACGACCTGTGAACAAAGTTGCTAAGTCACTACTTAACAAGAATGCATTGGATCCTGTTACATAGATATCATATTTACCCGTCGAATATAAGCTGTTTATAGTCAGCTCAAACTGTTCACACATTTGAACTTCATCAATGAATATATAATTGTCTTTCCCCGAAACATATCTATCTTCAATGTAATCATTCAATGCATGATATTCTTTTAGCGCTTCGAATTTCAAACTGGTGAGATCTATCGGTATTATATTGGGTTCAGACTCATTTGCCTTAATCCACTCAGTATATTCTTCAAGTAGTTTTGACTTACCTGCACGCCTTACACCAGTAATTACTTTTATATCAGGCGTCCCCTTTATGCTTATTAACCTACTTAAATATGATTCTCTCTCAATTAACTTCATTTCTTCACCACCTTTACAACCATTATATCACTCTATTTCCCAAAATCAACTTTTTTTTACATTTGGGAAGTAGTAATGCAGTACGAATCAAAAGTGACATGAATATCTGATTATCCATGGCTCACTTCTAAAGACAAAACCAGGCATAAAATTGAGATTAGCAAGCTAATCTCTATAAATCGTCTGCACATGTCTCCACCTACCAATTAGGCAACACCGGTGGGCCTTTATTCTATATACGTTTTAGGAGACAAACCGACTCCACATGGACTGTATGTGGAAACATTCAAAAACTCCACATACTTGTGATATGGTTCCACTATTTTAATTCTAAAACTTACGTGCGTTCCTATCATAGACATCTGTACCAATAAGGCCTAAGATGCCGATTTTACAATCTGCTTTCTGGGGCCTTATAGTGTAGATTATAAATTTCAATTTTTGTAGGGCGGAATATCATATTAATTTCTTAATGTTCTGGAACCACAACGTCC
>RCNF010001615.1_pt1 | contig 11948 bp, 8 predicted proteins | sample 2041311 | NCBI WGS metagenome assembly RCNF01 (sample SAMN09708228, study PRJNA481090) | Marine sediment metagenome, whole genome shotgun sequencing project. | biome: marine sediment; feature: ocean; material: sediment; isolation source: Sewage treatment plant 2 marine sediment (STP2) ... | reverse complement strand
GTTATAGAAGCTGGTTTTCCTGTTTCTAGCCCCGGTGATTTTAACTCAGTCCATGAAATTGCAAAAATTGTCAAAAACGCAACTGTTTGTGGTTTGACTAGATCTGTAAGGAAAGATATAGAAGTTGCTGCTGAAGCGTTGAAATATGCAAAAAAACCAAGAATACATACGGGTATTGGAACATCTGATTCCCATATTATTCACAAGTTTAACTCTACTAAAGAAAAGATCATGGAACGTGCTATTGGAGCCGTAAAATATGCCAAATCTTTTGTGGAAGATGTAGAATTTTATGCAGAAGATGCAGGAAGAACTGATAATGATTTCTTAGCACGAGTTTGTGAAGAAGTTATCAAAGCAGGTGCAACAGTTTTAAACATTCCGGATACTACTGGATACTGTTTACCCGAAGAATATGGTGCTAAAATGAAATACCTTATGGAAAATGTGAAGGGTATTGATAATGCAATTTTATCATGTCATTGCCATAATGATTTAGGATTAGCCACTGCTAATTCAATAGCAGGCGTCATCAATGGTGCACGTCAGATTGAATGTACAATTAATGGTATAGGTGAAAGAGCTGGCAATACTTCATTAGAAGAAGTTGTCATGATCTTAAAACAACATCCTTATCTTAATTTAGATACGAGTATTGATACACATTTATTATATAACACTAGTCAATTAGTTTCAGAAAGTATGGGTATGCCTGTTCAGCCAAATAAAGCAATTGTAGGTGCAAATGCGTTCGCACATAGTTCGGGAATTCATCAAGATGGCGTTATAAAAAATAGAGCAACGTACGAAATAATAGATCCAAAAGATGTGGGCGTAACCGAATCTTCAATTGTATTAACTGCCAGAAGCGGAAGAGCAGCTTTGGCATACAGAGCAAAAAAAGTTGGTTATGATCTAACAAAAATTGAATTAGACTATGTTTATAGTACTTTTTTAAACTTTGCAGATAGAAAAAAAGAAATATGTGATGAAGATATTCATCTTATTATCAAATCAAGTGATATAGATCGTTCTATTTCTGCTTAATCGCATATTGGGTCTGAGCCTATTACCAGTGACTTATATTGATTTTATAAAACAACGTGTTTTAGAGCATCATAAGTTGGTAATTTTATTTGGTTAATTAAAAAAGCCTGCTGTTAACAGGCTTTTTTTTATATAAGCTCACTATTTTTTTACGACAATGAAATAAAAGTTTTCCAGCGGTTTCTGATTATACTCCGAACCACTGGGTAGATATGACGGATATTTTAAGATTTCATTTATAGAATATAATCAGTACTCATAAAGTTTGATTTTCCAGAAGTTAACAGATCTTCTAAAATTTTATTGTTGTATGGATTGTCTTTTGAGGCCACAAAAGTCCTAATCGAAAATGCCCGTAAGGCGTCATGAACACTTAATGTAGACACCGCCGAATCTTTACGCCCAGTAAACGGAAAAACATCAGGCCCTCGTTGACAGGAACTATTCAAGTTCACCCTGCAAACTAAATTTACCAAAGTATCAATCAGTGGAGATAGTGAATTCACATCTTTGCCAAATAAACTCACTTGTTGACCGTAATTTGAATCGGCAATATGATTCAAGGGTTCATCAATATCCTTAAATGAAATAATTGGAATGACCGGACCAAATTGTTCTTCTATATATACTCGCATGTCTTTTTTTACCGGATACAATACTGCAGGAAAAATATAATTCTTAGAAGTTTCTCCGCCCTTTTTATTAATAATCTCCGCGCCCTTACTAAGCGCGTCATCAATCAATTGTTGTATATAATCTGGTTTATCAGATTCTGGCAGCGGCGTTAGTTTCACACCCTCATCCCAAGGATTTCCAAATTTTAATTCATCAACTTTTTGAGCAAAACGTTTATTGAAAACATCTTTAATATCCTCATGAACGTAGATTAGTTTTAATGCTGTACAACGTTGTCCATTAAAAGACAAAGTACCCGCAAGGCATTCATTAATTGTCAGCTCTAAATCTGCGTCAGGCAAAATAATAGCAGGGTTCTTGGCTTCTAAGCCTAGCACTAATTTTAATCTATTTTTGTTAGGATGTTGATCTTGCAATGCAACAGCAGATTTACTATTTCCAATTAGGGCCAACACATCTACTCTACCCGATTGCATGATTGGAGTTGCTACTTTCCTGCCTCTACCATAAACAATATTTACCACACCTTTTGGGAAGCTGGCATGGAATGCCTCTAACAATGGTGACAACAATAAAACACCGTGCTTTGCGGGTTTAAAAATAGTTGTATTGCCCATTATTAACGCTGGTATCAACAATGCAAAAGTCTCGTTTAGAGGATAATTATAAGGGCCTAAACATAATACAACTCCTAAAGGACCTCTACGGATATGAGCATAAACACCATCCTCTTTAAAAAACTTAGCACTATCTCTGTCAAGATCTTTATATTCTTCTATGGTATCATAAATATAGTCAACAGTCCTGTCAAATTCCTTTTGAGAATCGGGTAACGATTTACCGATCTCCCACATTAAGTATTTTACAACCTCATCTCTTTTAGTTTTCATGATAACAACAAACTTCTCCATACAAGCGATGCGATCAACCACCTTCATGGTTGGCCAAACTCCATGCCCTTTATCATACGCATCACAAGCAGACTGCAAGGCTTCCATTGCCGATTCTTTTTCCATATATGGGATAGAACCTAATAAAGTGGGTTGATAGTTATCCGTTGACGAAATAGTAGAATAGACCTCTGTAGTTTTTCCATCCCAGGTTTTTAATTCGCCATTAATCAAATACGTTTTTTGATGTAAAAGTTTTGTAATCTGATATTGTGTTGGAATGTTCATTTGTGTTTTATTAAATATTAAATGACTGTTTTTTAGCAATTGATATAAATTGCGAATACACAAATAACTGATATTTGTGTATTCATGGTAATTTTATTTATTGTTATCTAGGGAACTATCTAACCATTAAAGAGGCCTCTAAATTATGCTATACGATTTTTTTCATTGCAGTCATAGAGTCTCTTAAACTAGCTCCAATATTTTCGACAGCATGTTTTCGAATACTTTTATTAACTTCTATTAATTCTTGATTATCAACACCATTATCTTTTCCAACGCCATATTGAGTTCCAATAACGTCAGTCTCTATTTTTTTCATAAAACCTGTCAACAATGGTTTACAAGCATGATCAAAAAGGTAGCAACCATATTCAGCTGTATCTGAAATAATTCTATTCATTTCATATAGCTTTTTTCTGGCAATTGTATTTGCAATTAATGGTGCCTCGTGTAACGATTCATAATATGCTGATTCTTCCTTGATACCAGCTTCTGTCATAGTTTCAAAAGAAAGTTCTACTCCTGATTTCACAAAAGCCACCATCAAAACGGCGTTATCGAAATATTCCTGTTCCTCAATAGGATTAGAAGTAATTTTCGTTTTTTCAAAAGCTGTTTGACCAGTTGCTTCGCGCCAGGTCAACAAATTTTTATCATCATTCGCCCAATCATCCATCATTGTTTTTGAAAAATGACCATTCATTATCTCATCCATGTGCTTTTGGAATAACGGTCGCATGATTTGCTTTAATTCTTCTGCCAATTTATAAGCCTTTATTTTGGCCGGATTTGACAAGCGATCCATCATATTCGTTATACCTCCATGTTTAAGTGCTTCGGTAATGGTTTCCCATCCATATTGAATTAATTTAGCCGCGTAGGGAGGTTCAATACCTTTTTCTACCATCTTATCGAAAGAAAGAATAGAACCGGTCTGTAAAACCCCACAAAGAATAGTTTGTTCTCCCATGAGGTCTGACTTTACTTCAGCTACAAAAGATGAACGTAGTACACCAGCCTTGTCGCCACCGGTGGCAGCGGCATATGCTTTTGCCTGTTCAAATCCATCTCCATTTGGATCATTTTCAGGATGTACAGCAATTAACGTTGGTACTCCAAAGCCTCTTTTATACTCTTCTCTAACTTCAGAACCCGGACATTTAGGTGCAATCATGATCACTGTAAGATCTTTACGGATTTGCATCCCTTCTTCCACAATATTAAATCCATGAGAATACGACAAAGTTGAATCTTGTTTCATTAAAGGCATTATAGCCTTTATAACTGATGTGTGTTGTTTATCTGGAGTTAAATTAGATACTAAATCTGCTGTTGGAATTAACTCTTCATATGTTCCAACTGTGAATCCGTTATCAGCAGCATTTTTAAATGATGCCCTTTTTTCTTTGATAGCACTTTCCCTTAACGCATATGATATATCTAAACCAGAATCGCGCATGTTTAATCCTTGATTTAACCCTTGAGCTCCACAGCCCACAATCACAATTTTTTTGTCTTTTAATTTTTTTACTCCCTCTGTAAATTCTGACTTATCCATAAAGTCACATATTCCTAATTGTTCTAATTGGAGTCTTAATGGTAGCGTGTTAAAATAATTTGCCATTTTTAATCTATTCTTTTAATTAATTTCTTGTAATAATTCTGTGATCGCCATTTTTGGTCTTGAAATTGCAATTCGTCCTGAACGAACAAATTGCAACAAACCATATGGTTTTAACTTGTTATACATCCGATCTATATCTATTTTTAATCCAGAAGCTTCAATTACAAAATAGTTTTCTGTTATTGCAATAATATGTGCTCTTCTAAATTTTAACTTACCTTGAATTTTTTCATCATATAAATGCTCCGCTGAAATCTTAAACAAAGCGGTTTCATGATAAATTATTTCATCTTCAGTATGATAATAAGCCTTAATAACTTCTATTTGTTTTTGTACCTGACCAATAATTTTTCGGATATTATTTTCTGTCATTTTAACTACAAACGTAAATCTGTGTACATTTTCAATTTCTGACTTAGAAACAGTCATGCTTTCAATATTAATATGTCGCTTTAAAAATATTGCTGAAAGGCGATTTAGAATACCAATATTGTTTTCGGTATAAATCGATATCGTATAAATTTGTTTTTCTTCCATAATTAACTTAATCTTATATCTGAAACAGATGCCCCTGATGGAATCATCGGAAACACATTATCTTCTTTTTCTACCGCTACTTCTAAAAAATATCCTTCTTTAGAGGCGATCATTTTTTGAACAGCATCAGCTAAATCTTCCCTTTTAGTAACCTTCTGACCATCTAGGTGATACCCTTTGGCTATGGTCACGAAATCGGGATTTGTCATTTCGGTTGAAGCATATCGTTTATCAAAAAATAATTGTTGCCATTGACGAACCATTCCCAGAAAATTATTATTTAAAACAACTATTTTTATAGGCACCTTGGTCTGAAAAATAGTGCCTAATTCCTGTATTGTCATTTGATAACTACCATCTCCTATAATGGCTATAACCTCTCTTTCAGGCGCTCCCATTTTGGCCCCAATGGACGCTGGAAGGGCAAACCCCATAGTACCAAGGCCTCCAGAAGTTATATTACTTTTAGATTGGTTGAATTTTGCATATCGGCATGCAATCATTTGATGTTGACCTACATCTGACACTATAACTGCATTTCCTTTAGTTGCATTGTTTATTTCTTTTATGACTTCACCCATTGTTAAACCTTCCTTTTTAGGGTATAAGTCATTTTTAATTACTTTTTCATATTCTATAACATCATGATCATTAAATTCTTGCAACCATGACTTATGAGAATTGGTATTTACCAGCTTTAAAATTTCAGCTAAAGTCTGTTTCACATCTCCTAAAACGGCAATATCAGTCTTCACGTTTTTATCAACTTCTGAGGGGTCAATTTCAAAATGAATAACTTTTGCTTGCTTAGCATAGGTTTCTAAATCGCTTGTAACGCGATCATCAAACCGCATTCCAATAGCAATCAATGTATCACATTCATTAGTCAACCTATTTGGTCCATAATTACCATGCATGCCAACCATTCCTACATTTAAAGGATGATCTGTTGGCAATGCCGATAAACCTAATATTGTCCAGGCAGATGGAATTCCAGTTTTTTCAATAAAGGCTTTGAATTCTTCTTCTGCTTTTCCTAAAATAACACCTTGACCGAAAACAATCATTGGTTTTTTTGCCTCATTTATTATTTCAGCCGCCTCCTTAATTTTACCCATGTTCATTTTTGGCACGGGTTTATAACTGCGAACTGAAGTGCATTTTTTATACTTAAAATCGAACATTTCGAATTGAGCATTTTTTGTTATATCAACTAGTACAGGGCCTGGCCTTCCTGAACGAGCAATATAAAAAGCCTTAGCCATTATTTCGGGTATCTCTGACGCCTGTGTGATCTGATAATTCCATTTGGTCACAGGCATTGAAATACCAATAATATCAGTTTCCTGAAAAGCATCAGACCCCAATAAATGTTTTGCTACCTGGCCAGTAATACAAACCATTGGTGTAGAATCTATCTGAGCATCGGCTATTCCTGTAACCAAATTTGTGGCTCCAGGTCCAGATGTAGCTATGGCAACACCTACTTTACCCGTAACACGTGCATAACCTTGTGCTGCATGTGTAGCACCTTGTTCATGACGTGTCAGCACATGATTTAATTTATCTTTATACTTAAACAATTCGTCATAGACCGGCATAATAGCACCTCCCGGATATCCATAAAGTAGATCAACACCTTCCTCTAACAGGCATTTTATTACGGCTTCTGCACCAGAAATTTTTTCTGATTTAACTGTCTTTGGTTTTTGAACTGCCTTTGTTTGTGTAGTCATACCATTAATATTATTTAAAATTCGTCAGTTACACAACCTTGTGAGGCTGATGAAACCGTTTTTGCGTATTTATATAAAACTCCTCTTGTTTCTTTAAGTGCCGGTTGTTTCCAGCTAGCTTTTCGTTTTTGAATTTCTTCATCAGAAATTTCAACATTAATTGTATTTTTTACAGCATCAATGGTAATGATATCTCCGTCTTGTACTAAGGCTATGGTTCCACCGTCCTGTGCTTCAGGCGATATATGACCAACCACAAAGCCGTGTGACCCACCAGAGAATCTACCATCAGTGATTAAGGCAACATCCTTGCCTAAACCTGCACCCATAATGGCCGAAGTAGGTTTTAACATTTCTGGCATTCCAGGCCCTCCTTTTGGACCTTCATATCTAATGACAACTACATCTCCTTTTTTAACTTTTCCATTTTTAATACCATCATTGGTCTCAAATTCACCATTAAATACTTTTGCCTTACCTGTAAAACTTAAACCTTCTTTACCCGTTATTTTAGCAACAGCACCATCTTTAGCTAAATTTCCAAATAAGATTCGCAAATGTCCTGTTTCTTTTATCGGATTATCAAGCGTTCTAATTATTTTTTGACCTTTCCTTAAGTCAGGTACATTTTCGAGGTTTTCAGACAATGTTTTACCAGTTACAGTTAAACAATCACCATGAAGTAAGCCTTCTGCCAACATGTATTTTAAAACTGCAGGAATACCACCTACGTGATGCAGGTCTTCCATTACATATTTTCCACTTGGTTTTAAATCTGCTATAAACGGGGTTGTATCGCTGATTGTTTGAAAATCAGCTAAAGTGAATTTTATTTTAGCAGCTTTAGCAATGGCTAAAAAATGTAAAACGGCATTTGTAGACCCTCCTAAAATTATCACCAAACGAATGGCATTTTCTATTGACTTTCGTGTAACAATATCAGACGGCTTTATATCATTTTCCAGCAAAAAACGTAAAGCTTTACCTGCCTCAATACATTCTTTTTCTTTGGCGTCATTAACGGCCGGATTTGATGAATTATAGGGTAAGGACATACCCAATGCCTCAATTGCCGAGGCCATCGTATTTGCTGTATACATGCCTCCACAAGCACCAGCTCCCGGACATGCTTTATGCACTACATTTTGAAATTCTTTTTCATCAATTGTCCCAGCAACTTTTTCTCCCCATGCTTCAAAAGCCGAAACAACATCCAATTTTTTACCATTATGACATCCTGCTGCAATGGTACCACCATATACCAAAATTGAAGGGCGATCTAATCTCAACATAGCCATTAAAGCACCTGGCATATTTTTATCACAGCCAACTACGGTTATGAGCGCGTCATAATTCATTGCTTGTACCACTGTTTCTATAGAATCAGCAATAATATCTCGTGAAGGTAACGAAAAACGCATCCCTTTTGTACCCATTGAAATACCATCACTTACACCAATTGTGTTAAAAATTAAACCCACCAAATTTGCTTCTTCTGTACCTTTTTTCACAAAAGTTGAAAGATCATTTAAGTGCATATTACAAGGATTCCCTTCATAACCCGTACTTGCAATACCAACAAATGGTTTTTTCAGATCTTCGTCATCTAAACCAATGGCGTGCAACATTGCTTGCGCTGCCGGTTGAGTTGGATCTTGAGTTACGTTTTTACTGTATTTATTGATCATACTCTCATTCTATATTTTCAATGGATTTTAACAAATTATCCTGTACTTATTATTGAATTTTCGAAATTAAATTTTTACATCGTTTTATTAGTAATCCTTTAGCAATATACATTAAATTCAAAAATTTAATATTCTTGTATATCGCTGATTGTTTGATGCTTACATTAAAATAATTATTACATTCAATATGTAAAAAAACATATCTAATTTTTTGATATACAATATTAAACCTAATTTTAATTTTTTGTAGTTTTATGGCAAATACATTACTAATGAAAAGATACTGTTATTTACTTGTAGTTTTACTATTTATTTCTTGTGGTAGTTATAGTTCTGTCAATGGTTTTTATAACAATCATAAAAATGATGCTAATGTTACAGCAATTCATATACCCCAATATATGTTAAGCCTTCTAAGAGGTACTTCTGGAGAAATGAATAGTTTTATGGCCAATGTTAGAGAAATCAGGTTTATTCAGTTAAAACCTAAAACTGACCTCGAAAGGACAAGTATAAGTAGTCAAATTAATGGTCTGGTTTCAACTAGCTTTGTTGAAGTTTTTAGAAAAAATGAAGAGGAAAACAGAACCTTAATCAGTGTGAGGGAAAAACGAGATGTTGTTAAAGAGATTATCATTTATAAAAATAATGGTAAGAACAACTCTATATTTTATTTAAATGGAAACTTTGATCCCGCCAATGTACGTGAATATGTAAAAAATGACAAGTTAGATAATCTTTCTAATTCCATCTTACTGTTAAATAATTTTAATCCCAATCAGTCAGAAAATTAAATTTAGGTGAAAAGATTAAAATATTTATTGGTTTACCTACTGCCTATCACAGTATATATTTCCTTTACATCAAAGGGTATTATTACCTTTTTGCCTGTTCTTTTGTTTTTTGGAATTGTACCAATTTTAGAAGTTTTCTTTAAAGCAGATAGTTATAATTTTGATAAAGAAACTGCCAAATTAGAAAAGGAAAATAAACTTTATAGTTGGATCTTGTATGCAACAGTCCCCATTCAATTAGGCATGTTAATTTTCTTTTTTTATGCGATACAGGAACCATCAACTTTAACTGAATATTTTGGGAGAATTTCTGCAATGGGTCTAATGTGTGGAGTGTTAGGCATTAATGTTGGGCACGAATTAGGGCACAGAATTAATAAAGCTGAAGTTTTATGTGGGGAGTTGATGTTATTAACTTCCCTAAATACTCATTTTTTGCCTTATCATAATGGTGGGCATCATTTTAATGTTGCCACTCCGAAAGATGCGGCTACTGCAAGAAAAAATGAGCCTTTATATATTTTTTGGATCCGCTCACATTTTTCTAGTTACGCAAATGCCTGGCAATTGGAAAACAAAAGACTGCATAATGAAAATAAAAGGGCTTTTACATTTCAAAACAAAATGGTAAAATACTCAGTCGCTAATTTATTAGTATTAGTTACTATTTACTATTTTTTTGGACTGATCGTTTTACTAAGTTTTATTGCTGCAGCTGTCATTGGAATTCTACAGCTTGAAACCGTTAATTATATTGAACATTATGGATTACTCCGAAAAAAAAATGAAATGGGCCGTTATGAAAAAGTGAGACATCATCATTCATGGAATTCTGATCACATTATTGGTAAATTAATGTTATTCAACTTGTCCAGGCACTCTGACCATCATTATAACGGCAGCAAGCATTATCAATTATTAAAATCATTACCTGAAAGTCCACAAATGCCTACAGGATATCCAGGTATGATGCTGCTTTCTTTAATCCCTCCACTTTGGTTTAAATATATGAATTCAAAAATTTCTAAAATTCAACACTAAAATAGTAAGTTTGTAAGGAATAGTGATTATTCTAAACTAAGTAGAACACATTCAAGTTTTAAGCATTATTTGATAAAATTATATGTCTTTAGATTCAATTATAAAACAAATACAATCACATAAAAAAAGGCCAAATCTAGATTTCAGCCTTAAAAATAAAAGTGAAGCTTTTACTGATAAGCTGTTTCATACATTATTTGATTCAAATGTTTCGATCGAGGGAAACATAGGTCAATTAGGGCAAGATTTTGACGAAATCACATCAATTGCTTGCTATAATCCCAAAGTTTCATGTGAAATAGTATGGAAATCATTTTTGAACAAGTTGCCTGAAATAATTGAAAAATTAAATTTAGATGCTCAAGAGATAATGGATAATGATCCAGCGGCTAACAATATAGAAGAAGTATATTTGGCATATCCTGGTTTTTATGCAATAGCTGTATATCGATTTAGTCATGAATTCTATTTGGTAGATATGCCATTAATTCCTAGATTGATGAGCGAATATGCACATCGTTTGACAGGTATCGACATTAATCCTGGAGCGCAAATTGGAACCAATTTTTTTATAGATCATGGTACAGGTATTGTAATTGGAGAAACGGCAATCATTAAAAATCATGTAAAAATATATCAGGGGGTCACTTTAGGGGCGCTACAAGTATCAAAAGATATGAAGGGTGTAAAACGGCATCCCACGGTTGAAGACAATGTTACTATTTATGCCAATGCTACTATTTTGGGTGGTGAAACCGTCATAGGTAAGAATTGCACTATTGGCGGCAATGTCTGGATCATAGAATCCGTACCAAAAAATCATTTAGTATATCATGCCTCTGAAACGAAGCTAAAGCCGAAAAATAATTAATCATTTTGAAAACAAAAAGCCTATTCGATATAATTGGTAATACACCTTTAATTAAATCTAATCATTTAATTAAAAACAAAAACATAACTCTTTTACTAAAACTCGAAGGGAATAACCCAGGAGGCAGTGTAAAAGATCGTGCTGCTTATAATATGATAAAATCGGCTCTTGATAGAAATGAAATTAAAAAAGGTGATAAATTGATTGAGGCCACAAGTGGTAATACTGGTATTGCTTTAGCTATGATAGCCAATGCATTTAATATAGATATTGAGTTGGTAATGCCTGAAAATTCTACCAAAGAACGTATTCAAACAATGGAAGCATACGGCGCTAAAGTAACCCTTACAAGTGCGGATGTAGGCATTGAAGGTTCGAGAGATTTTGCAGAAAAAAAGGTTAAAGAAGAAGGGTATATCATGTTGAACCAGTTTGCGAATGACGATAATTGGAAAGCACATTACAAAACAACTGGGCCAGAAATATGGAGGGATACCGAAGGTACCGTAACGCATTTTGTGTCTGCCATGGGCACTACAGGTACGATTATGGGCACTTCAACTTTTTTAAAAGAGAAAGATCCTAATGTTCAAATTATTGGAGCGCAACCTACTGATAATTCTAAAATTCCAGGGATACGGAAATGGCCTGAAGCTTATCTTCCGAAAATATTTAATCCAAAAAAAGTTGATCAGGTTATTGAAGTTAGTGAGCAGGAAGCCAGAGCTATGACCAAAAGATTGGCTAATGAAGAAGGGGTTTTTGCCGGTATGAGTAGTGGAGGTTCTGTTACTGC
>RCNF010002957.1_pt1 | contig 11950 bp, 7 predicted proteins | sample 2041311 | NCBI WGS metagenome assembly RCNF01 (sample SAMN09708228, study PRJNA481090) | Marine sediment metagenome, whole genome shotgun sequencing project. | biome: marine sediment; feature: ocean; material: sediment; isolation source: Sewage treatment plant 2 marine sediment (STP2) ... | reverse complement strand
GTGCTCTGCGTGGCCAACCCCTTGCCCCAGCGGCGCACCGAAGTTGTCGAACGCCTGGTGGTGGTGCCGCCCGGCGGTGTCGATCCCGCCCGAATGAAACTGCTGGACGACGACGGCAAGGCTGTGCCCTTTGAGGTGGTCAAGCTGCGCTACCTGGAACGATTCTGGGGCGTCGACTACCGGGCTGAACTTTATGCCACCGATCAGTTCGCCCTGCTGGACACCTACCTGCACCGCTTCGGCCACCGCATCATCGGCACCGAGGCCGACAAGGGCAGCCACGACACCTTCGTGCACCTGCGCTTTTTGGCCCGCGACCTGCCGGCCGTTGGGCACGCCAATTTCCGTTTGAGCGATGAGGCCGGCCCCGCCGCCCAAATGCCGCCGCCGGTGACGGTCACTCGCGGCGATGGTCAAGCCATCCTCGTCAATGAGCACCTGCAGGCCATCCTGCACGGGGACGGCACCATCGACTTGACCGAGCGCGCCACCGGCCACACCTATTTGGGGCTGAACCTGCTCGAAGACACCGAAGACATCGGGGACGAATACGACTACTGCCCCTGCGACCCCAACCGGACGGTTTTTTCCGGCGGCAACGAAGGCAAAATCAGGCTCGCTGAATCGTCGGCCTTGCGCGCGGTGGCGGCGACCACCTTCCGCTTTGACCTGCCTCGTTCGCTGGACCAGGATCGGCGCACTCGGCACGCGCGCACCACGCCCTGCGATGTGACAGTGGAAGTCGTGCTGAACGCCGGCGCCCGCCGCCTGGAAATTTCGACCACCTTCAACAACCGCGCTTTTGACCACCGGTTGCGCGCCTGGTTTCCCTCCGGACTGGTCACTGATGAAGTGGTGTCCGATGGGCACTTCATGCTCAACCGGCGCCCGATCAGCCGGCCCACCGATGAAACCTGGCCCCAACCGGCCCCACCCACCTGGCCCCAGCAGGATTTCAGCTACTTGAGCGACGGCACCCACGGCCTGGCGGTTTTTAACCGCGGCTTGCCCGAATTTGAAACCCTCCCCAGTGGCGACGGCACGGTGATCTACGCCATGACCCTGTTGCGCAGTGTGGACTGGCTTTCGCGCGATGACTTCCCCTCGCGCAAGAACACGAATGCCGGTCCCACTCTGTTCACGCCCGGCGCTCAAGGCATCGGTCGCCAGAATTTCCACTACGCGGTCATGCCCTGCGGGCCGGATATCTTTGCCGCCGACATCAAAGCCGAAAGCGAAGCCTACCGCGTGGTGCCACCGGTCACCCAGGGCGTGACCGACGGCCTGGTCCCGGGTGGCCATTCGCTGGTGCACGGCACCGATTCCCGCGTGGCGATCACGGCCATCAAGAAAGCCGTCCGGGGCGAAGTGCTGATCATCCGGCTGTACAATCAGGCCGACACCGAGGTGACCGAGACCCTGCACTTCGGCACGCCAGTAATCGATGCCGACAAGGTCAACCTCGTGGAGTCCGAGCTGCACATTTTCCGTGACGACCCCGTGATCACCCATGGCGGTCGGCAGGTGCGGGTGCCCCTGGCTCCCTGCGAAATAGCCACCCTGGCCTTGTCCCTGGAACAGGAGACGACATGACCACTCGCCGCAAATTCCTGATCGCCACGGGCGCGGGCATCGCGGCCCTGGGCGCCAGTCGGTTGAGTCCGGCCCAGGATCGCACCTCACCGACCGGTGGCATTGACGGATTCCAATTGATCGACGAAATCGTACCGCCCGGCGCCCAGCCCGTTGGCGAGCCCATCGTGGTTTCGACCTGGAACCACGGCCAGGCGGCCAACGAGGCCGCGTGGTCGATCCTGGCCCAGGGTGGCCGCGCCCTGGATGCCGTCGAAACCGGCGTGCGCGTGACCGAAGGTGACCCCAAAATCACTTCGGTCGGCTACGGCGGCTGGCCCGATCGCGACGGTCACGTGACTCTCGATTCGTGCCTCATGGACGAACACGGCAACGCCGGGGCGGTGGCCTTTCTGCAGGACATCAAGCATCCGGTCAGCGTGGCACGCGCCGTGATGGAAAAAACGCCCCACGTGATGCTCGCCGGCGCCGGCGCCCGGCAGTTTGCCCTTGAGCAGGGGTTTCCCGCCGAAGACCTGCTCACTGACGAGGCCCGGCACGAGTGGGAAAAGTGGCAAAAGGAAAAGAATTATATTCCCTGGTCGCGGCAATCCAACCCCGCCAATCACGATACGATCAGCCAGTTGGCCCTCGACCGGCACGGCAACCTGTCGGGCGCCTGCACCACCAGTGGCATGGCCTTCAAGATGCATGGACGGGTTGGTGATTCGCCCATCATCGGCGCGGCCTTGTTTGTCGACAATGACATCGGCGCCGCCTGCGCCACCGGGGTCGGTGAGGAAGTGATGAAGACCGTGGGCAGCTTCCTGATCGTCGAGTTGATGAGGCAGGGCCTGTCGCCCAATGACGCCTGCCGCGAAGGTGTCGAACGCATCGTGCGCAAGAATCCGGATTGGCGGAATATGCAGGTGGGGTACCTGGCCCTGGACCGGGCCGGCAATGTGGGCTCGTACGCGCTGCAACCCCATTTTCAGATCGCTGTACGGGACAAGAACACTGATGAGTTGAGAGATGTTGCCGACCGCCGCGCGGAAGATCGTTAGGCTTACCGGCACAAGAGGATTGACGTCAGAAAGACAGGCCGCCCCACCCTGAGGCAGGGCGACCATGGAATCAAAAATCAGGAATCTTCACTGCCCAGCCATTTGTAGACCACGCCAGCCAGGATCGCGCCCACGATGGGTGCCACCCAGAACATCCACAACTGACCGAGAGCCCAGTCGCCCACAAAGAGTGCCGGTCCGGTGCTGCGCGCCGGGTTCACCGAAGTGTTGGTGACCGGAATACTAATCAGATGGATCAGGGTCAGGCCCAGGCCGATCGCGATGGGCGCCAGGCCCTTCGGTGCCCGGGAATCGGTGGCGCCCAGGATGATGATCAGGAACATGAAGGTCATCACCACTTCGGTGATCAGGGCGGCGACCATGGAGTAGCCGTGGGGTGAGTGCTCGCCGTAGCCATTGCTGGCCATGCCACCGCTCACGTCAAAGCCCGCTGCGCCACTGGCAATCACGTACAATACGCCCGCGCCGGCGATGCCGCCGAGGACCTGGGCGATGATATAGGGGGCGAGTTCCGACTTGTCGAACCGGCCACCGGCCCAGAGACCGAACGAAACGGCGGGATTCAGATGGCAACCGCTGATGTGGCCGATGGCGAAGGCCATGGTCAGGACAGTCAGGCCAAAGGCCAGTGCAACGCCGAGGTAGCCGATGCCGATGTTGGGCAAGCCAGCCGCCAGGACGGCGCTGCCGCAGCCGCCGAGTACGAGCCAGAAGGTGCCGATAAATTCAGCGCCGAGTTTCTTGGACATGTTGGTTCCTCCGTTTTGTGGGTATTCCCCTGATGAAGTCGAGGGAGACCATCCCATATACAGGGCGGAAATGCACTGGGATTTTGGGGCAAATCCCGCAGAACACAGGCTCTATCTTTACGCCAAACATATGCCAACAAATATTTTAACCACCAAAAACATTCGATTGTCTCGGACGCTGAAACTTGCTATGATGATTCCGTGGTCGTGAATTCGGCTGCCTCTCGCCTGCCTGATTACTCGCGATCTCGCCCAAACGGGTACTGAAGGAAGCCGTTGCCATACTAACAGACCGAATCTGAGCGGGCTCTCTGGAGGGGGACCACCGCTTTCACGATGCCCTGAGTGCAAATCGTCTGACAGCTTGGATTTTGCTGTCGCCCACTTACTACTGACTGTTTGTGCCTAGACGTGAAAGCTGGCCTCTCCCCGTTGCCCCGGGGGAGTTCAGTATGCTTGTGTCTCGACTGCATCGGTGTCGGGGTTTTGAACCTGCACCCTGCCCAACTTGGCGCCGATCTCGCGGCGCGCATGTCTTCTGCTGCAACCTTCCCATTGATGAGAATTCCATTCCCAACCGTCACCGGAAGGTCTGCCGCCACGCCGCGCCGCGCCTTTCTTTCCTGCGCCCAAGGGGTCGCCTCATGAAACATTCTCGTAGTGCTGCCTGGCTGGTAATTGCCTTTCTGGTTCTGATGGCGGTGCCCGCCGTCCAGGCCCAGATCGTCTGCAATCCCAATCCGCCAACGCTCAACGAGTCCACCGATTCGGGCGACGTGGTGCTCAACTACGCTGGCGGCGGTTCGGCCAACGTGATCGATGATGACCCCGGATTTGGCACGGCTGATATCAGCGCCGACCTGACGTTGTTTGGCCAGGGAGCCAGCTTTGCCGGCAGTGGCGAACTGGTGCGCGTGACGGGCCCCCACCAGGTGGTCTGGGGCGGTCGTGACGACGCGGGGCGCAGTATGGCGACGGGCAACTATTTTGCCCTCATCCGGGCTGGTGAAGAACGGGAAATTCGAAAGATGGTGTTGCTGAAATGATGTTTCCCAAGTCACTCAAAGCCACCCTGACCAAACGGTTCCTGATGTGGGCACCTGGCCTGGCCCTGCTTGTCTTGGCAAGCGGGGCCAGTGCGGCCCTCCTGAAAGTGCCGTCCGGATATCCGACCATTCAGGCTGCTGTCGATGCGGCCACTGCCGGCGACGAAGTGATCCTCGCCGCCGGCATGTACGAAGAGCAGGTCGTCATCACGACGGACATCACCGTGACCGGGGCAGGTATCGGTCAAACGATTCTCGTGGCCCCCGCCTTCATGCCCCACACCGTGCATCCGTTGCAGTACAACGCCGTGATCCACGCTGAAGCACCGGCCAGCACGGTGGTCTTGCGGGATTTGTCCATCGATGGGGCCGGACAAGCGCGGGCTGATACGCGCTTTGTCGGCATTATCTATGACCGTGCCGGCGGCACCGCCGAGCGGATCGAGATCAAAAATGTCCATTTCACGCCTGCTTCGACGGCCACCTCCGGCATCGGCTTCTATGTTTTTTCGGAAACCACTGACGACCTGGACCTGCTGGTGAAAGACGTGACGATTCAGGCCTTCCAGAAAACAGGCTTCGCCTGCTTCGGGTCCGGCTGTGCGCCCCAGCTGGAAAACGTGACGGTCGATGCCACTGCGCTCTATACCGATGCGGTCCAGAACGGATTCGAATTGCTCAATGGCAGTTCGGGTTCACTGACCAATTGCACGGCCATTGGGTGTTGGTATGATGGCACCCCCATCGCCAATACTACGGCCGTCGGCTTCCTTTGCTACTATGCGGTCGACTGGACCCTGGAAAATTGCAACTCGGTCGAGAACCAATCCGGCATCTACAGCATCGCCACCGGCCTGACGCTGAGCAATTCTTCAGTCGCCGGGCACCTTCAGCCCCTGAACTACAACTACGGCGTGGTCATCACCGGACCAGCTGGTGCACCGACCGTTAGCGCGCCCGCAATCTCCCTCCCGCAAGCCCTGCCGGTCACCGGCGCCTCGACCACCAAAACCGAGTTGGGCACCTACGCCACGATGACCAACTGCGAGGTTCGGGGAGCCAAACTGGCCGGCTCGGTGGGAGTCATCGCCTATTCGAACATCGAAGAAGTCGGCCTCGTGGTCGAAAACGGAGCCATCGAAGAATGGGGCATAGGCTTGCTGGCAGATGAAGATATTGGCGGCTGGGTGGTCGGACAAGCCCGCACCTGCCTCTGTCAAAGCAATATCGATGCCGCCATCGTCGCAGGCACGTTCCGCCCCTTTGATGCCCGAGGCAATTACTGGGGTGTCCCCACTGGCCCCTATCACCCGACGGCAAATCCTGGCGGCGAAGGCGATGTTGTCGGTGACAACGTGATCTTCGACCCCTGGCTGCAAGGCAACGTCATCTGCGCGCCCGTGGCTCTCTATATCGCCCAGGCCGACGCGGACGCTACCGGATATTCCCGCGAAGTCACCGTCCGCTATCTCGGTGGCGCGTCGAATTCGGTCTACGGGTTCTCGACCGAAGTGACCTGGGACCAGTCCAAAATGACAGCCACCGCCAGCGATGTGTCCCGTCCCGACGCCGGCCTGTTTCAGTCAGCGGTCCTGTTTTACGCCCAAAGCACGCCGGCCGGATTCCGCGTCGATGGCGCTCTCGGTGGCGCCGAAGCCGGTATTGCCGCCGGCGATTTGTTCAAGATCCGGTTCCACCTCGTGGGTGAACCCGACGGCGTGCAAATTCCCATTTCACTGACTGTCAACAACTTGCGCGACAATACAAACCTCGAATTGACCGGCTACGTGGCCAATGACGGGTTGGTTATCGGAGACGTCAAGGCCCCGAGCGTCAGCACCCTGAATTTGGCCAATACGACCCTGTCCCACACCGACCTTTTTGCCAAGCACGGCGACCTGTTGCAGGTCGACGCCACCATCACCGACGGTGACCCGCTGTTTGGTCTGCCCCACGTGAGAGGCAACTTCATCTATCTTTTCGGTGGTCCCGGATATTTGCGCAGCCCCGACTCGGTCACCAACGACGAGTACCGCTGGTCAGAAACGGCCGCTTCCCTGTTTCCCGAAGACGGACCGGCACCCTATTCGATCACCGCCAGCGATCCGGCCGGCAATACGGTCACCGTTGCGGGGTCTATCACTGCGGACAACACGCCCCCGTTGCCGGTCAGCGGCCTGATATCCAGCACGGACCACAACCAGATTTCCCTGCAGTGGGACGACTCCAGTGCCCTGGACACTAACCTGCGCCAGGTGGTTGTCCGGTCGGTCGGCACCGGCGACTACCCGCTCTACTCATTGCCCGCGCCGGCCTACCCCGCCACTCCCGAAGATGGAGACCCGGTGTACACTGGCCTCGGCACCAGCACCAACCTGGCCTACGCCGCTGACGGCAGTGAGCGCGATATTGTGTCTTTCCAGACCTTCGTGGTCGACCAGGTCAATCTGGTTTCTCCAACTGGACCGGCGGTGCAGGCCCGCCGCACCAACTATCTGCTGGCCGACGTGACCGCCGGCGTCAATGTCGGCTACGATGCCCTGACTGACATTTATGATGTCACCCGCCTCGGCGACACCTATGACCTCGGCGGCATCGACCCGGGCTTCAACGCCGAATGCGATGTCGGCCCAACCGATGACCTGACGAGCGCCGGGCTGCCTTTGCCCGATGGCTTGATTGATATTGAAGACCTGATGGTCTTTGCCGACCGGTTTGCCAACGATTTGCCGACCGCAGCCAAGCCGGCTGTCACCCCGGCCATCAGCCCCCCCGACCTGGTCTGGGTGCAGCTTTCGCCCACGGTGTGGAGCCTGGAATTGGCAACCCCCTGCGCGGTGCTCAAAGGCCTGCACCTGACCGGAAACATTGTGGCCGATGTGTCGCCGGGCCAACTGCTGCTCGCACAGGCCGCCCCCTATTTTCTGCATGCGGGCACCAACGATCTGGACGTCAGCCTGGCTGTGCTCGGCCACGATCTGGGCCTGATCGGTGCCGGCGAATTGCTGCGTATTGAAACGGTCCTGCCGGTCGCCGGATTTGCCGTCGAAGTGGATGCGCGCAGCCTCAGCAATACGAAACTGCCCGGGCAATTGTCAGCGCCTGAAGCGGCTCCCCTGCCGGTCCGTTTCGCGCTTCGCGGAAATCACCCCAACCCCTTCAACCCCATGACCACCATCACCTTCGACCTGCCTTCGGCCCAGCTGGTTCAGCTCGAAATCTATACGGTGGACGGCCGCCGGGTGACCCGGGAACACTACGGTTCCCTGCCCGCCGGGGTGCACGAAATCGTTTGGCGAGGCCGCGACAAGGAAGACCACCACGTGGCCGCCGGACTGTACCTTTACCGCCTGGAGGCCGGCCCCTGGTCAGCCACCGGCAAGATGAATCTGGTCAGATGATCCACCCAGGCACGGGTGCCGCCCAACCGAAAGAGTGCTCATGAAATTCAGGTTCTTGACCACAATCCTCTGTGGCCTGATCGCCCATGCCGCCCTGGCTTCGCCTGTCCTGCGCTGGACACCGGCCGCCTCGACCATCGAGGTCGCTGAGCAGACCACGCTTTCAGTCATGCTTGACGACACCTTGTCTGTGCGCACGATCGAGCTGTACATCAGCTACAACAGCGATGTTGTTTCGACTATCAGCGGCGGGCCCGGCGATCTGTTTGCCGGCTACAATCTGCTTTCCGGCTTCGAGGAAGTCGACCCCGCCACTCCCGGCCAATGGCACGGCTACTGTGTCATTCTGGGCGCCGGGGACTGGACGATGGGCCCGGGCGAATTGTTCAGCTGGACGGTGCAGGGAGATCTGGCCGGAGTCTCGGCCCTGTTCTCGATTTCGGTGAAGCTGTTGCCACCGGGCGGCGGCGAATACGAAACAACATCTTTGCCGGGCACGACCATCACCGTCGGCAGCGTCAGTGCCGTGGGCGATGTGCCGGTCACCGCACCGGGACTGAGTCTGTTTCCCAATCCGTTCAATCCCCGCACCCAGGTGGTTCTCGGCGGCAGCGGCGATCAGCCCGGACGTTTGGATGTCTGGGACCTGCGCGGCCGCAGGGTTGTCACCTTGTGGCAGGGGATGTTGCCCAGTGGTCAGTCCATTCCCTGGGACGGCCGTGATGCCGCCGGGCGTGATGCACCCAGCGGGGTGTACAACTTTGTGCTGACCCGAGCCGATGGGGAAAGACTGGTGACGCGAGGCACGTTGTTGCGGTGATTCCTGGCTGACTTCCCTTCAGCCTGAACCCCATGCACTCCGGAGGTGCATGAGGTCAGGCCTGCTGCGGGGCGATCAGGCCGGCACCTTCCACACACCCGCAGTTGCCATCCGGCCCGCGTAGTCGGCAAAGTCGCGCGGCTCGCGGCCCAGAGCCCGCTGCACACCATCGGCCACGTACGCATTGCGACCGTCGAGCACCGTGGTGAACAAGTAGTCCATGAGCCAGGCGATATCCGCCGGCAGACCGGCCTCGGCGATTCCGGCCGAGAACGCCTCGGACGGGATCTGGACGAAGCTGATCTCACGGCCGGTGGCGTCAGCCATTTCCTGGACGGCTTCGGCGAACCCGTCACTTCGTAGACCTGCCCGGTGTGGCCATCTTCGGTCAGCGCCGCAAACGCCACCTCGGCGATGTCGTCGGCGTCGACAAAGGGCTCTTGAATGTCACCAACCGGCAGTGCTATTTCGCCGGCCTGCACCATCTCGACAAAGGCGCCTTCGGAGAAATTCTGGCTGAACCAGCTGGCACGCACCACGGTCCACTGGACATCTTCGCGCTGGATGAGCCGCTCGCACTCCTGCGCCTCGGCCTCACCTCGGCCTGACAGCAGCACCAGGCGGCTCACGCCGCTCTGCACCGCGCGCTCCACGAAATCGGCGATGGTCGCAGTCGCCCCGGGGATGGCCAGGTCCGGCGAGTAGGCGATGTAGGCGGTGGTGACGCCGTCCAGAGCGGCATTCCAGGTGCCCTTGTCGTTCCATTCGAAGGGAATGTCGGCCTGCCGGGAGCCCGCACGAACGGCGTGGCCATTTTTGGTGAGAAGCTGGGCGATCCTGCGGCCGGTTTTGCCGGTCGCGCCGGTCACGAGAGTAAGAGAGCTGTTCATGATATCACTGTCCTTTGCCGGGGTTTCTATTGCCAATCGAACGGTATCCCGTTTCGCCAGGTGTCTAGATTAATCATATTTTTGAGACGCACAATGACATATCATCCACTTCTATGTGCCATTCGTACAATGTTATGGACATTTGAGCTAAACCACGCCATTGTGCCCTTATGACATACGCCCAACCCCAATTGCCGCCCTCAACCGACCCGCTCGGTGAAACCCTGCACCTGCTGCGCCTGACCGGCACCCTCTATTGCCGGTCCGAGTTGACCGCGCCCTGGGGCATCGACCTGCCGCCCTTCGAAGGCTACATGATGTTTCACGTTGTGACGGCAGGGCGCTGCTGGCTAGAGATCGAAGGCGACGAGCCCCGCCTGTTGGAGCCGGGCAGCCTGGCGCTGGTCCCCCACGGCACCGGCCACCTCCTGCGTAGCGATCCGCAGGCCACCCTCGAACCGCTCTTCGACATTCCGGTGGAACAAGTCAGCGACCGCTACGAAATCATGCGCCACGGCGGTGGTGGTGAATTCACCCACGCCATTTGTGTGGTCATGCGGTTTGATCACGTGGTGGCCGAACACCTCATCGAATTGCTGCCGAAGGTCATGCAGGTCGACGGCTGGGGTGATGAGCAGGACAGTTGGTTGCAGTCGACCCTGCGCTTCATCTCGCGCGAGGCCAAAGAGCTGCGGCCCGGTGGCGAAACCGTCATCACCCGCCTGGCCGACATCCTGGTTATTCAGATGATTCGCTCGTGGATTGATTCGGCGCCGACGGCGGACACCGGTTGGCTGGCCGCTCTGCGCGACGGCCAAGTCGGTGGCGCGCTTTCCCTGATGCACCGCGAACCGGAAAAACCCTGGACGGTGGAAATGCTCGCTACCGAAGTGGGCATGTCGCGCTCGGCCTTTTCGGCGCGATTCACCAAACTGGTCGGCGAGTCCGCCCTGCAATATCTCACTCGCTGGAGAATGCAATTGGCGCGGATGCGGTTGCGGGAATCATCGGATCCGGTTTCTGTTTTGGCGGGGCAGTTTGGCTACCAATCCGAGGCCGCGTTTTGCCGGGCTTTCAAGCGGGTGTTTGGGGTTTCGCCGGGGAGTGTGCGGCGGGAGAAGTCGTGATCTTCACCCCGACTCGTCCAACGGCCTCACGCAAAAACGGGGCTTTGACACCGTCTGCCTATTGGGACAACATCACCTATGTGAAGCAGGGGCCGGTCCAAACGGACCAGCCCCATTTTTCTCCGCCACACATATATCAGCTATTTGACGAGCATCATCGGCCTCGTCTCAAGGTTTTCTCCGGCCCGGATCCGGTAGAAATACAGACCTGAGGCCACGGCCCGCCCCTGGTCGTCGTTGCCGCTCCAGACAGCCTGGTGGTAGCCGGCCGAAACCTGCTCGTCGAGCAGGGTCGCCACCACGGCTCCCGAGACATCGTAGATGCGCAACTGCACCGGCATCGCCGCCGCCAGATCGAAGCGGATGACCGTGCTGGGGTTGAAGGGATTCGGTGCGTTCTGGTGCAGACCGAAGGCCATGGGCACCGCCCCGCTGACCGGCCCGTCATCGACCGCGGTGGTCTCGGTATCGTGCTGGGAGTTGATAAACGGCAACACCGTGATGTAGCCGAAGTCCTTGTTGTCGTGGAAGTCGTACGTCTGGTCGAGCACATCGCCGTGGTCCATCGTGCCCCAGTGCACGAACTTCGCCTCGATGTCGGTCAGGTAGTTGCGCAGATCCCGCCCGGCCAGGCCCGACCCGTTGCCGTAGATGTCATTCCACTCGGCGAGCGTATTGCCAAAGGTCGGCGTGGCTCCCTGCAGATAGACACCATAGGTGGCGTTGTTGATGACGCGCGTGCGCAGGAACGAGATGTTCCCGGAGGTGGCGTTGACGCCGTAGCTGTTGGCCTCAATCAGACAATCGGTCAGCGCGATACTGTTGTTGCCAACACAATAGACACCATAGGTGCAATTCTGCACCGTCGTATTGGTGACATCAATCGCCGCGGTCGAATTGCCATAGATGCCGTTGGAGGCGTGTTCGACCAGGCAATGGTCCAGGGTGCCGCTCCCGTCCGTCTGGAAGTAGAGATAGCCCCAGGGGCCGGTCCCGTTCCGCGTGAAAACGATCTCCTGCCCCGCGCTTCCCACCGCGACCAGGTTGCCCCTAACGATCAGACGTCGGGAGTTGTCAAAGCGCAGGGTCACGGCCGGTTCAATGATCAACTCACCGCCCGTATTGATCATCGTATTGACCGTCACCACATAGTCCAGGCCGGCGAACTTGCGCCAGGTTCCGCTCCGATCACTGGTGCCGCCCGCAACCTGAATGTCATTGTTGGTATTACCCGTCGTCGGGATCACATTGGCCGCGGCC
>RCNF010001614.1_pt1 | contig 11951 bp, 11 predicted proteins | sample 2041311 | NCBI WGS metagenome assembly RCNF01 (sample SAMN09708228, study PRJNA481090) | Marine sediment metagenome, whole genome shotgun sequencing project. | biome: marine sediment; feature: ocean; material: sediment; isolation source: Sewage treatment plant 2 marine sediment (STP2) ... | reverse complement strand
CGTGGCCGCTGTATACAGCGCCCACGGACGCCAGACACTCAACTCAGCCTCCTGCGGGCAGTTTCAGCGACTTTGGGTCCTCCGGAATCAGTTACTGTCCCGCCGTCATGTTTGAGTTTGCCGTCGCTTCGTTTCTTTCATTCCTCGTGATCGTGGATCCCGTGGGGCTTGCCCCCCTGTTCCTCGGTATCACCGCGGATCGGTCCGAACGCGACCGCAACCGCATCGCACGGAATGCCGTTCTCCTTGCAGGATTAATCATCGTTCTGTTCGGTCTTGGCGGCAGACCGTTGCTCGGCTACCTCGGGGTGAGCATCGATGCTCTTCGTATTGCTGGGGGAGTACTGCTGTTCAAGCTGGCGTTTGACATGATCTTGGCGCATCGGGAACGCACCACCGAGGCAGAGCGAGACGAAGCTGAGGATGCAGAGGACGTCACTGTGTTCCCTTTGGCGATCCCGTTGCTTGCCGGACCAGGGGCATTTGCCACAGTTCTTGTGTTTGTAGCCAGGGCTGATGGCCGTGCTGAGTACCTGGGCATTCTGTTTGGCAGCATCGTGCTGGTGCTGTTCACGGCGTGGCTGGCGCTACGGCTGGCATCGGGCGTGATCAAGGTGTTGGGCCGCACCGGTATCAACGTCATCACCCGTGTCTTCGGGATCATCCTCGCCGCGCTAGCAGTACAGCTCGTCGCCGACGGGGTCTTGGCTCTCTGGCGCGGCTAGCGCGCGATGAAGATGAGTCTGGCGTCCTGAGGCGCCGAATACGGCGCCCAGGGACGCCAGACTCAAAATGGCTTTGGATGCTTGTCAAGACATACCTAATCTTGCGTCTCGGAAGGAGCTCTTGAACCGATGACGCTGTCTGCATATCTCCCGATTGCCCTCGTCTTCATTCTCACCGTGGGCTTTGCTGTAGTCACCCTCACCCTCTCCAGCCTCCTTGCTCCCAAGAAGCCCACGCCGGAGAAACTTGCCCCCTACGAGTGCGGGATCGTTCCGCTGCAGGAGCCGGTGCAACGTTTTCCTGTGAAGTTCTATCTAGTCGCAATGCTGTTCGTCATCTTCGATGTTGAGATCATCTTCTTGTTCGCCTGGGCCGTCAGTTGGGAATCATTCGGCTGGGGTGGCATTGCCATGATGGGCATCTTCGTCTTGCTCATCGCCGAAACCCTGGTCTACGTGTGGAAACGTGGCGCTCTCGACTGGAATGTGGCGCATCGCGCGCGTTATCGCCGTGTTGTTGCCCCGCTTGAGTCCGTTGTTGGCGATGCCAGCGAGGAAGCCGCCTGATGGCGCACAACTCCGGTCCCTCTGGTTTCCTGCTGACGACTTATGACAACGCTGTTAATTGGACCCGGACCCGCTCGATGTGGACCGCTACCTTCGGTCTTGCCTGTTGCGCTATCGAGATGATGGCCACCGGTGCAGCTCACAATGACTTGGCCCGTTTCGGCATGGAGGTCTTCCGCGCCTCGCCCCGCCAGGCCGATCTCATGATCGTTGCCGGACGGGTATCGCAGAAGATGGCTCCCGTCCTCCGCCAGGTCTACGACCAGATGTCAGAGCCCAAGTGGGTCATCTCGATGGGCGCCTGCGCCTCAACAGGCGGCATGTTCAACAACTATGCACTGGTCCAAGGTGTCGATGAGGTTGTGCCTGTCGATGTCTATGTGCCGGGCTGTCCTCCGGGTCCGCAATCGCTGATGCACGGCATTCTGACTCTGCAGGACAAGATCATGTCGGGGGAGATCGTGCGATGAGCGTATTTGAATCCCTGGCCAACGCCTTCCCCGATGTCGAATTTTCGCAGGTTCTTGCCTCGCAGCAGGACGTCGCCCAGGTGCCCGCCGAGCAGTACGCCGATTTTGTGGCAGCAGCCCACACGACCGGCTTCGACACCTTTGCTGATCTCTGTGGTGTCGATTACCTGCGACGTGATCCTCGTTTTGAGGTTGTACTCAACCTTGTATCTCATACCCATGTGCGCCGACTCCGCATTCGGGTGGGAGTGTCCGGTTCCAACCCGCTCGTGTCATCAGTGACTGGAGTCTTCCCTGGTGCCAACTTCTACGAGCGGGAAGCTTTTGATCTGTTCGGCATTGTTTTCGAAGGTCATCCCGACCTGACTCGGATCCTGCTTCCCGACGAATGGGAAGGTCACCCGCTGCGCAAGGACTACTCGGTCGGTTCGGTGCCGGTCCGCTTCAAGGAGTCGCCGAAGGCACAATGAGCGATACACCAAACGTAGTAACCGGAGACACAGAAGCTCCCACCACTGAGGCCCCGGCCGTCGCCGAGAACCAGACCTCGGAATCGGCCGACGCCCGCCGCGAGATCCACGACATGTGGGTCGCCGGTACAGAAGAGGCCCCCTGGATGCGGAACTACACCGACGAGGGTGCCCAAGAGATGCTGGACGCCGCCAGCGATCCAGCCCTCGATATCAGCCGGGGCACAGTCGTTGAAGACGACTTCGTTTTTGAAGACCCCGCAGCCGACGACGAGCTACAGATTCTCAATATGGGACCGCAGCACCCTTCGACGCATGGCGTGCTCCGTCTCCATCTCGAACTCGACGGTGAAACCATCCGGCGGGTCAAGCCGATCATTGGCTATCTGCACACCGGGATGGAAAAGACAGCCGAGACCCTCACCTACATGCAGGGTTCAACCAACGTCACCCGCATGGACTACCTCTCCCCGCTGCACATGGAGCTAGCCTTCTCGCTTGCCGTCGAAAGTCTGCTTGATGTTGAGATTCCCGAGCGGAGCCAGGCAATCCGGATACTGCTTACCGAGTTGAACCGGGTATCGAGCCATCTGGTGTGGGCCGCCACCCAGGGGACCGACCTCGGTGCGGTTTCGATGATGATCTTTGGCTTCCGCGACCGGGAGTACATCCTCGAGTTCTTCGAGAAGACCACCGGGCTGCGCATGAACCACAACTTCATTCGTCCTGGCGGGGTAGCCGCCGACCTTCCCGATGGTTGGGAAGACGACATCGAGCAGATCATCACCAAGGTCTCTGCTGGTGTTGGAGAATACGAGGAGTTGTTCAACGGCAACCCGATCTTCCAAGACCGCACCATGGGCGTTGGCGTGATCACCCCCGAGGAGTGCAACGCATTCGGGGTGACGGGACCGATGGCGCGGGCCGCCGGTATCAAGTGGGACATCCGCAAGGCGTTCCCTTACAGCGGAATCGAAAAGTACGACTTTGAGGTCCCCACCGGGAAACACGGTGATGTTTGGGACCGCTATCTGGTGCGGATGGAAGAGATCAAACAATCGATCAGCATCATCCGTCAGGTTGTCGAGACCATGCCTGCCGGTGACTATCGCACCACCGATCGTAAGATCAGCCCGCCACCCCGCAAGCGCATTGATGAGTCGATGGAAGCGCTCATCCACCACTTCAAACTGTTCACTAGCGGATTCAAGGTTCCAGCCGGAGAGACCTACACCGCCATCGAGTCGCCACGTGGTGAACTCGGCATGTACATCGTCTCTGACGGTAGGGAGCGTCCGTGGCGGATGCACGCCCGCACCCCTTCGTTCAACCACGTGCAAGCGCTGCCCGCGATGATGACCGACTCCTTGGTCGCCGACATCGTCGCCACTATCGCATCTGCCGATCCAGTGCTTGGAGACGTAGATAGATGAGGGACGTCGTGTTGTCTGCCGAAGAAACTGAAGCGATCAATGCCTGGAGTTCTGAGTCTCAGGGCCTGGCTCGTGAGATCCTCGGCAAGTATCCCGAGAAGCGCTCTGCAGTTATGCCTCTTCTCTACGTGTCCATGATCGAGAACCGATATGTGACCAACGAAGGCATGAAGGTTGTTTCTCTTCTGACTGGGCTGACCGCGGCTCAGGTCCAGGCGGTGGCCAGCTTCTACTCGATGTATAAGCGTGAAGAGCTCGGCGACTATCTCGTTTCGGTCTGCACCTCGATTTCCTGCTTTCTCCGCGGCGCTGATGATGTCCTCGCCGCAGTTGAGGATGAGTCAGGGGTCCCTGATGGAGAAACAGGTGGCGAAGGCAAGTTCAGTGTCGAGCACATCGAATGTAACGGTGCCTGTGGCGGCGCCCCCGTTGTCCTCGTGAACTACGAAATGATCGAAGGTGTCACTCCCGACAAAGCTAGGGAGCTGGTCAAGTGGCTGCGTGACGGCGGTCCTGACGTCGTCAACACCGAGGAGATGCAACAGCTCTTTGGTGGGGAACGCGCTTTCGACTGGGGCATCAAGGAACTCGAGGGCGCAATCCTTCCCATCCCGGCGTTTGGCCCATACGGCTCCGCAAAGGGGACGTCATGAAGGTCCTTACTGAGCGGATGGAAGCGCACCGCACCGATAGCCACACCATGGAGCGCTACGAGGCGACCGGTGGCTACTCGGCCATGCGCAAGGGCTTGCTCGATATCGGCGCAGAAGCGATCGCCGCCGAGGTCAAAGCCTCGAATATCCGAGGTCGCGGTGGCGCCAACTTCCCGGCCGGTGTCAAGTGGGGTTTCCTGGCGCCTGCCAAACCCGCCTATCTGGTTATCAACGGCGACGAATCCGAACCGGGCACCTTCAAGGACCGGCAACTGCTGGAGCGTGATCCACACCAGCTCATCGAAGGCGTGATCCTCACCTCATTCGCCCTCGGCATCAACCACGCCTTCATCTACATCCGTGGCGAATATCCCAAGCCCGCCCGCCGCGTGCAGCAGGCAGTCGATGCGGCCTATGAAAAGGGCTACGTTGGCAAGGACATCCTTGGCACCGGCTTCGACCTCGACATCACCGTCCATCTGGGCGCCGGCGCCTACATCTGCGGTGAAGAGTCCGCCCTACTGAACAGCCTCGAGGGTCGTCGCGGTGAACCCCGGCTCAAGCCACCATTTCCCGCAGTCGCCGGGCTGTACGCAAAGCCGACCATCGTCAACAACGTCGAAACGATTTCGAACGTGCCGTGGATCGTCAACAATGGTGGCATCGCCTACGCCTCGATTGGTCCCGATACCTCGGCCGGCACCCGGATGATCTCGCTGTCGGGTCACATCAACAACCCAGGCAACTACGAGATCGTCATGGGCATGACGTGGCGCGAACTGATCTACGAGCTTGGCGGCGGCATCCCCGACGGGCGTGAACTCAAAGCGTGGATCCCCGGCGGTTCGTCTGCTCCGTGGTTCGTTCCCGAGGAGCATCTCGACACACCAGTCACGATCGACGATGTCGGCAAGCACGGCTCGATGATGGGCTCCGGCGCAATAATCATCATGGACGACAGCACCGATCTCATCGCTGCCGCCCACCGCATCGTGCGTTTTTACGCCCACGAGTCCTGTGGCCAATGCACCCCGTGCCGGGAGGGCACCAGTTGGCTGGAACGAATCTTCAACCGAATCATCTCTGGTCAAGGCCGGATGGCAGACATCGACCTACTCCTCGATGTCTGCGACGGGATCAGCCCCGGGCTCACCTGGCCGCCGGCAATGACAACGATCTGTCCCCTCGGTCCCTCAGCGACGGCCCCGGTTGTCTCGCTGATGCGCTACTTCCGCGACGAGGTTGAGGCCCGTATAGGTGGGGAGGTGGCTGTTGGCTGATCTAGTCACCATCACTGTCGATGGGGTCGAAATGCAAGGCCCCGCCGGCGAGGTATTGATCAAGGTTGCCGAAGAGAACGGCAACTATATCCCCAGGTTCTGTTGGCATCCCCGCATGAATCCTGTTGCGCTGTGTCGCATGTGTCTGGTGGAGGTCGTGGGCCCACGGGGCCGCATGCTGGTGCCGTCGTGCTCCACCCGGATCAATGACGGCATGGTTGTCGACACTCAATCGGCGGTGGTGAAGAAAGCGCAAGAGGGTGTCCTCGAGTTCCTCCTCATCAACCATCCTTTGGATTGCCCGGTTTGTGACAAGGGCGGCGAATGCCCGTTGCAGGATCACACGGTTGCTTATGGCCCGGGGGAGAGCCGCTTCGTTGAAGAGAAGCGCCACTATCCAAAGCCCATACCGATTTCCGAGCTCATACTTCTTGACAGGGAGCGTTGCATTCTGTGTGCGCGCTGCACCCGCTTCTGCGAGGAGATCTCGGGCGATCCGCTGATCGAGTTCAGAGACCGCGGCAACGCGGTGCAGGTCATCACCTTCCCCGATGAGCCATTCACTTCCTACTTCTCAGGTAACACCGTGCAGATCTGCCCGGTGGGTGCCCTGACCGCAGCTCCTTATCGCTTCAAGGCACGACCATGGGACCTCGAGGCTGTCGAAAGCGTTTCGATGGTTGATGCGGTCGGCTCCAAGGTCTCGGTCCAGTCGAGTCAGAACACCGTGGTCCGCATTGACGGTGTCGACAACGACCCCACCAACCAAGGCTGGCTGTCCGACAAGGACCGCTTCATCTTTGAATCCGTCAACAGTGAACACCGGCTCACCACTCCGTTGATCAAGAGGGACGGTGAGCTATTCGAGGCGACATGGGGCGAGGCGCTCGACTTCGCCGCCGACAAACTTGCCTCGTATCCGGGAGCTGCAGTTGCCGGACTGGGCGGTGCCAACAGTACGAATGAGGAGGCGTTTGCGTTTGGCAAGTTCCTCCGCACCATCGTCGTTACCCCACACGTTGACGCTCAGCTCGACGACGGCCTTGATCCACAATTCCTGGTCGGGGTGACGCCGCGCGCGTCGATTCCGGACTTGGAAACCGCCAAGACCATTCTGTTGTGGGCTGGCGACCTCAAAGAAGAGCTTCCGGTTCTCTACCTTCGGGTGCGCAGGGCCGCTGCGGAGCTCGGCGCCAACCTGATTGTGGTGCACCCCCGCCGCACCGGTCTGGACGACGTTGCCTCGCACAAGATTCGATACCGTCCCGGCACCGGTCCCGACGTGCTGCGGGACTTGATGGCAGGCGATGGCGAGTACGCCGCGGCACGGGCCGCTCTTGATGAGGGCCCCGTTGTGGCCATTGTCGGTCGCACCGGTCTCAGCGAAGACCCACGTCTCGCCGAGGCGGTTGCCGCTTTCGTCAGGGACCTTCCTGAAGGAAAGATCATGCCGATGGCGCATCGGGCCAATGTTGTCGGTGCGCTGGACATGGGGCTCGCCCCATCTTTGCTGCCCGGACGTGTTTCTGAGAGCAGTGCTCACGTAACGCTCGAAGCCGAGTGGGGACCGCTTCCCGAGGGTCTTGGACGCAACGCAACCAGCATCTTCGAAGGTCTGCGTGACGGAGACCTTCAGGCTCTCATCATGGTCGGCACCGACCCGGTTAGTGATCATCCCGAACCGGCATTGGCCGCGGCCGGTCTTGCCGCTGCAGATTTTGTTGTTTCGTTCGACCACTTCCTCAATGACTCAGCGGCGATGGCTGACGTTGTCTTCCCGGTGCTGGGCTTTGCGGAGGCGGAGGGCACTGTTACCAACATCGAGGGCCGTGTCCAGAAGGTGAACCGATTGGTCCCGGGACCGGGCCAGACAAAGCCAACTTGGTCTGCGCTTGATGATCTGGCGCGGCGCATGGGCGGCGATATTGGAGCTACCTCCGCGGAGGCGCTCACCAGAGAAATCGCCACCGTTGCCCCCGCCTATCACGGGGTGACCTGGGATGTCCTCGACTGGGGTGAGGGTCGCGAGGGCATGGTTCTGCCGATCGAGGGCGGCACCCAGCATCTGCAGTACATCCCGGTGGATGGCAATCTTGCATCGGTGCAAGCCCGGTTTGGGCTGCACTTGGGTCGGGTTCTGTATGACGACGGGGTGCGTACCCGGATGAGCCCTTCGCTTGCTGCTCTCATCCCGGCTGCACATGTCTATATGAACGCCGCGGAGGTGGTTGGCCTGGGTTTGAATCCCGGTGATGCCGCTCTCGTCGAGTCGGAATCAGGAATGGTGAGCCTGCCGATCGCGGTCGACAACTCTCTTGGTAATGGCGCTGTGTATGTGCCCGCCAATCTTGCGGAGACGCGGGAACTTGGCGCCGCGGTGACCGTTGTGGTTTCGGCAGGAGGCGAAGCATGAGCGGCTGGGAGTTGTTCATCGAGGCCGGCATCAAGGCCGTCGCGGTATTTGCCCTTGTGCTTGTCACCGTGATCTTGCTCGTCTGGTTCGAGCGCAAGATTGTTGCCGACATGCAGAACCGTCTTGGTCCGATGCGGGCCGGTCCGTGGGGCATCCTGCAGACAGTGGCAGATGGTGTGAAGCTGATTTTCAAAGAGCCAGTCGTTCCCCGCAAGGTCGAATACGCGCTCTACATGGTGGCGCCGATCGCCGCGCTTGTGCCTTCGATCCTCATCTTCATGGTTATCCCGATCGGCCGACCGTTCACTCTTGGTGACCGCCAGATCGACCTGGTCGGTGCCGACCTCAACATCGGGCTGCTGTATGTGCTGGCGATGTCATCGATCGCGGTCTACGCGGTAGTGCTCGCCGGGTGGTCGTCAGGCTCCAAGTATCCGCTACTCGGATCGGTGCGCGCTAGCGCCCAGATGATCTCGTACGAGGCCGCAATGGGCCTCGCCCTTGTCCCTGTTGTGATGTTTACCGGCTCTATGTCGTTGACGCAGATCGTTGAGGCTCAGAGCGGAGACTTCCTTGGCTTCCTCGGTGTGTGGAACATCGTGCTGATCCCGTCGTTTGTGATCTTCTTCATCGCAGGCGTGGCGGAGACCAACCGTGCCCCGTTTGACCTTGTCGAAGCAGAGAACGAGATCGTTGGTGGCTACCACACCGAGTATTCCGGTTTCCGGTTCGCTCTCTTCTTCCTGGCTGAGTACGCCAACATCTTCAACATCTCTGCATTGACCACCACACTGTTTCTCGGTGGTTGGCACGGTCCCGACTTTGGGACGCCAGCTTGGATCGCATGGCTCTTCCCAATCTTCTGGTTCATGTTCAAATCGTTCTTGTTGGTGTTCGTGTTTGTTTGGATCCGGGCTTCGTTGCCGAGGATGCGTTACGACCAGTTGATGAGTTTTGGATGGAAGAAGCTCATCCCGGTCAGCTTGCTGTGGATTGTTTTGTCGACCGTGGCCATCGCCGTACGGCGCTTGGGCATGCCATGGACGTGAGGTAGCGATGGGTTGGTTTGCTGAGGCGTTAGGACCGTTCCGAGGATTTGCTGTCACTTTGCGGCAGATGACTCGGCCGCGGGTAACCACGTCGTACCCCAAGGAGAAGCGGGAGAAGCCACAACGCTTCCACGGCCGGCATGTGCTCAACCGCTACCCCGACGGTATGGAGAAGTGCATCGGGTGCGAGCTATGTGCCGGGGTGTGCCCGGCCCGCTGCATCTACGTGCGTGGCGCCGACAACCCGCCGGACAACCCGGTTAGCCCAGGGGAGCGATACGGGTTTATCTATGAGATCAACATGCTGCGCTGCATCTTTTGTGCCATGTGTGTAGAGGCCTGCCCGACCGAGGCCATCACGATGACCCATTTGTTCGAGATGTCGACCACAAGTCGCGACGATGCCATCTACACCAAGGACGAATTGCTAGTCCAACCCGATGGCACGCCGAACCATCCCCAAGAGCCCAACCGGCTTATCGACGTGAACGACCTCAAACTCGGTTCCGGCTGGATGCGAGCCACTGCCCCCGGTGGACGCGCCGCCTTCGAAGGTGTCGTCGCCTGGACCCCATCTGCCACCCAAGGCGAGTTACCCCCCGAAACCGGCCAGTCCGCCACGCCTCTCGCCAGCGAGGAGGCAGAAGAATGAACGCCGAATTCATCATCTTCGTGATCTTCGCCATCACCGCGCTTGCCGGTGCGCTCACCCTGGTCACCGCACGCAACCCCGTGTATTCGGCGATGGGTTTGCTGCTCACCATGTTTTCGATGGCGGTCTTCTATGTGCTCAACGATGCGCACTTCATCGCTGCGGTCCAAGTGATCATCTACGCCGGTGCGGTGATGACACTGTTCTTGTTTGTGATCATGCTGATCGGGGTCGACAAGTCGGAGAGTACGGAAGAGCAACTGCCTTTCCACCGGCAACTGGTCGCCGTTCTTGGTGCCGCTCTCATCGTGCTGCTCTTTCTAGCCGGTCGGGGTGCCTGGGTCGTCTTTGACGGTGGGATCGCTCCGGTCGGCACAATCGAGAACGTCGCTGATGAGCTGTTTGGCACCTGGATGCTCCCGTTCCAAGCGACCATCTTGTTGTTGACCATCGCAGCGGTCGGGTCCGTCGCCTTGGCCAGGTACGAAGGTGTGTCCCGCTCTACGAGGAGCCAGGATGCGGAAGCTGAGTCCGATGGCGGAGGTGACGAATGACCGTAACCGTTGCCTGGTACCTCTCTCTTGCTGCCGTTCTATTCGTAATTGGCGGAGCCGGTCTGTTGCTGCGGCGCAATGCGCTTGTCATGTTCATGTCCATCGAGCTCATGTTGAACTCGGTGAACCTCACCTTCGTTGCAGCCGGCCGTGCGCTTGGCAACCTCGATGGCCAGCTGGCCGTGCTGTTCGTCATGGTGGTTGCGGCTGCCGAGGTGACCGTTGGCCTTGCCATCATCGTCATGGTGTTCCGCAAACGGTCAACCGCAAGCGTTGATGAGCTATCCGAGATGAAGGGTTAACGCCATGGTTGACTTCATCTGGATCGCAGTCGCTCTCCCGCTGTTGGGGGCCATCACTCTGGTTCTGTTTGGCAAGCACTTCGGCGAACCGGGTGCTGGCTACTTTGCGACCGCCCTTGCCGGCACCGCGTTTGTCGTCGGAGCCATCGCGGCGGCCGACTTCTTTGCCGGCGGCCACCACGGGGAGCTGGTTTACTTGTTCGACTGGATCCCTGGGCTGGGCATCGACGCCGAGTTCCTGTGGGATCCGCTGTCAGCGTTGATGACGCTGGTCGTGACCGGTGTCGGCTCACTTATCCACCTGTACTCAATCGGATACATGCACGGTGACGAGCGCTATCCCCAGTTCTTTGCCTACATGAACTTGTTCCTTGCTTCGATGCTGATCCTGGTGCTTGGCAGCAACTTTGCGGTGCTATTCGTCGGCTGGGAACTCGTCGGCCTCAGCTCGTACCTGCTGATCGCGTTCTGGTTCGAGAAGCCATCGGCTGCTGCCGCCGGCAAGAAGGCATTCATCGTCAACCGCATCGGTGATTTCGGCTTCCTGATCGCCTTGATGTTGATATTTGCGACCTTCGGGTCGCTTGGATTTGAGCAGGTATTTGAACAAGCCGGCGAGGTGCTGGAGCATGACGGACAACTGGTGACGGTAATCACCTTGCTATTGCTCGTTGGTGCCGCAGGCAAGTCCGCACAGCTGCCGCTCTATGTCTGGCTACCTGACGCCATGGAAGGTCCGACCCCTGTCTCGGCCCTTATCCACGCCGCCACTATGGTCACCGCTGGTGTCTACATGGTGGCCCGCACCGGTGCGCTCTTCGAGCTGGCTCCGTTCTCGGCTGGTGTTGTAGCCACCGTTGGTGCGATCACCGCCTTGTACGCCGCCACCATCGCCATCGGCCAGCGCGACATCAAACGAGTGCTGGCTTATTCGACGATCAGCCAACTTGGCTACATGTTCATGGGCGTCGGAGTCGCCGCCTACACCGCAGGCATCTTCCACCTGATGACACATGCGTTCTTCAAGGCACTGCTCTTCCTCGGTGCCGGTTCCGTCATCCATGCCATGGCCAACGAACAGCACATGGACAAGATGGGCGGACTGCGCAAGGCAATGCCAAAGACGTTTGCGACCATGGCCATCGCCTGGCTGGCAATCTCCGGCATCCCGCCGTTCGCTGGCTTCTGGTCAAAAGACGAGATCCTGGCGGCAACATTCAACAAGGGCGGACTCTACGTGGTGTTGTGGGGCATCGGCCTGGTCACCGCCGGACTAACCGCCTACTACATGAGCCGTCTCATGTTCCTCACCTTCTGGGGTGAGAAGCGGTGGGATGAGGGTATCGAGCCTCACGAATCCCCGAACTTCATGACGATTCCGCT
>RCNF010001613.1_pt1 | contig 11959 bp, 6 predicted proteins | sample 2041311 | NCBI WGS metagenome assembly RCNF01 (sample SAMN09708228, study PRJNA481090) | Marine sediment metagenome, whole genome shotgun sequencing project. | biome: marine sediment; feature: ocean; material: sediment; isolation source: Sewage treatment plant 2 marine sediment (STP2) ... | reverse complement strand
TAGGGCTTGTCATCGGTATTACGCTGATGAACCAGGTTGTATTTCGAAAACGGAAGGATTATCAGCCCAACAGGGGTGATTGTTTCAGCTGCGGAAGATGCATGGACTATTGTCCGGTTAAAAACTAATATAGTAAGACAAAAAGGAATGAATGAGGATCAAATAATAAAAATTTCAGCCAATACGGCGATCGTGGCCTTTGTATTCTCATTTATTGTGGCCATCCTGCTAATGCTCAATTATTACCAGTTGAAGGCAAATGACCCCCTGGAACTGGAATCCATGGAACTGTTAGTGGAGCGCCTGAAAGATGAACCCAATAATGAAGCGCTTAAGAATGAGATCCGAAGCCTGGATTTGCTTGCCAGGAAAGCATTTTTTACCAGCCAATGGCAGGTGAAGACCGGTCGCTACCTCTTGCTTCTGGGGGCCATCACATGGATTTTTGCCATGCGATATTACTTTACGGCCAGATCGCGAATAGCTGAACCCGATGCTGAACAGGTCAGTGAGGTAAGCGCCAGATCCTTTTCCCAGCGATGGATCATGATAGCAGGTGGGACCATTCTACTGCTTGCTTTCCTGGCCTCATTTGCTGCGAATGACCATTTGAAACTTTACCAGGCTTCAGGGGAAGGAGAAGTGGGCGAACCAGCTGTTGATGAATCAATTGAAGTGATTGCCATCACTGAAACTCCAGATGTCGGAGAGGTGGAAGCTGATGTGCTGGCAGAAAGTCAACTGGAAGGTGAGTCTGAGGCCGATAATGACCTTGCAGATCAATCCGGTGGAGAGGAATCCCCTGAAGAATCTGCTCCTGCCGCACTCTCCGAGCTGGCTGGTACCCATCATAATGGATTCAGGGGGCCATTCGGGAATGGTGTTTCACAACATAAGAATATACCGGTGGACTGGGATGGGGCTGCGGGAAGAAATGTACGCTGGAAGACAGAAATACCAAAACAGGGATATAATTCCCCAGTACTATGGGAAGATAAAATATTTCTTTCGGGAGGGGATAAGAGCGTTCGCTCAGTTTACTGTTTTAGTGCAAAGACAGGTGAACTTCTCTGGCAGCAGGAAGTAAGGGATATCCCTGGCTCTCCCGCCACGCCTCCTAGGGTCACTGAAGATACTGGTTTATCCGCCCCCACCGTGACGACGGATGGCACACGGGTTTATGCCATATTTGCCACGGGTGATATCATTGCCTTCACCATGACTGGCAAAAGGGTCTGGGCCAGGAACCTTGGGGTCCCGGACAATCACTATGGCCATTCATCCTCGCTCATTATATGGAAAAATCACCTGCTCGTTCAGTATGATTCCAACAAGGGCGGCAAGCTTTTGTCCCTCGATACGTCCACAGGAAATACCCGATGGGAAACAAAAAGGCAGGTCGGTATCTCCTGGGCTTCTCCCATCCTTGCTGAGATAGAGGGGAATACCCAGGTCATTCTTTCTGCTGAACCATTGGTAGCAGGCTATGATCCGGAGACGGGAGAAGAATTATGGTCCGTGGATTGCATGATGGGAGAAGTTGGACCTTCCCCGGCATTTGGTGGAGGCCTTGTTTATGCTGCCAACGAATACGCACGCCTGGTAGCCATCAAGCCCGGTGCCGCTGATCCGGTAGTATGGGAAAATGATGAATACCTGCCCGAGATTGCCAGTCCCGTAGTATCGGGTGGACTCATTTTCATTGCCACCAGCTATGGAGTGCTTGCCTGCTTTGATGCAGCCAGCGGTGAAAAATACTGGGAGGAAGAGGCCCCGCAGGGTTTTTCTGCATCCCCATTGGTCGCAGACGGGAAATTGTATGCCATGGACTCGGGTGGGACAATGCATATTTTTAGCCTGAGTAAAGAGAAGAAAAAATTGGGAGCCCCTGTGCTGGGCGAACGGGCTTACGCCAGTCCCGCTTTCTCAGAGGGTACCATATACCTGCGGGGAGAGAAATATTTGTATTGCATTGGTAATGAGTAAGACAGAACAGATCATACAGGTCGATGATATAGCTTCTATTGTTTCAGGTATTGGGACAGAAAAGAGGTCCGTCATTCCCATCCTTCAGGCCATACAGGAGAAATACAACTTCCTGCCAGAAGATGCACTAAGGACGGTTAGCGACCTTTCGGATATTACCCTGGAACAGATCCTGGGTGTAGCCAGTTTTTATTCCCAGTTCAGGTTGGAACCGGTGGGAGACCATATGATCAAGGTATGTGTGGGAACAGCCTGCCATGTGAAAGGCTCTGCCCTGGTCTACGATGCCCTGAGGAGGGAGATGAAACTGGACAAGGGTAAAAATACGGATGCCGCTGGCAAGTTTACACTTGAAAAGGTGAATTGCCTTGGCTGTTGTACATTGGCTCCGGTCGTACAGATAGATGATATTACCTATGGGCATGTTGCATCTGATAAGGTGGCTGACGTCATCAAGGATTTTGAAAGGAACAGGCATACGAAAGGGAAATCTCAGGTTAGATCAGTTGATGGGAAGAAAATAGATGGAGAGATCCGCATAGGGCTGGGGTCCTGTTGTGTGGCCAGTGGGAGTGAGGAGATCAGGCAGGCCGTAGAGGAAACAGTACAACAGAGGGGATTGAATGTCAGTCTGAAACATGTCGGTTGTGTTGGAATGTGCCACCAGGTACCCCTGGTGGAAATCGTACCTGAACAGAAAGAGGCTACCCTGTATGCGAAGGTAAGTCCCGATAGCGTAAAAAGCATCATCGACCAGCATTTCAGTCCCCCGGGAATCCTGAAACGGCTGAAAAACAAACTCACCGATACCATTGAAAACATCCAGAGCGACGATGGGTGGGAAGGCATTGAACGGTATCACCTGGATGTAAGGGAGAAGCAGGTATCCTCTTTCCTTGGCAACCAGGTCCTAATAGCCACCGAGTTCCGGGGGATTATCAATCCACTGGATATTGATGAGTATATATACAGGGGTGGGTTTACCGCCCTGGGAAATGTACTGAAAAACTTTTCCTCCGATGAGCTGATAAAAGCAGTAAAAAGAAGTGGCATCCGTGGCAGGGGAGGAGCCTGTTTCCCGACAGGTGAAAAGTGGGAGAGGGTGGCCGGGCAGGAGAATCCAACAAAATACATTATTTGCAATGGCGATGAAGGTGATCCGGGAGCATTCATGGACAGGATGCTGCTGGAATCATACCCCTATAGGATCATTGAAGGAATGCTCATCGCAGCATTTGCTGTTGGTGCAACCGAAGGGTATTTTTATATAAGGGCAGAATATCCACTCGCCGTCAGCCGTATCAGGCAGGCGCTCCAGGTTTGTAGGGATAAGGGTTACCTGGGCAATAACATCATGAAGTCCGGTTTCTCTATTGACCTGCATTTGTTTGAGGGAGCAGGAGCTTTTGTCTGCGGAGAAGAAACAGCATTGATCGCCTCTATTGAAGGCAATCGTGGATTTCCAAGGCTGAGGCCTCCCTATCCGGCTGAGCAGGGATTATGGGGGCATCCCACACTGGTCAATAATGCGGAGACATTTGCCCAGATTGGATATATCATTCGCAATGGGGCCGAGAAATACAATGCGATTGGTTCTACCCATTGTCATGGGACAAAAGTATTTGCCCTGGCTGGAAAGATTGCCAGGGGAGGTTTGATTGAGGTACCCATGGGCATCACCATCAGGAAGATTGTAGAGGAAATCGGCGGTGGAGTGGCCGGGGGACTGGCATTTAAGGCTGTTCAGATCGGGGGACCGTCAGGAGGTTGTATCCCGGCTTCCATGGCCGATACACCTGTAGACCTTGGATCATTATCCGAAGCTGGAGCCATGATTGGATCAGGCGGTTTGGTCGTACTCGATGAGAAGGATTGTATGGTGGATATAGCCAAATATTTCCTGTCGTTTACCCAGAACGAATCCTGTGGTAAATGCACCTTCTGCAGGATAGGGACCCGCCGGATGCTGGATATCCTGGAAAGATTGTGTGCCGGCAAGGGAGAGAAGGGGGACCTGGACAAGCTCGAGGAACTGGCGGGACTGACCAAACAGGGAAGCCTGTGTGGTCTGGGCAGAACAGCACCCAATCCGGTCCTGACTACCCTCCGCTATTTCAGGGAAGAGTACGAGGCTCACCTGGAAGGGAGATGCCCGGCAGGAAAGTGCCAGGACCTAATCAAATACTCCATCAATGATGAGTGCATAGGATGTACCCTGTGTTCACAGAGTTGTCCTGCAGATGCCATCCTGTTCAAACCCCATGAAAAACATGAGATACAACAGGATAAATGCATCAAATGCGACAGTTGCCGGCAGGTGTGCCCTGTCGAGGCAGTTAATATTCAGTAGCATAGAAGAGCATCAATGGCAGAGATAAGTGTAAAGATAGATGGCAGAATCATAGTGGTCCCAGGAGGATCCACATTGCTGCAGGCAGCTGAGAAGGCAGGGGTGGTTATACCTGTTATGTGCTTTTACGAAGGCCTGGATCATTTTGCTTCCTGCATGGTCTGCATGGTGAAAAATAAAGTGAACGGACAGATGCTTGCTTCCTGCACGGTGAAAGCTGAAGAAGGGATGGATATTATTACCGGGGATGAGGATGTATTCGCAGCCAGAAAAGCGGCCCTGGAATTATTGCTGAGTGACCATACCGGTGATTGCCAGGCCCCGTGCCAGCTTGCCTGTCCTGCCCATATGGACATCCCCCTGATGAACAGGCTGTTGGGTGAGGGAAATGTGGATGAGGCGCTGAAGGTAGTGATGCATGATATACCGATTCCCTCTGTCCTCGGCCGCATTTGCCATGCACCCTGTGAAGGTGCATGCCGGCGGAAAACTGTTGATGAACCAGTATCCATATGCCTGCTGAAAAGATATGCCGGTGACTTTGGCTCACCTGAGCCCATGGCCATCAATCCGGAAAAGCAAAAAAGAGAACAAAAAGTAGCCATTATCGGTGCGGGTCCCGCAGGACTCTCAGCTGCGTATTATTTGCAGCTAATGGGATACCAGTGCACCCTATTTGAAAAAAGTGAGCGGGCAGGAGGATTGATGCACGAGGCTGAAGTAGCCGGTGGTCAATATAAGGAAGTCCTCGAAAGAGAGATCTCCGGGATCATGGGAACTGGCATCATGCTTAAAACGGCTGTGGCCGTGGATAAGGAAAAGTTCGAAAAATTGCAGGCAAAATACGATGCCATCGTACTGGCAACTGGTGCTATTGAAGATGATGTCCGTTCCTGGCAAATTGAATCCAACGATAAGGGAATTAGCATTGATAAATCAACCTACCAGACATCCCGGTCAGGGGTATTTGCCATTGGCAATTCAATCAGGCCGGTTAAGTCCGCTGTCAGAAGCGTTGGACATGGAAAAGAGGTGGCAACAAGTGTGAACCAGTATCTCACCGGGAATAAGGTGACAGGCCATCCCCGGATGTTTAATTCAAGATTTGGTAAATTGCGGGCTGAAGAATTTGAAGAATACCTCAAGGAATCGCATCCAGGCAGAAGACTGGAACCAGCCAATGGTCATGCGGCCGGCTTTGGTCTCGCTGAGATGAAGGATGAGGCAAGCCGATGCCTGCATTGTGACTGCAGGGATAAACACACCTGTAAACTGAGGATGCATGCTGACAGCTATGCGGCGGTACAGCGAAGATTCAAAACAGATGATTTTGCAAGGGTCACCAAGGTATTCGTTCATGAGGCAATCATATATGAACCCCAAAAATGCATTAAGTGCGGGATATGTGTAAGGCTGACAGAAAAGCAGAAGGGAAAATACGGGTTTACTTTTATCGGCCGTGGATTTGATGTAAGGATTGGCATTCCTTTTGATGAGACTTTAGAGGCTCAATTGAGCGAAACAGCAATAGAAATAGCAAATGCTTGTCCCACAGGGGCATTGGCATCAAAATGAAAAAAATAGCATCCATCATATTTTCCATACTGCTTGTTCAGTCCACCCTTGGACAGACAGGCAATGACTGGCCTGTATTCAGGGGTGATCCAAACCTGACCGGGATCACTTCGAACCGTTTACCCGGACAGCCAACACTGCTCTGGTCCTACCAGGCGGGTGATGACCTGAGATCCTCCCCCGTATCAGCGAGTGGGAGGATAGTGGCAGGATCCATGGATGGATCTGTCTACTGCCTGGATAATAGCGGACAGCTGCAATGGAAGTTCAAGACCGGGAATGGTATTGAAGCTCCGGCATTGCTTCATAAAGGGAAGGTTTATATTGGCGACCTGGACGGATCCCTGTATTGCCTCGATCTCATGACAGGGAAGGAGAGCTGGTCTTACAAGGCAGACAACCAGATCTCCGGCTCACCGAATATTTGGGTGTCGGGAGAGCGGGCCATGATCGTTTTCGGCAGCTATGATTTTTACCTCCATTGCCTGGATGCCGGCACAGGAAAGATGATCTGGAAATATGAAACCGATAATTTTATCAACGGGGCAGCGGCCTGTTACCAGGGCAAAGCTATTTTCGGTGGTTGTGATGGTTTTATTCATGTCGTGGATATCCTTAGCGGAAAGCTCGAAAAACAGATTGATGTAGCCACATACATAGCCAGTTCTGTGGCTGTTTCAGATAATGCAGCATTCATAGGTGACCATGACGGGAAATTCTCCTGTATTGACCTGGAAAATGAAAAGATTGCCTGGACCTGGACGAATGACAAAGCCCGCCTGCCCTTTCTTGCATCTGCTTCGGTAAATCAGGAAGTAGCCGTAATAGGTAATGAGGATAAATATACCTATTGCTTTAAGCGCACAACCGGTGAGCTGATCTGGCGTTTTAACAGCGGGTCCAGGATCAATGCTTCACCGGTCATTTCGGGGGACAAGGTGCTCGTTGCGAACATGCGGGGTGATCTGTTTATACTTGATATCAGCAATGGGGATGTTCTTTGGAATTATGAGCTGGGAAGTGCCATTACAGGGAACCCGGCTGTAGTAAGTGGCGAACGATTTTTTATAGCTGCTTCAGATGGTTATATTTACTGCTTTGGAAAATGAACATACTATATATTATACCAGGATCGGGGAATAGTTTTTATTGCGGCAACTGTCTGCGTGACAGCAAGTATGTAGGAGCCATTAGGGATCTCGGGCACGATGTGGTGAAGATCCCCATGTATCTCCCGCTTTTTTCCGATGAGAGTGATACGAATAACATCCCCCTTTTCTATGGTGCAATCAGCATCTATCTTAAACAATTATACCCCTTTCTGAGGAAGGCACCGGCCTGGTTTGACAGTTTGATGAATTCCAAACCCATGCTTAAGCTTGCCGCCCGCATGTCCGGGTCCACCAGGGCACGGGGACTGGGAGAGTTGACCGTATCCATGCTGATGGGAGAACGGGGAGAACAAAGGGAAGAACTGGACAAGATGGTTGAATGGATAGCCGATCATTGTAAACCGGATGTCATTCACCTGTCCAATGCACTGTTGCTTGGACTGGCCGGACGGATCAAGGAAAAATTAAATGTACCGGTGGTCTGTTCCCTGCAGGACGAGGATGTCTGGGTGGACGTAATGAAACCCGCATTCAGGGACAGGGCCTGGGAATTAATGAGGGAAGATGCAGACCATGTGGATTTGTTTGTGGCTGTGAGTGACTTTTATGGAGGTGTCATGAAGGAAAGGATGAACTTACCTGCCGAAAAGATGCAAAGCATACACCTGGGAGTTTTACCTGAAGATTACCCCAGCACCCCTGTTGAATCAAAAGGACGGAACATTGGTTTTATTTCTCGCATGAACCATGAGAATGGACTCGACATTCTTGTGGATGCTTTTTTACTCCTGAAACAAAATAGTGGCTTTGAGGATGTCAGGTTGGTACTCACCGGTGGGTCCACAGGAGATGATGCAAAGTATATCAAATCGAACAGGAAGAAGCTCTCCAGGGCTGGCTTATTGGAGTATGTTGATTTCCACGAAGATTTCGTCGATGCAGGCAGGATGGAATTTTTCAGGAAAGTATCTGTAGTCTCGGTACCTGTCAGGATGGGAGAGGCATTCGGATTATACCTGGTGGAAGCAATGGCCTCGGGAGTACCCGTGGTGCAACCTGCTCTGGGAGCATTCCCGGAAATTGTCGGGGTCACCGGGGGAGGGATCATCTATGAGGAAAACACTCCTGAAAACCTTGCCCTGTCACTTGAAAAGATATTGGGGGACAAAGAACTGCTCTTGCAAAAAAGCCTGGATGCACGAACTGGTACTGAAAATCATTTCAACATCACCAGGCAATCCGGCCAAATGATTCAAGCCTACGAATCTATAATCAAAACATGATATGTTGCTCCAGCTTAAGCATTTATCCAAAGCTTACGGAGACCAGGCATCTGATAACCACCAGGTGGTGCTTGATGATGTAAGTCTCGATATTGAATTGGGACAAAGAATCGCGGTGACCGGTCCCTCAGGATCAGGCAAGACAACTTTGCTCAATATGGCAGGATCGCTTGATAAGCCTGACCAGGGCCAGGTTTTCTACAAGGACAAGGACATCACCGGGCTGAGTGGGAGGGGCCTGGAGCAATTCCGGAATCAGGCAGTCGGATTTGTATTTCAGCAACACCACCTACTGCCACAATTTACCCTGTTCGAGAATGTATTGCTTCCCACACTGCCAAACAAGAACACAAAAGAAGCAGGTACCAGGGCGGAAGACCTGATCAAAAGAACAGGCCTCTGGGATCACAGGAACAAGAAACCCGCGGAATTGTCCGGTGGCGAATCCCAGCGTACTGCTGTCGTACGGGCATTGATAAATAATCCTGCCATATTGCTGGCAGATGAACCAACCGGTTCTCTTGACCATGAAAATTCCAGCCAATTGTTTGATATGCTGATTGAGTTCAGCCGAACTGACGAGGTTACACTGGTAGTGGTTACCCATTCGCAGGAATTGGCCAGAAGAATGGATACCGTATACAAATTACAAAGTGGCAAACTTGATATGATCAGGGAATAATGACGCGATTCGGTTTTGCGATCAGGAGTTTTACTCATTATCTGCGCTTCAACCTGACGGTTGCCATCGGGGTTGCCATTAGTACAGCCATCCTGACAGGTGGATTGATCGTTGGGGATTCCGTAAGGTTCAGCCTGGAACAGAGCACCCACTACCGGCTTGGGGGTACCCGGACTGCCATCACAACCGGTGACAGGTTTATAACGGCTTCTCTGGCTTCTTCGCTGCAGGAAGAACTGTCTGATCCGCTGAGTCCTGGCCCGCTTCTTGTCTGTGCTCCGATGTTCCAACTTCAGGGGGTAGCAACTGCTGATGGGGGCCGGCTAAGGATAAACAGGATTCAGGTCCTTGGTGTGAATGAGCAATTCGATCTGATCGCAGACACCAACTCCTATTTCGGAGATCTTACCGGCGATGAAGTGATCATCAGCGAAAATATGGCGGAACGGCTTGAAGTTGGAGAGGGAGACTTTATCATGCTGAGGATACAGAAGGCCAGTGTGATGCCCATGAATACTCCCTTCGTTTCGGCCACTCAGACGACCGTTTCAGCCAGGGTTCGAGTGAAGGCCATAGCAGGTGTTCCTGCGCTGGGAAGATTTAGCCTGAAGATTTCCCAGACCGCTCCGTTCAACATATTTATGAACCTGGATCACCTCAACCGGATCATGGACCTTGAGGATAAGGTCAATCTTATGTTGATTTCACATGATGGCAGCCTGCAAAATGAAGAGATCAGTTCCGCACTGCGTAATACCTGGAGGCCTGCAGATGCAGGGTTAAAGATTCGGGAAATAGCATCACTGGGAGAGATTGAGCTATCTGCAGATAGGGTTTTCATTGAACCGGCTATCATTGAAGCATTTCAACATCCTGGCACAGATCAGCATGAGGTATTGACTTATTTTGTTAACAGCATTGCAGCCGGAACAAGGCAGACACCCTATTCTTTTATTTCAACACTATCAGAAGGACAAAACACTGGCATTTCGCAATTGGGACAACTGGATGCAGGTTCGGGGGATGGAAGTCCGGGTGAGCATGGAATCCTGATCAACGAATGGCTGGCATCAGACCTGGGGCTTGTCCCCGGTGATACCCTTAGGCTTGAATATTTTGTGCCCGGACCTTTACGCAGGCTGGAGGAACATACTGTTTCCCTGAAAGTTGAAGGAGTTGTGCCCATGAAGGGACTTTTTGCTGACATGAACCTGATGCCGGAATTACCGGGTATGTCCGATGCAGGTCATTGTCGTGACTGGGAGGCCGGTATTCCCATAGATCTTGAGAAGATCCGGGATAAGGATGAGGATTATTGGAATGAATTCAAGGGTACCCCCAAAGCATTTATCTCCCTGCAGACAGCCCGTGGTATTTGGAAGAACAGGTTCGGGGACTATACCGCGATGCGTTACCCGTCCAAAGAGATGGACCAAGGGGCACTGGTCAAAGTTTTCAGGAGTAACCTGGATCCTGCTGATCTGGGTATCCGCGTTGAAGACATCATGGGTTCCGGATTAAGGGCCGCTCGTAGTGGAGTGGATTTCAGTCAGTTATTTATTGCATTGAGCTTTTTTATCCTGCTCTCGAGCATTATCCTGACAGCCCTCCTGTTCCATCTCAACCTGTCCAGCCGGATCAGGCATGCAGGTACCATGGCCACCTGGGGATACCCCAAAAAGCTGATCAGGTCTGTCTACCTTATTGAGGGTGGATTAATTGCTTTGCTTGGGGGACTGCCGGGTGTGCTGCTGGCCATCCTTTACACACGTTTCGTATTCAGTATGCTGGGAAGGGTCTGGTCTGATATTGTACGGACCAGCGTCCTTGAAATTTCTATCCAACCCCTGACACTGCTGACCGGTTTATTGGTCTGCATGATGATATCCTGGCTGGCCATATATTATATTCTGCAAAGGAGCCTGCGGAAGGAGATAGTGCACATTCAGCGAAACCTTACCTTCCGTTACAGAAAGCAATCCCACCTGTTAAAAATCCTACCGGGATCGCTGGCAGCTTTAATTTCTGCTGTCCTTGTATCGATCCAGGTATTTGGCACCAGGCCTCTGAATGAGATGGTTTTTATGATGGCAGGAGGACTCTTTTTTATTTCTTTTATCTTGTTCACTGACCAGTTATTACGTATTCCCCGGTCTGGTGGTTCTGCCAGACTCTCCTGGAATCAGGTTGTTCAGCGGAACATTGCCGGAAACAGGCAGCGTAGCCTTACCATCATCCTGTTATTTGCCCTGGGTACATTCAGCGTGGTACTGACAGGGGCAAACAGGCGTAACCCGAACAGGGAAATCAATAATGAATCAAGTGGTACAGGTGGTTTTCAATTCTTTGCAGAAGCGACAATCCCTATACTGCATGACCTGAACGACCCGGAAGTCAGGTATGGATCCGGGTTGGAAGGAGACTATTCCTTTGTACAGTTCCGGAAAAATGAAGGGGATGATGCCAGTTGTCTGAACCTTAACAGGGTCAGTAATCCTGTCCTGTTGGGAGTAGATCCTGCTTTCATGGAAGGAAGGTTCAGTTTTGTGGCCTCAACCCAGGATCTTGATCCGGCTAAGCCCTGGGGATCCCTTGAGAAGGAGCTTGAAGGTGGACTCATACCGGCCATTGCTGACCAGACGGTAATTCAATGGGGACTGGGTAAAAAGGCCGGAGATACACTATATTATCAGAGTGAGACCGGTGATACATTGAGGATCAAATTGATTGGCGGAATTGCACCCTCTGTCCTGCAGGGGAATTTGATCATTTCAGACAGGCATTTTTTAAGGTTCTTTCCCTCCTCGAGCGGAGCCTCAGTATACCTGGTTGATGTCAAGCCTGGTGCCAGTGTCGACCCACAAAATGACCTCACCAGGGCATTCAGGGATAACGGGTGGTATATGACGAGATCAGCTGCCAGGCTGGCTGAATTTGCATCTGTTCAGAATACATATCTGTCCATTTTTAC
>RCNF010001612.1_pt1 | contig 11960 bp, 10 predicted proteins | sample 2041311 | NCBI WGS metagenome assembly RCNF01 (sample SAMN09708228, study PRJNA481090) | Marine sediment metagenome, whole genome shotgun sequencing project. | biome: marine sediment; feature: ocean; material: sediment; isolation source: Sewage treatment plant 2 marine sediment (STP2) ... | reverse complement strand
CTGCCATTGGTCGTCAACGTCAGTTCTTGCAAATCACCCGTTTCCAAGTGTCGCGACATACTGCGAAAGAATGTCATGATGTCGCGGCGCACCAAAGGTTCACCGCCGGTAATCCGCAACTTCTTAACGCCAAGCCGCACAAAGGCCGAACACATCCGGTCCAGTTCTTCGAGCGTTAACAGTTCCTTTTTGGGAAGGAACGTCATGTTCTCGGACATGCAATAGACGCAGCGAAAATCGCAGCGATCTGTCACGGAAACGCGCAGGTAATTGATGGCGCGGGCAAATGGATCGATCAATGGCTCTGTCATAGGAATAATCTAAAGACGGGCGGCGGTTTGCGCAAGCCGCATTGGACCCGTTGCACTGGCTTCTCACACGCCATAGGTTTGGGGGATGAAAATACTCCTGATCCTCCCGATTGTGGCGCTAGCCGGTTGTGCGACGCCTGAATTCCAAGCGATTTTTGGCACCACGCCAGAAGCACCCATTGCGACACCCGCGACGGTTGCTGGGACAGCCCCACCGCCGCCAAGCAACGCAACCACGGTTGCCGATTTTGACACGACATCGCAGGCAGACCGTGATGCGGCGGTCACAACAGTTGCCGCATCCCAAGCAAGTTTAGGCACAACGATTGCGTCGTTAGGGTCACCGACTGAACCCGGGATTTGGTTGAAAACACCGTTGGTTACGACCCTTACCGCAGGTCGAGTGGAATATCAGGGCAACGCCATTAACGTCGAACTGCGCCCCTCTGGTGGGGCCGCAGGTTCGGGCAGCCAGATTAGCCTTGCAGCCATGCGCTTGCTAAAGGCACCGCTGACCGGACTGCCAGAACTGACGGTTTTTGCAACGCGCCCTTAGGCGGGTAGCATACGGGCCGCTTCTTTTGCGGCGGACGGTTTCATTGCATCCGCATGGATGTCCAAAAACGCACGAACCCGCACAGGATCATGTTTAGACAGATCTCGCAGCCAGCCTGCAACGGCCCGCTGAATGACCTTATCGTGATCGGTGACATAGGACGCAGCCCAGCCCAAAACACGCTCTCGCACGGCGATCTCGTCCGGTTTGGGGTGGTTTTGCTTGGTCCAAGGCAGGGTCATGACCAATGCGGCACGTCTGCTCCACATATGTTCGGATGTGGTCCATAGTTCGACTTCATCCAAACGCGATGGGTCAGCGACCAGCCGCTTTTGTCCAGCGGTGCTTGCGTGATCAGCAATGGTCCCTGCATCAAAGGTAGGCACCCATGACTTGATCAATTCCCACGCGGCCTGATCATCGGGCCGGATGCGGGCTTGGGTCAACAGCTTGGCGGCCGCAATGCGTCCTTCGTGAATGTTGCCCTTCCAAAGACCGTGGGCCAAAGCCAGACGCCCCTCAAGGTCAACTTCTTCACGCCATGCTTTGACGAGTTCATCAATTACCGGATTGGCGAGCCCCAGATACTGGCGATCAACCTTATGGAATTTGTGCAATTCAGAGGCTTTGACCGGATCGGTCAGGGCGCGCAGTTGTGCTGTCGCGATTTTAACAGTGGTCATTCGACTGTTACCGATTTGGCTAGATTGCGCGGTTGATCCACATCTGTCCCCTTTGCGACTGCAGTATGGTAGGCAAGTAATTGTGCTGGCACCGCATAGAGGATGGGAGCAAGGAAGGGATCAATCTCTGGCATGATGATTGTGTCCCAAACGCCCATGCCTGCCTCTGCAGCGCCACGTTGATCGGTGATTAACAGCACTTTGCCGCCACGCGCCATGACTTCTTGCATGTTTGACACGGTTTTCTCGAACAAGCTGTCGCGCGGGGCCATGACGATCACGGGAACATGTTTGTCGACCAAGGCGATGGGCCCGTGTTTTAATTCGCCAGATGCATAAGCTTCGGCGTGTATATAGCTGATTTCTTTTAGTTTAAGTGCACCCTCTAGGGCCAGTGGGTACATCGCGCCGCGTCCCAAGAACAAGATATCGCGCGCCTCTGCTAATTTGCCAGAAACCTCAATTGTTTTGCCTTCAATGCCGAGCGCTTGGTTGAAAACCCCCGGCATGTTGCGCAAGGCTTGTAGTTTTGCAGCCATATCCTGCGCTGATATCTTGCCGCGTGCATGAGCCGCTTGCAGTGCAAGGATAGCTAATGTGGTCAACTGGCAGGTGAACGCTTTGGTTGATGCCACGCCAATTTCGATCCCAGCCAAGATAGGCAACGCCAAATCGCTTTCACGCGCGATCGAACTTTCGGGTACGTTTACCACCGACACGATCTTGTCTGCTTTGCCCTGCATGTACCGCAAAGCGGCCAGCGTGTCGGCGGTTTCGCCGGATTGGCTGACGAACAATGCGACCGTACCTTCGGTGACAGGCGGTTCGCGATAGCGGAATTCAGACGCCACATCGACCTCGACGGGGATGCCCGCGATTTGCTCAAACCAGTATTTCGCCACAAGGCAGGCGTAATAAGCGGTGCCGCAAGCAACCATTGTCATCCGCTGCACTTGGGTGAAATCAAGCTGAGGGTCTGGCATGGTCACTGCGGTTGCGTCTGCGTTGATGTAGTGGGCCAGTGCGCCTTGCAAAACGATTGGCTGCTCTGCGATTTCTTTGGCCATAAAGTGCTTGAAGCCTGCCTTATCAACCCGTGCTGTATCGACTTGGATCTTCTTGACCGCGCGGTTGGCGATATTGCCCTGCGCATCGCGGATTTCAAGGCTGGTGCGGGTAATCACAGCCCAATCACCTTCTTCGAGGTATGTGATCCGGTCCGTCATGGGCGCCAAGGCGATGGCGTCAGAACCCACGAACATTTCGCCGTCGCCGTGCCCTACCGCTAGGGGAGAGCCTTTGCGGGCTGCGATCAGCAAATCGTCTTCACCGTCAAACAAGAAACACAGCGCATATGCGCCCTCAAGTCGGGAAATGGTTTTCTGGGCGGCGTCACGCGGGCTGAGACCTTGGGTCACATAGTAGTTGGCAAGCAGTGCGACGGTTTCAGTGTCGGTATCGGTTTCATATCCAACACCCTGTTCGCTCAAAAACGCGCGTAGCTCGCGAAAATTCTCGATAATGCCGTTGTGCACAACCGCTACACCACCTGCGCTGTGGGGATGTGCGTTGCCTACATTGGGTGCGCCGTGCGTGGCCCAGCGTGTATGTCCAATGCCAGCTTTGCCCGCCAAGGGATCATGCACCAACACATCCGAAAGGTTCACCAGTTTGCCAACTGCGCGGCGGCGATCCAGCGCGCCGTCATTGATGGTCGCGATGCCCGCGCTGTCATAGCCGCGATATTCCAAACGCTTGAGCGCTTCGACCAACAGGGGGGCAGCCTCGTGATTGCCCAATACGCCAACGATACCACACATGGATTAGGACCCTTTTGCTTTGAGCGCGCGAAGTTTGTCGAACAGACGCACCGCAAACCCTGCTTTGTTTTCTTGTTTAGCGCGCGCGACGGCCAGATCACCTGCGGGCACATCACGTGTCACAACCGATCCGCTGGCTGTCATTGCCGCATTGCCCACGGTCACGGGGGCCACAAGCATGGTATTGGAGCCGACAAAAACGTCCTCGCCAATCGTCGTTTGGTGTTTGAAGACGCCATCATAATTGCATGTGATCGTGCCTGCGCCGATATTGCTGCGCGCGCCTATTGTCGCATCACCGATGTAGGACAGGTGGTTCACTTTCGCCCCTGCCGCGATTTGTGCGTTCTTAATCTCTACGAAATTGCCGACTTTGACGTTTTCCGCAAGCTCTGCACCCGGGCGCAACCGCGCATAGGGGCCGACGACAGACCCGCGCGAGACGTGGCACCCTTCGAGGTGCGAAAACGCGCGAATTGTCGTGCTGCTTTCAATCGTTACTTCAGGGCCGAATACGACGTTTGGTTCAATCACGGTGTCGCGGCCAATAACGGTGTCATGGGCAAAGAAAACGGTTTCGGGTGCGACTAGGGTGACCCCGTCATCTTGCGCCGTTTGGCGTGCATTTGCTTGGAACAGCGCCTCGGCTTGTGCCAGTTCACCGCGCGAGTTGATGCCAAGGGTTTCGGCCTCGGCGCAGCGCACGACTGTCGCACTTAATCCGCGTGCGCGGGCGATCCCGATAATGTCTGTCAGATAGTATTCGCCTGCCGCGTTGTCGTTCCCGACCGCGTCGATGAGATCAAAAAGCGTTGCCGAATTTGCCGCGACGACGCCACTATTACATAGAGTTACGGCGCGTTCTTCATCCGTTGCGTCTTTGAATTCTACGATCCGGTCAAGCTGATCGTCTTTCAAGATCAACCGCCCATAGCGGCCCGCATCAGCGGCCTCGAATCCCAAAACAACGATGTCGTGGGTTAGTCGTGCGGCCGTCATAGCGGCCAAAGTTTCCGCGCGAATGAAGGGGGTATCGCCGTAAAGCACCAGCGCATCACCGTCAAAATCTGCCAATGCGTCGCGGGCTTGGGACACCGCGTGAGCGGTGCCTAATTGTTCGGACTGAATGGCGACGGTCACATCGGGGTCATAGGCTTTGGCTGCAGCCTCAACCAATTCAGCGCCGTGTCCGGCGACGACCACAGTATGCGTCGGATCAAGCGCACCGCCAGATTTCATCGCATGCACCAACATCGGCGCGCCAGCGATCTGGTGCAGCACCTTGGGCAAGTCCGAATTCATGCGCGTGCCCATGCCTGCGCCTAAGATGATCAGTGCGGTTGTCATTGCTGCCTCAAACCTTGTTGTTGCACCGACTTCTACTGCCCTTTTTGATTATCACAAGGGCAGGGGGTTCACATCAGTTTACATGGCGTTACAGATTGGCGGACAAACCAGAAGGCGGACCCATGACCAAACGCACAGTAATCTTCGATCTTGATGGCACATTGGCCGATACCAGCGGTGATCTGATTGCTGCGGCCAATAGCTGTTTTCGCGGCCTTGGGCTGGGTGATTTGCTGGACCCTACACAGGACGCAGCCACAGCTTTGCGCGGTGGGCGTGCGATGTTGCGTCTTGGGTTTTCCCGTAGCCAAGGATTCGGTGAAGCAGAGGTCGATGCGCAGTACCCCGTTCTGTTGTCGGCCTACGCAGAGGCGATTGATACCCATACTGTCCTGTACCCCGGTGCAATGGATGCTGTTGAACGCTTGCGTATCGCTGACTACGCCGTAGGGATTGCCACCAACAAACCCGAAGGCTTGGCTGAAACCTTGATGACCAGCCTTGGGGTGCGTGGTGAATTTGCGTCTTTGATCGGGGCCGATACGCTGCCCGTGCGCAAACCTGACCCTGAACACCATTTTGAGGCTGTGCGCCGTGCGGGCGGTGATCCCAAGCGATCGCTGTTGGTGGGTGACACCGCGACCGACCGCGATACATCGCGCAACGCGGGTGTTCCGTCGATCTTGGTAACCTTTGGGCCGGGCCGGGAGGACGTCTTGGCCCTTGATCCAGAGGCGACAATCGACAGCTACGATCAGCTTGATGCGGTCGTTGCCCGATTGATCGGCTGAATTGGTACTATGAAATGCGCCAATGTGGCCATTTGACCCGCACGCAATCTGCATAAAGAGTATAGCCATGACAGATATTTTCACTGGAAGTTTTACCCAGCAAGAACCGATCCCCGCCCAAGGGATCGCTGCTGCCAATGCTGTGATGCAATCAGGGCGATTGCACCGCTACAACACGCAAGGCGATGAAATCGCCGAGGCCGCGTTGTTGGAGGAAGAATTCGCTGCGGCCACGGGGGCGAAATACTGCCTTGCTGTGGCGTCTGGCGGGTATGCGATGACGACGGCCTTGCGGGCCTCTGGTGTACAGTATGGGGATAACGTCCTAACCAACGCATTCACGCTAGCGCCGGTACCGGGTGCGATTGCGGCAGTGGGCGGTGTGCCTGTGTTTGTGGGCGTGACCGAAGACCTTGTGATCGATCTTGATGATCTATCGGCCAAGCTTGATCAGGCCAAAGTTCTGCTGCTCAGCCATATGCGTGGCCATATCTGCGACATGGACCGCCTGATGGCGATGTGTAACGCGGCAGGTGTGACCGTGATCGAAGATTGCGCACACACGATGGGGGCCGCATGGGATGGCGTGCCGAGTGGGCGTTGGGGGCGCTTTGGATGCTATTCGACCCAGACCTACAAGCATATCAATTCCGGCGAAGGTGGTTTGCTGATTTGTGATGGGGCCGAGGATATGGCCCGCGCGATCATGTTGTCAGGCAGTTATATGCTCTTTGAAAAGCATCGCGCAGCCCCGCCAGTCGAGACTTTTGCGCAAATCAAATACGAGACACCAAATATCTCTGGCCGGATGGACAACTTGCGCGCAGCAATCTTGCGCCCGCAGTTACGCAATCTGGCGGCACAATGTGAAAAGTGGAACGCGCGTTACCGGGTATTGGAAGAAGGGCTTGCAGACACCGTTGGCCTGCGCCTGATTGCGCGTCCTGCCAAAGAACAGTTTGTCGCGTCATCCTTTCAGTTCTTGTTGCTCGATTGGGATGCGGCTGCGGTGGGGGACGTGTTGGCGCGCTGTGCCGCTCGCGGGGTTGAACTGAAATGGTTCGGCGGCGCAGAGCCCAAAGGCTTTACCTCGCGCTATGACAGTTGGCGCTATGCACCGTCGCAAGCGATGCCTGCATCTGACCGCGTGCTGGCGGGTGTTGTTGATATGCGCTTGCCGTTGACGTTCAGCCTTGATGATTGCGCACAGCTGGCTCGGATCATTCGGGCCGAAGTTTCAGCCGTCTACCAAGGGTCAGCTGCGGCAGAGTAGGGCGCTGCGCAACGTTTCGGCAAAAAATGAGTCGACAGATCGCACTGCAGCGCTCTATTATTGAACAAGCGTTCAATTAATCTGGAGCACCACATGTTTAATGCCTCTATGACCTTTGATCTGGGCGAGGATGTGAATGCCTTGCGCGATATGGTGCATGACTGGGCGCAGACCCGCGTCAAGCCAATGGCCGCCGCGATTGATCGCGATAATTTATTCCCTACCGAACTTTGGACAGAAATGGGTGCGCTGGGCTTGCTGGGTGTGACCGTCGACGAAGCTTATGGCGGCGCGGGCATGTCCTATCTGGCACACACCGTCGCGATCGAAGAAGTGGCGCGCGCAAGCGCATCGGTCAGCCTATCTTATGGGGCGCATTCCAACCTTTGCGTCAATCAAATCAAGCTGAACGGGACCGAAGCACAAAAGGCGAAATACCTGCCGCGTCTGGTGTCGGGCGATCATGTTGGGGCGCTGGCAATGTCAGAGGCGGGTGCAGGATCGGACGTCGTGTCGATGTCGCTGCGCGCTGAAAAACGCAATGACCACTACCGCTTGAATGGTAATAAATACTGGATCACGAACGGGCCAGAGGCTGATACTTTGGTTGTTTACGCCAAAACTGACCCCGCTGCTGGGGCCAAAGGCATCACTGCGTTCTTGATTGAAAAAGAAATGGTTGGTTTTTCGACTTCGCCGCATTTCGACAAGCTCGGGATGCGCGGGTCCAACACCGCAGAACTGATCTTTGACGATGTATCGGTGCCGTTCGAGAACGTCTTGGGCGAAGAAGGCAAAGGAGTGCGCGTTCTGATGTCCGGTCTTGATTACGAACGCGTGGTGCTCGCGGGCATCGGCCTTGGCATCATGGCCGCCTGTTTGGACGAGGTGATGCCATATATCAGCACCCGCAAGCAGTTCGGCGAACCCATCGGGAACTTCCAACTGATGCAGGGCAAAATCGCGGACATGTATACGGCAATGAATTCAGCGCGTGCCTATGTCTACGAGGTTGCGCGGGCCTGTGATCGGGGGACGGTCAAACGGGCTGATGCCGCGGCCTGCTGTCTTTATGCCAACGAGGAGGCGATGAAGCAGGCCCACCAAGCTGTGCAAGCCTTGGGCGGGGCAGGGTTTATGAATGACGCACCTGTCGCCAGACTGTTCCGTGACGCCAAGTTGATGGAAATCGGCGCAGGTACATCCGAAATCCGGCGTATGTTGATTGGGCGTGAAATGATGGGGTCGATGTGATGATTGGCGGTACGCCTGCCAAATACCAAACGGGGTGCTTTAGCTGATGCGACCTGCCGTCTTCTTTTTGCCGCTTGCGGGCATGATAGCCTTTGTCGGCTATCTGGGTTTCCAAAGCGGTCAGGTTCCGACCGAAACCGAGATTATCAACCGCTATGCTGCCAGTTATCTGCGATCTGCACCAGATGGCGCCAAGCTGACAGACTGTGCCGCCAGCCCACATCCTGATCCTGCAATCCGTATGGTCATCAATTGCGTTCATCCGGTCGGCTTGACCACAACGTTTTTCGCAGGCCCGCGCGGGGCCTCAGTATCGCAACCACAAGGACCTTCCACATGACCGACCGCCATTTGCATGAAGCGGCTTTGGCCGAGGTGGCGCAGGCCGCACAGCAAGCAGCCCTTGGTGGCGGTGAAAAATCCCGCGCGCGCCATGTCAGCCGTGGCAAGATGCTGCCCCGGGACCGCGTCGCGGGTTTGCTTGATCCAGGCAGCCCGTTCCTAGAGGTGGGTGCAACCGCTGCTCTTGGCCTTTATGATGGTGCCGCCCCCTGTGCGGGTGTGATCGCCGGTGTGGGGCTAGTTAATGGCCAGCAAGTGATGGTGGTGTGCAATGATGCGACCGTTAAAGGTGGCACCTACTATCCGATGACCGTCAAAAAGCACCTGCGCGCCCAAGAAATCGCCGAAAGCTGTCATCTGCCTTGCGTCTATCTGGTCGACAGTGGCGGCGCGAACCTACCCAATCAGGACGAAGTGTTCCCCGACCGCGATCACTTTGGCCGCATCTTTTATAATCAAGCGCAGATGTCCGCCAAAGGCATTCCGCAGATTGCTGTGGTGATGGGGTCTTGCACCGCAGGCGGGGCTTATGTGCCCGCAATGGCTGATGTGTCGATTATCGTGCGCGACCAAGGTACGATCTTTCTAGCAGGGCCGCCCTTGGTGAAAGCAGCCACTGGCGAAGTGGTGTCCGCCGAAGAACTTGGCGGCGGCGAAGTGCATACGCGCTTGTCAGGTGTGGCTGATTATTTGGCCGAAGATGACGCGCATGCACTGGCGCTGGCGCGGCAAGCTGTTGCGTCATGTGCTTTGCAAAAAGGGAATAATCCCAAACGCTTGGCATCTGAACCTCCGGCGCTTGATCCGGGTACGTTGTTTGATGTCGTTCCCGCTGATCTACGTACGCCATACGACATCCGCGAGGTCATCACACGCATCGTGGACGGATCACGTTTTGATGAATTCAAAGCCCGCTTTGGCGAAACGCTAGTCTGTGGATTTGCGCATATTGACGGCTGGCCCTGCGGGATTGTTGCCAACAACGGGGTGCTGTTTTCCGAGAGCGCACAAAAGGGCGCGCATTTTATTGAACTGTGCAGCCAGCGCAAAATCCCGTTGGTGTTTTTGCAAAATATCACTGGTTTTATGGTCGGTCAGAAATACGAGAACGAAGGCATCGCGCGACATGGGGCCAAGATGGTCACGGCAGTGGCGACGACGAAAGTCCCCAAGATCACGATGGTTGTTGGCGGCTCCTTTGGTGCCGGAAATTATGGCATGGCAGGAAGGGCTTACAGTCCGGACTTTATGTGGTCATGGCCGACATCGCGGATATCTGTGATGGGTGGTCCACAAGCAGCAGGTGTTCTCGCTACGGTAAAGCGGGACGCAATCGAGCGCGGTGGTGGGACTTGGTCGGCTGACGAAGAGGCCGCGTTCAAAAAACCAACTGTTGATATGTTCGAAGAGCAATCGCACCCGCTTTATGCCAGTGCGCGCCTTTGGGACGACGGCATTATTGATCCGCGCAAAAGCCGCGAAGTACTGGCCCTGTCGCTTGCCGCGTCAATGAATGCCCCAATAGAGGAGACACGCTTTGGCGTGTTCCGGATGTGATGCCGATGTTTGACAAAATCCTCATCGCCAATCGCGGCGAAATCGCTTGCCGCGTCATAAAAACTGCCCGCGAAATGGGTGTGCGCACAGTGGCTGTCTATTCTGACGCTGACGCGCAGGCATTACATGTCATCCAAGCGGATGAGGCCGTGCGTATCGGTCCTGCGCCAGTTGCGGAAAGCTATCTTAAGGGTGATCTGATTATCGCGGCTGCACTGCAGACCGGCGCGCAGGCAATTCATCCAGGGTATGGGTTTTTGTCCGAGAACCCGGGTTTTGTCGAAGCAGTGCAGGCAGCGGGGTTGGTTTTCATCGGCCCGTCAGCGGATGCAATCCGCGCGATGGGTCTCAAGGATGCAGCCAAGGCGTTGATGGAAACGTCGGGTGTTCCGGTGGTACCGGGGTATCACGGGTCCAATCAGGATGCTGCGTTCTTGGCCGCGCGTGCCGTAGAGATTGGCTATCCCGTTTTAATCAAAGCGGTTGCTGGCGGCGGCGGTAAGGGCATGCGCTTGGTTGAGGCGCCCATTGATTTCGCGGAAAATTTGGCCTCTGCCCAAGCCGAAGCGCGCACGGCATTTGGCAATGCGGATGTGCTGATCGAAAAATACATCACGGCACCGCGTCACATCGAAGTGCAGGTTTTCGGTGATGGCAACGATGCGGTGCATTTGTTCGAGCGCGATTGTTCGCTACAGCGCCGTCATCAAAAGGTCATCGAAGAAGCCCCCGCGCCGGGTATGACGGATGCGGTGCGCCGCGCGATGGGGGATGCCGCCGTTAAAGCAGCGAAAGCTATCGGATATTCAGGTGCTGGAACGGTTGAGTTTATCGTGGATGGGACTGACGGGCTGCGTACGGACGGGTTCTGGTTCATGGAGATGAACACGAGACTGCAAGTTGAACACCCTGTGACTGAAGCGATTACAGGTGTTGATCTGGTTGCTTGGCAGTTGCGCGTGGCCTCAGGTGAACCTTTGCCAGCGCAGCAGTCGGATTTGCACATCAACGGACACGCGTTCGAGGCGCGGCTATACGCTGAGGACGTTCCAGCGGGCTTTTTGCCGGCAACAGGGACGATTGATCATCTAAGCTTTCCGCAAAACGCGCGTATCGATAGTGGTGTTCAGGCTGGTGATGAAATCTCGCCTTGGTATGATCCAATGATCGCCAAGATCACGACACACGGGAAAGATCGCGCCACGGCGTTGCGGGCTATGCATGCAGCATTGGATGCGACACAGGTGGCAGGCACCGTCACGAACCTTAGTTTCCTACGTAAGCTCGCACGCGATCCGGGTTTCGTGGCGGGTGAAGTCGATACCGGTCTGATTGCGCGGCAAAGTGACGTGCTTTGCGCGCAGCCACTTCCAAGTGCCTTCGAGATTGCGGTGGCGGCTGTAGCCGCCGCACAGTTGGGTGAGGGGCCGCATATCGGGTTTACACTTTGGGCGCCGCTCGCGCGTGATATCGTGTTGGGGCAGGGCGAAGACACTTTTGAAACCCAGCTTTGCGTGCGTGGGCCAAACCAATGTGACGTGATGATTGACGGCGAACAAATTGCGCTGACGCGTCGCGGCGGACACTGGGGTGTGCCTGCGATCTGCCATCGTAGCCACGTCACTCTGTTTGGTGCGCAGCTGCAGACCTTCGTGGTGATTGACCCTGCCAACCGGGGTCAGAGCGTTATTGGCGGGGATACTGTTGTTGCCCCTATGCCGGGTTTGATTTGCGATGTTGCTGTTCAAGTTGGTCAAAGCGTTCTTGCAGGGGACCGTTTGGTTGTCCTTGAGGCGATGAAGATGGAGCATGTCTTGCGCGCGCCGCGTGACGGGGTGATTAAATCTGTTGATGTGACGCAGGGTGCACAGGTGACGGCTGGTGCGTTGATGGTTGGATTGGAGCCTGAAGAATGAGCTACCTAAGCCAGGTCGTACAAACGCAAACTTTGGGCTGTTTGCGGCTAGTGTTGTCAGGGGCGCTGCCCCGGTCCCGTTGGGACCTCCCCGAGGTATTTAAGAACAGA